>JAABUN010001161.1_pt1 | contig 61518 bp, 58 predicted proteins | sample 5559311 | NCBI WGS metagenome assembly JAABUN01 (sample SAMN10711877, study PRJNA513370) | rock metagenome | isolation source: Antarctica rocks | place: Antarctica: Victoria Land, Siegfried Peak sud
CCCCCCCACAGTCTCGAACCGATTCGTGCTACTAACTTTGAAAAGCCGTTGTTTGAGATGCGGGGCGGAGCCGACGGGTTGGAAGCGGATCGTTACTGTGTGTGTGGTGTATATTAGTGGTGTGGTTTTGTAGAGGGAGGGGATGAGGGGGTTTGGGATGTGAGGGATGAATGGATGGAGGGGAAGGGGGGGATTGAACCTTTGGCGGGTATACCATCCACGTCGTCGCTGGCGCGGGCGAGTGCGGTGTGGGCGTCTTTGGGGAGGGCGGTTAGGATTAGGGAGGCGGAGAGGGGGAGGGGGAGAGTGGGGGGGGTGGGGGAGTCGGGGATTGGAGCGGGGGTGGGGGCGGAGGCGGGGTTGGATGGGGATGGGGATGGGGAGGGTGGAGGGGACATTGTTGTGGTTGGGTTTGCGGGTGGGTTGCGGGTGGGAGAGGGGAGGGGGGGGTTGTGCTGGAAGGTATCCTATGGTTTCCGAGGAAATGTTAGAATACGTCACAGGTATCGCGAGGTACAAGATCGATTCATCTGGGGAGGGAGATCCTAAAGTTGTACTAATGGTGTCGGAGATATATTCTATAGAGCTAGGAGTGGGATTTGCTTAGAATATCACGGTTGACGAAATGACTGTAAGTCAAGTGATTTTTTACGAATAATCATATTCTTCAACTCTTTTCGCGGTACAGACTCACATCCTATTGTTTCTATCCTATGCGGAGCGAATGTCATCGACTTTTGGGTAAAATCTCTTGGACTTGGTAACAAGGTATTCGGAAGTTGCTGGGAAAAAGGCACGGAAGCGAGCGGTGACGGCGTTTATGTTGTAGTCCACCATAGGTATGAATGTTGTAGAACTAACGAGTAAAGTAATTGAGATGATTACTTTAGTACCAGGTCAAGCATGAATAGTCAGGTGTTGAACAACCAACTCTTTCCCTTTACTGACTCCTGTTTTGTTTACCTCCTTTGAGGGGTGCCTTACTTTGTCAAAAAAAAGCCGCCTTGTAGATGCAGGTCATATATCTACATGCACGCTCGCCAAGACGTAGATGCTATGGACCCATCAATGCAGAACGGTATAGAGAGCAGAGAAAAGCCACCTTGTCTGAACGCCATCCCTTGGTGTTGCAAGTCTAAGCGTGGGTGGGGAACGACAGGTAACCAAAGTTGGACGACCATAATCATGATAGCCTGTGGGACATGTCCGAGGTATTGGGTGCATTTTGTCAGCGACTGAGCCTGCCCATATGATTAAAAGCCGTCCGAGTCTTGCTCTTTGAGTCGTCTCCCCAGATGGGAAAGCAATCGATCAAGGTCCTTCCAGTGCTCTGGTGTAAGAGCGAACTTGCGATGTTTGCGACCCACAATATGCTACGTAACATTGTTAGATTTTAGACCAACGGCATGGAATGTACTCACATCATCAAAGTCATCGTACTTCTCCCGGCAATTCTCACAATACCCGGGTTTGGCGTTCTTCTCTAAAGCCTCCGTCGATTCCTTAGCTTTGTTCCGTACTCCTTCAGCCATCCACACATCCTCATCTGCCCCAGACTGCGTCGTTTCCTCGTCTATGTGAATCAGTGGTCCTTGCGCTTGCCTTCTAGACTGCCTTGCGGCGGGTATAGTCTTCTCGGCTCGGCCGTCACCAATAGTGTCATGTTGTCCACGTCTTGTCTGGATACCGCTAGGTGCAGGCCCACTGTTCTTTTCCAATACCTTCCTTTTCAGGCCGTGTACCTCTTTGCTCGTGCCGGCCTTAGCACCTGGCGCTGCCGCTGTAGATGAGATCATCTGTGACCGTATGGCGGAGGTGATATTTGATGGTTGCATGCCGGAGGCAGCGGGCTCTCCTCCGAAGAGACGCGTGCCGATATTAGCTATCGATTCTCTTGTCGCCTTTCCTGGACTTGCGGTTTTCGTATTGGTTTGTGGTGGCGGACAGAACGCTTGAGTAGGCATTCTTGGTGGTGGTGGCACTGAAGCATTGCCTCCGTCCCTCAGCTCCTGGAGGGGTTTCTGATGCCCTGGGTTTCTGACAGACTGAGCTTCAGCATCGTCCCGCATTACTGCAGCACGAGTCCGTGGAGCTGGTCGAGTCTGTGACTTCGTTCTTCTACGAAGTTCCTCTTCACGGGCTTTCGCTTTTTCGAGCTCTTGTCGCGTCGAAGGGTCTGGTTCTGGGACAAATGGACACTTCCCCACTCCCACACACTGAAACTGAGGCCATTCACTGAGCTCGTCGTGGACTGGCTTATTGTAGTCTCTGATCATTATGGGCTTCGTCCTTTCGTCCATATCTCGAACATAGATATGGTATCCCTTAAACGGTACAGTCTCGTTGAGAGCAATGCTCGAGTCTCGGTCTGAAGGACCATTTATCCGTTCATTTCTGAGCATGCGCGATAGCTCGGCTTCACGATCACCTTTGCTGATGACGGATGCGCCCTTAGCACCCAGACCTTGTCCAGCATGTAATTGCGACTCGTCCGGAATTTCGAACATTGTCCTTATTGCCCTTTGCAACTTCTCCGATGGCCATACTTTCATCCCCATCTCCTTTGCCCTAGCAAGTATGTCAATGTTGTTAGCACTTTTTCGTGGCTCAACATCACGAGCATTGATTGGTGGTGCCCTTCTGCTCGCGCTTGCCTCAAAGGTGAACCTTTTCCTCGTCTGGGGCTCCCCTTGGTAATTGGAGGGTCGATCGAGTAGAGACGGATTGATCGTGCGACTTGAATTAGTAGGCTGCGAACTTGTTGACGTAGAGGATGGTGTAGCAGGTTCATTTGCGTCTTTGGTATCATTATCGACAGGAATCTGTCGGGTCGTGATAACATGGGTGACGTCTCTGGAAAAGAATTTCTCTTCTCTCTGTTATTGCATGATGTTTCAGCAAAGATTATCACCATCATTCCAGGAAGAAAGACTCACTGCTCCGAGCAACCTGATGTATTTAGAACAGTAAATGCGAACGTCCTCCGGCACACTTTCAAAGTAGAAAACAAAAGATGGAAAGAGCTTCTTGTAGTGCTTCTGCCATTGCCTGATATCACCCCTTTGCTCGTTTGACACCTTGTCTTTTCTGTCTACTCGCTGTTTCGAAACATCCTCTCTCGCCGCTAAGAGCTTCCTCTCGAAGGCAGTGGGCTGGGCATTGGTGGGTCGTCCGTTGAATATTCGGCCTTCCAGTGACTGTAAGGCTTGCTTCTGGTGAGTACTTCTTTGAATTAGCCGTACATCCTCTACAGCTTGTCTCTTTGCTCCCGGTTGGAGATCATATGAGATGTCTTCCTGGGCTTCAAGCTGTGCCCTAGATCGCTTGGAAGCTGCAGCGGCTACAGCGCGGAAAGGCGAATTGACAGCGTTGGGAACATCGCCGAGGGGGACCCTTCGATTTGTCATGCCTCCGAGCTTCTGAGGTGCTGGTGATAAGGATACTGCTGCCATGCGTAAGAATGCTGGGTTCCCTCAGTGGTGGGGGCAGTATGAGGGGCTGTCGAGGTTGTCGACGCGCGCGACGTGCCTCACTTCCCACTCTAGCAATAAGTTGGCATAAAGCTAACGAGACACTCGTAATGATATGTCCAGATTGCCACGTTCCAGACCTACAAAAAGAGTGTGAGGTGGTTAAGCTTGACTGGGGTGGAGGGAGATCAGAACGGGAATCTGCAATTGTTGATGCTGGGATGCTCGCTTCTGAGCCTATGGCAACCACTAGGACTCTTGGCATAGTTCTGAGGTATCTTTGCATAAACATTGAACGCAGACATGGTTTAAAAATCCACTCGCGCTTCTAAAGATCATTACATTCAGCATAGTTTCAGACCTTGTACGTATCGAAGGAATTATTCCTACAGGGCAGGCGACAACACTAACCCTAAGCTTACGCCAACATGTGCTCTAAGGCTCTTGACGTCTAGCAGCTACATTGGTAAGCCCACTGACAGTGAAGCCATGCACTCACAATACTTTGACCTTCATCCACTCGCTAGTCCCCACTCCCAGGTTCAATCCATTACGAGCCCACCAAGCCCTAATCCTGTCTTCCCCGGATCCTCCAAGACTATCTTCCAGGGCTTCTTCGATGTCACAGGTCTTATACTCTACTATATACCCACTCTCCTTCCACCACTCTAGCACATCCACGTGCCCATTCTTGGTAGGTCCGACCAGTACTTGATTGTCGTATTGCATCTTCTCACCTTTGCATTGTTTCCAAAGCTGCAAAATGTTGACATGGCCATTAGCTGAAGCAATACGTGCGACGGTTTCCTCATGAGCAGTGGGGATGCCAGAATTGACCCACCATTGAAGCGTGGCAGTTTGTCCGTTCTGAGTAGCGTAGACAATTGATTTCCCAACCTTAAGCCGAAGGGGGACTGGATGTGCTAGGTGCTCTACAGCGCCACTGGTTCTTATGCTCACATTGCTTGCATGATCACCACCATTGGAAGTGGTAGGACTGGGCTCTTCAAGTTCCGTACCGTTCTGGTCACTACGCACAAGCGAGGCATGGCGCCACCATCCAAGGACCTCGAGGCTACCTCTTGAGGACGCCTGTTCAAGCGCTGCTTCCGTGTAGCGCAACGGAAGACCGGAAGCACGCCACCAGTCGAGGATATGGACGAAGCCAGCTTTAGACGCCGCATCAAGAGCTTCGACATTGTATTCTTTCGTCAGGAAGGATGGTGATGTTTTCCACCAATCCAATATTGCAATTTTGCCGAAGACTGCAGATGCTTTAGTGGGGAGTAAGGTGTGGCCAAAAGTGGACCAAAAGAGGTCTTTGTGATATGATTCGAGATAAGAGAGAATATCAGTTCGTGCAAATTTGATGATGAGTTTTACGCTGAGCTTAGAAAGCCATCTAGGTGACGGTGGATGAAGCGTGAACCACTCGACGACTTGCGAATAGGTTCCGATCAGAATGGCCCACTCCAGGTCACTTGTACGTTGTACGTCTCTTGCAGATCTGGGAGCATTTGCACTATATGCCTTCCACTCCGGCGGCATTTGCAAATTGGTGTAAATACTGAGGGCCTTTGCAATTTCCCAATCCCCAACATATTCAAGTATCAACGACCAGATCTCTAAGGGCAATCGCATCTGATCAGGGTGGGCATGAATGGCTGTCTGATTGATAGGTAGGAGCTCTAAATCGTGACCAATAGATATCAGATCTGCGTGATTCTTTACCCCTTCCACGAGTTCCGCCATGCCAGCCCAGTTTTGACCTACTTCCTGTTGGTCGATCCGGCTATGCCATAAGACAGGCTCAAAGACATGGATCCACTTCCATTTCCTTCGGATCTTGTTCAATTGCTTCTTCGTCATTGGGTTTTCCCACATGGCACATGACATACCGGGTACCAGGAGAATCTTTTTCGTGACATCCCAAGACCTCAGAAGCTCCAGTAGAAAGACATCAGTCGCTCCCTGTAACATCTGGCTCAAATGCCCGGCCCCCATGGACACCACAACAAGGAGGTCAGCCCATTCGATCAGCTCACTAGTGTAAATATGCTTCTTTCGACGTCCACAGGAGTCGTACAGTTCCCAATTACCCCCTGTAAGTCCGGATTGCCAGGTCAAGGTCCTTGCCTTGATGTTCTTTCGGACTTGGACATATTTCAGAATTTGGTCGGACAGAAAAGTATCTGGCATATCGTCTTGAGCGACAAGGACATTGACCATCCTGCTTGGTTCGTTGGTAACTGTGGCCATGGTTTGAGACGACGGGGAGGTTGACCGAGAAGGTGCAGGGAGTATGCAATGAGTATATTTTTTATACACCACTCTAATTGGTCAGAGCCAAAGTCATGGCAAGTGTGAGACAAAGCACAATGAAACAGGATAATGGCTCTAGTAAGTGAGGATGATTACCTGCTATAAACACTACGAGTATGGGAGATTGATATTTCGCAACCATCGCAACGGTTGTCAAACTTGAATTTCATCTGTCGATCATACATACGTCAAGCACATATGAGCCATTGCTCATTGGCTGGGAAGCCCACCAATGACAGTCCGAGTGTCTACCTTGGACTTCATGTAGCAATCGAATGAAGCCGCGTGTTGAGCGATCTTTGTTGGATTGTTTCATATTGAATGCGCTTTACGGAGTTCAATACAGTCAGTTGTCTTTGACATCCCGGACATTGGCTAAATCCCTGGTGCCTGGGTCAAGGATTATTAGGACCCCTAGTCGCCGAGGTTCGGACTGTTAAAGTAGGGATCGACGCAGACGAATGTGGCGCGTAGAGATCTAGGCCCAAGGGACAAGCGTGGAATAACACAATTCGGTACTTGGTTTGATCGCAATATCAATATCGATGATCGGAGGGGGAAAAGGAGTGAAAAGAAGATCCTCAGCAGTCTACGCAGTACAGCTAGAAACTAGGTCCCACAGATCTGGGTATCTCGCAACTGTAGAGAGGCAACGTGGAATAGAATATTCTACACCGAATAGAATAAGATCGGAGACAACCCAGTGCTGTGGCTTGCCCGGCCAAACCCTTAGGACATCGAACGACGCCACACATGATAGAGAGATTCATAGCGACACAGCTGCTACCTTTGGCTTCAGCTGCTCTGCATCCTTGATGGTATTTCCTCGAAGGGTACACCATCCCTTTTATAATTAGGGTCATGTAAGACTGAGACCCTCTGTCCGCCTCGAGCGCCTTTCTCCCTAGGGTGCTTCGTCGTCAGATAACACGCCAGGACGAACCTCCAGTGAATTCCTTAGCAGCCACCACTCCACCTTGCCTACTACGTGGGGCAGCCCATAGCCTCGAAGATGTGGCCAACGTCCTCCCAGCCATTTACAGAGGGAGAGTCCTCTACAACAGACAGACCTGTCGCTTCACCTCTCCGTCAACGCCCAAAGTCCAGATCAGAGTCTCGAGATCTCACTTCATGGGGCTCCAACGAGCCGCACTCTACACCATGGAAGTCGAAGATACAAGACTTCAGCTCGCCCATCTCCAATCTTGTGGACTCGCCCTCTGGTCCTCTGAGTCCCTCTGCCACCGATCGAGTCTTTCCCATAAGCTCTGTCGTGTCAGTGGACCATGCGGCAACCCCAACAGCAAGAACCGATAGGAATGAGAGCGACAGCTTTCCAGGAATGTCTTTGCCAAAGAGTGCAGCAAGCGATTCCAAGATCGGTACTCGGCAAATTCTTACTGGCAGTGCACCTCCTGCTGAATTAACAACAATGATGATGCCAGTAGACTCACCTTCACAGCGGCTACGGGAATCAGAAGCCCCAGTACTATCGTTCCATGGTCGCGTGGAGCGAAGCGCAGGAGAGCGAATGGGAGGCTCGAGGCAATTGCAGACTTTCGCTGACATCACGTCTATCAGGTCACAGACTACAGCCGGGTACGATAGTGACGACGAGTCAAGTATAGCAGGTCCTACGAAGATCGATATCGCAGACGATACTGGTGGACTTCTCACAGCGCGATTCAAACACGTCGTGACAGAGGGAGGTCACGCAGCGATCGTTGGCCGAGACGGTGATACTCTCCAGCGCTGTGAAGACGAGCCTATCCATATACCAGGCGCCGTACAGGGATTTGGATTGTTGATTGCAGTGCAAGAGGTCGACGAGGGCAAACTGATCGTCAGGGTTGTGAGCGAGAATTCCAAAAGGATCATTGGTTATACCCCAAAGCAGCTATTTGCATTAGAGAGTTTCTGTGACATTCTTTCTGATGAGCAGACGGATAACCTTCTCGATCATATTGATTTTATCAAGGACGAGGACGTAGACCCTGCCATCAGTGGACCCGAAGTGTTTACCCTGGCTATACGCTCGCCTTCACAGAAAATGCAGAAGATGTGGTGCGCCCTGCATACCAACGATGCCAACAGAGACTTGATCATCTGCGAATTTGAGCTTGAAGATGATCCTATCAACCCCTTGGTGCCCCCTGGTGAAGGAACGCCAGAGCCTCCGGAAGACACCTTGGGCAGTGATCCCACACCAGAAGAATACGCCGAGAGTACCGTCAATACTAGCAGGCCATTACGCGTATTGAGAGGTGCAAGGAAGCGGAAAGGGGAAGCTGCAGCAATGGAAGTATTCAATATCATGTCTCAAGTCCAGGAGCAGCTGGCCAACGCTCCGAGCCTAGATACGTTCCTCAAGATTCTGGTCGGAGTTGTCAAGGAATTGACAGGATTTCATCGTGTCATGATCTACCAATTTGATCAAACATGGAATGGCAGGGTTGTGACCGAGCTTGTAGATCCACGGGCGACCAAAGATCTTTACAAAGGCTTGAACTTTCCCGCTTCCGACATACCCAAACAAGCTCGAGACCTATACAAGATAAACAAGGTGAGGCTGTTGTACGATCGCGATCAAGAGACTGCTCGGTTAGTCTGTCGAACGATCGAAGACCTTGAAACTCCGTTAGACCTTACATTTGCTTACCTCAGAGCAATGTCCCCTGTACACATCAAGTATCTTTCAAATATGGCGGTCAGAGCCTCTATGTCGATCTCCATTAATGCTTTCAACGAACTGTGGGGCCTGATCGCCTGCCACTCTTATGGCTCTAAGGGCATGCGAGTGTCATTCCCTATCCGTAAGATGTGCCGACTGGTTGGCGATTCTGCATCCCGCAATATCGAAAGACTGTCGTACGCATCCCGGCTTCAAGCTAGAAAGCTAATCAATACCGTCCCTACCGAAGGCAATCCCAGTGGATACATCGTCGCGTCATCCGACGACCTTCTGCGCTTATTCGATGCTGATTACGGCCTCCTATCTATTCGTGACGAGACGAAGATCCTTGGCAAGCTGGAACAGACACAAGAAGCTCTCGCTATGTTAGAGTATCTACGCCTTCGGAAGTTTTCATGTGTTACCAATTCTACAGACATTCGGGTAAATTTCCCAGACCTTCGGTACCCGCCTGGTTTCTCTGTCACCGCTGGCCTGTTGCTTGTGCCCTTGTCAGTGACCGGCAGCGACTTCATAGTCTTTTTTCGGAAGGGTCAAACACGGGAGGTTAAATGGGCAGGCAATCCGTATGAGAAATTCGTCAAGGAAGGTACTGAAGGTTACCTTGAGCCAAGAAAGAGTTTTCGGACTTGGAGCGAAACCGTGGTAGGTAAGTGCCGCGAATGGACCGAGGAAGAAATTGAAACAGCTGCAGTCCTATGTTTGGTCTACGGGAAGTTCATCGAGGTTTGGAGGCAAAAGGAAGCGGCCTTGCAGAACAGCGAGCTTACGAAGCTATTACTTGCTAATTCAGCACACGAGGTTAGAACACCCTTGAATGCCATCATCAATTATCTCGAGATTGCATTAGAGGGAGCAATCGATCAGGAGACCCGCGACAACCTATCCAGATCACATTCGGCTTCGAAATCGCTCATATACGTCATTAACGATCTTCTCGACCTGACTAAGACCGAGGAAGGTCACAATCTAATCAAGGATGAAATATTTGATCTGCCCGCTACTGTAAGGGAAGCGACGAACGCGTTCATCGGCGACGCCAGACGGAAGCAGCTTGACTTTGAGGTCATCGAAAACCCAGGGGTACCTCAGCTCGTTCTTGGAGACCAGAGACGTGTCCGGCAAGCGATTTCCAATGTCACGGCAAATGCGATCAAATACACTCTCAAGGGGTCCGTCAAAGTGGAAATGTGGGTGACCAGTCAGGAGGAAGATCGCGTCGAAATCGACGTCGTAATACTAGATACAGGAATCGGAATGAATGCCGAAAAACTCGATGAGCTTTTCAGGGACCTTGAGCAAGTACAGACCGAGAGTGATGAAGGACTACAGGAGAAACTGGCTCCTGATACTAAAGCTATCAAAGGGGAGGAACACTCTCAGAGAACCCTGGGACTCGGCCTGGCACTCGTCGCGCGAATTGTCCGTAACATGAATGGCCAGCTGAGACTGAAATCCGAAGAAGGTAAAGGCTCCCGCTTTGTGATACAGTTTGGATTCGATCTGCCAAACGACAAGCCAAAGGCATCAGCACTGGAGGAAGCAAAGGGAGCTGGCGTTGCTCCCCCTGCAAATCAACCAACTACACCCCCATTCGAAAAGGGCGAGATGATGCTAGTAAACAGAAGTGCACGAAAATACTCGACGCCCGGGACTTCTAGTGAGATGGTGCACCGTAAAAGCACAGAAAGCGTGCGCAGCTTGGGAAGCGTAAAGAGTAATAAGAGTGCATCGAGCGCAAAGAGCGACGTGAATCGGCTCATAGAAGCTATTCAAGAGCCACACATGGCGAAGGCTACCGCAGGCAGCGCAGACAATGAAAGACCGCGGTCGACAAGTCGTGCTACTCAGAGACCAGGTTTTCCATCTAGGAAACCCATTAATGGAGTCCTAAAAGCCAATCCCATGATAGCCTCAGAACAAGCGCTTCAGCAGCGACAGGGTCCAGGGCTAACCAATGTGATAGACGCAAAGACCCCAGTGAAAGCTATTCGCATGCCAGGAGAAACAAGCCTTGGCTCGCCTGGTATTGAACATTCCGCGCCAGACTTCTCGGCCCGCACGCCGTCGCGAATCGTATTTCAACTCCCCGATAGAAGTACGAAAGAGGAGCCGCTTAACGCTGACAAACTTCACGTCCTTGTTGCGGAAGACGATCCGATCAACAGCAAGATCATACAGAAGAGGCTTGAGAAGATAGGCCACCAGGTTCGTCTGACCATCAATGGTGAAGAGTGCTCCAGCATGTACGGAGAAAGACCCGGATTTTTCGATGTGGTCTTGATGGATATGCAGGTAATCGACGGACCCTTCGAATGTAGCAGGCCATTTACTTATTGTTCATACCAGATGCCTATCGTGGATGGTCTTACCTCGACGAAGATGATCCGGTCCTTCGAAAAGACACACCCTAGCGAAGTTCTGTCAAAACGAGCAGCCCTGAATGGCCGAGTTCCAATCTTTGCAGTATCGGCCTCACTAGTCGAAAGAGACTGCCAAAGATATATCGACGCAGGTTTCGACGCTTGGATCCTCAAGCCCATTGACTTCAAGCGGCTCAGCATTCTGCTCTCTGGGATCGTGGAGGAAGGTACTCGAGAGACATGTCTCTATAAGCCTGGCGAGTGGGAACGAGGCGGGTGGTTCTGCAAACGACAGCCGGATGTATTTTCGGCGTACACCAAGCCTTCTGCTCACGCACCTGTTCATTCACCTGTTGCAAATTCGAAGACAACGCAGTCGCATCCTGCTCAGCCGAGAGAAAGTTCTACAGACAGGGAGCGACAGCGGCTGAACAACCTCGACAACGATGCCGTGCACGCTCAGTCCACTCCGCAGGATCTACATCAATCTGGCAAAATCGAGCAAGCCACTGAGGCCAGTCAGCCTTGAACGCACCACGTACGTACAAGCACCTGTCTCTTCGGGTCACTCTCGAACGTTCGGCTTCACCCCCCACTAGCCATTTGAGCCCCCTTCGTAGGCAAGCGCAGACACATCGCCGATTGATGAAGCACAAACTTCAGGCGCACTCATTCTACCACCGCTCGGGCCGGCTCCCGTCTCCATCAACTCCCGTCAAGTACGGGCCACTCTCTTCTCTCCCAGCCGGATTGCGCTTACCTTGTGCTGGCCAGTCACCTCAAGTGCTGGCGTGGCGATCTCCTCGGTGTAACACGGGTAGAGCGGTGCCACGTTCCGCCGCGGCATTTGCCCTCCTCTCTTATGCTGGATGGCTCAGACCCTAAGCGTTGGGAGGTCTGTACTCTTCTTGTATATCATGTTTTGTACATGCATGGCCTAACGATGCATGAACCTTGGAGTTGTAGATTACACAGCTTTAGGTAGCGATCAATTGCGGGACTATTCTACTACGAGAAAGGTATGTGCGACCCTTGAAAGTGGCTGGTGCGCCTGTGGGCATGTGCGCATCGAGGGCCACGTGGGTTTTGCATTATGAGGTCCCTTGATTCGCCAAGATGCGGAGTGCGAATTGGAGGATGTGATAGACGAACAAATCAAGAGATAGCTTCGACCAGCCCAAAACGCCTTGGTGGGTGCTTGGGGTGCTTGGGGTGCTTGGGCGTGGATACCAGACCCGTTGCAGTTAAAGCCGAACATCAGCCGGACTGCCAAGCCCATCTCGATTATCATTGGTCCATCTTTTCCCATCCAGAATCCAAACTCCGCATGGACCTGACTAGAATTGATTACCGCATACCACTTGGTAACGACATGTCTTTTATCTGCTACCGACTCTAGCTCTAATACATCTCAGCAGTCATATCACTACCTCTGCTGCAGCTTTGCACATAACGCATTGACCATTTCATGAATGACAGCTCGTCAATACTCCCCTGATCCTATCATCCAGTGTTGTAGCCTTCCAGATGCACCATATGAAACCTTTTCTATAACCACCAACCTCCAATGGGCAACTCCAATGGCAAGCCCGTCGTGTTCACCGATGAAGGCAAGCTTCTCCTTTCGATCTCTGGTATCGGTGCAGATAGCCTCTACCGCTTTACCCCAAACTGCTTTCATATGGTGTCTCTCATACGAGCCAAATGATAATCCATCCATAATTAGATGGCTAACCGATGTATCTCTTGCAGTAAATCTCAATCACTTTCGACTTCTACGAGTGGTGGGCAAGGGCGCCTTTGGCAAGGTTCGCATCGTCGAGAGGAAGGATACAGGCTTGACTTTCGCCTTGAAGTACATACGTAAAGATGAAGGTTCGTGGATTGACTATGAGATTGGGCATCTGCAGGAGGCTTATACGGCATATAGTAGTGCGATCGGAGAGCGTGCGGAATATTATCAGGGAGCGGAGGATGCTGGAGCACCTGAACCATCCGTTCCTATGCAATCTGCGGTACAGCTTTCAGGATGTCGAATACCTGTACGACGTACGCGGAGCCTCGAACCCACCTAACATGCTGACCGCTGGCAGGTACATTGTTGTGGACCTAATGAATGGCGGCGACTTGCGATTTCATATTTCACGAAAAACATTCACAGAAGATGCAGTACGGTTTTGGATGGCAGAGTTGGGCTGCGCGCTACAATATTGTCATTCGCAGGGCATAGTTCATCGGGACCTGAAGCCAGATAACGTCTTGCTGGATTCCGATGGACATGTGCATCTGGCGGATTTTGTATGTTTGGTCCTAGAGATGGAAGACCCTAGACGAGTACTAATGTTACATAGAATGTGGCTTCCGAATACAAGCCGGAAAAACAATTACACAGCAAGTCTGGCACACTTGCTTATCTTGCTCCGGAAGTCTATGCTGGGACGGGGTACTTGACCGAGGTGGATTGGTGGTCACTAGGAGTAACGTTCTATGAATGCATATACAACAAGGTAGGGACGTCTTGTCTGGTACTCACGAACTGTCACTCACAGCATTAAGAGGCCTTTCGTTTCACATGGCCATGAAAAGTTGGAGAAGGAGATCCTCAAAGCTTCGCCCAACTACCCTGTCACCCAGCCCGCCGTCTCGATGCCTTGCTACCGCGCCATAAGCTCGTTGATGGAAAAGGACAGGCGAAAACGAATAGGAGCTATAGGGTGGGAAACCTATACCGACCATGCCTTTTTCCGAAAGATCGATTTCGAGTTGCTGGAAAAGAAGCAGATCAAACCCGTCTTCATACCTTCGAGCGAGAAGACCAATTTCGACGCTACTTATGACCTGGAGGAGCTGTTGCTGGAAGAGGCACCGTTAGAGGCGCGAGCGAGGCGGCAGAAGCCAAGGGTTCAACTCAAAGATGATGCTACAGACAAGGAGATTCGGACAGAAGAGCTACACCGGATGATCGAAACACTCTTCGAACCATTTGACTACACAACAGTAACGTATGACACCCCCGTGTTCAGTCTGGATCTTTTGAGCTGGCGCTAACAAGTCCTTCCCAACACCAGAGACTACAAAGGCTTCGTCGACGCCCCCTCCTCCGGTGCCGACTCGGCCATTGATATTCTTGACCACGCCACCCCCAATCCCAAATCCCGCGTCGACGACCCCGACTTAGAAGGTGCAGCTACACAATCGCAGCGCGCCCTATCAGACGGCTCACCTAACGGTTCTCCGCCCCGAACTTTGACGGGCGGTCCATCGAACCATTCGGATTACTACCCCACGAACGAACACCCCTTCCCACCTCCCATGCCCAATAACGCCCAAACAGCCTCACCAAGCGGTCAGCAGCAAGAAGGACCGACGAGCCATCCAGCGACATCACTACATAACAATTCAAGAATGCCGCCGGGAAGAGGTGGGACCAGGACCGCGAGTAAAGGCGGAGGCGTGCAGGTAGTGCTGGACGAGCATGGCAGCTGGGGCGACCTAAATAAAGATACGAGGCAGTCTGACGAGCGGAACGCGAGCAGCGGCACCTCCACCATGGGCAAGCATAAACCCACTGCCATGTTAGGTTTCCTCAGCCGGAAAAAGGGACGGGAGAGGAGCCCGAAGCCGATGGAGGCGGGGGTATTGGGGAAGGAGGGGGCGAGGGTCGTGGTTGGTGGACGGTGAAAGTTGGGTTGTGCATACGTTTGGTCAATTGTTGTAAGACGATGTGAGACGGGGGGGTATGATGCTGCATTTTGTAGCGAGGGGGTGTCGGTGTTGGTGTTCTTTCTGGACCGTTTGCTACATGCGCATACCTCTGGGCTTGTTTTGGAGCGAAGCGGCGTTGGGCGTGATTGGTGTGTATTATTTTGTAGAGTACGCATACTACCGTTATTGTCGCGTGACAGTTGTCACATGCCGATGATAGCAGGGAGCATGGTCGTTTTTTGGGGGGTTGGTATAATTCATCTCTTCATCTCTGCGATTGATGCTATTCGTACAATATACATACATGTACATCGACATGTGTGTGGGTATTTCGCATAATAAGACTTCGTCCACGACACTGGGATGGGTAATCTTCGTATTTGCCATCATACAATCGTAATGAGTAACGAGGTTTTCCGCCTCGCTCTCTCTCTCTTTGAACTGTCTGGATTTCAACGCGGCTTGCTGGCCCAAGGTGCTCGTGTGGGTGGCGGCGGCATTGATGATCCGTCCGACGAAACACCAGGTTCCTGGGGAGGCATTGGTGTCCTCGCTGACATAATTGGAGCGTCTCTTGAAGGAGGCTGCGGCGACCTCATTGGTAGACCGCCCCTTGCCATTACTGGCGCTCTGTTAGGCCTAGAAGCCGCTGCTGCCAGGGTAGGACTTGGAGCAGCGGCTGTGCCCATTCTTGAGGTTTGTGAAGTCGTAGATTTGTTCGCCCAGGGCGCCTTGGTGCCTTCCAGAGGTGGACCACGCGCCGAGGCATCTTCCAGCGACAAGGCAGGACCGTCTCTAATGGGCTGGTTCGACGTGTGCATCGATACAGGGGCCGGAGTCGCCGTCGGATCTTGATCCCAGCTGAAGAGCGAACCGAAGCGGAAATGCTGCACGACGGGGAACTTGGAGAGAACTTCCGCATTGTACATTTTGATCATGCCTTTGTTGATTTTGCCCCATCCTGCCCGCACGCCCGAGATGTCATACAGCATGGGCGAGTGCTCCCAGAACGGGCCCTTTTTGACGTCGTGGATGAAGCCGATGGCGCTGAAATACATGTTTTTGTCACGCTCTCGGGTTACGGCTGCGGGTTTCGCGACGGAGGCTGGGTCTGGCGCGCTTTGGAGAGATCCTTCTGTGGGGGTCTGGGAGTTGGGTGTTATGGCTGGGCCGTATTGGGCGCTGCCGAAGATGTAAGGGATGAAGGAGTGGTCGTCTAGACCCCATACGCCGTGGGAACCGGCGGGCTCTAGAGTGTATGTTTTGATGAGACGGCGGATGAGTTGGAGATAGGGCTCTATGATGTTGAGTACGATGCTTCTTTCCTCGTTTCCTGGGGGCGACGACGCTTCGGAGGACGAGGAGGTGAAGCCTCCCAGTTTCCATATACAGCCTAGAAAAGCTAAAAAGCTCAATTCGTGCCCTGATCCGTAATCTAGTCGTTGGGCACTTCCAAAGCTGCCGAGGAAATACGATTCGAGCTCATCCCTGGCTGTCACTTCGTTTTCAGCGGCGAAGAGCATCGCTCTTGATGGTAGACAACGCACTAAAAGGTCCTTCATACGACTTTCGGCGACCTCGTACCATTTCCTATAGCTAATGTTGCCAAAACGACGAGGACCAGGGTCTGGTGGTATTTCATCGATGATATTGTATAGAGCCCTCAGCAAGTTTCCTAGGTCTGTAATTACATCTGAAACATGAACATTTACACAAGAGCTCAGCTCCCAAATTTGTACACTAGTTGTTTGCGTATCAGAATCTGTGATGGTACATGGAAACATGGCTCGATTGAGTTGCAGCAAGAAAGTCATTATATCGCCATAGGCTTTTGTAGTCAGGAAAGCAGAAACATCATGACCTTCATTGATCTTTTTGATAGGTGTGATAAACGCATGAGGCCGGGAGGGATCTAAGACTTGTAAGGAAGGAGCATTGGGAGTGAACGCCGACCTCGACATTTTGTATCATGAATTATGACAACACGTTGTTTGAAAGCCTCATATTCGGAGTGCTTGCGGACGTTGAATACAATATCGGACGGAGGGCGAGGAAGGGCGAAAAGACGCGACGCTTCCCGGCAAAACCTTCCACTCTGGTTGGCGACTCCAAAGAGCGCGCGATGCCCCAACGATCTCTCATTAAGAACAGGCCCTGGATCTATGTTGCAGCTGATGAGATGTCAGAATACGATCTACAAGCTGCGCGGCAACTCATATCCATGGATCCTCGAACCAACCTGAACAACGATCTAGCGTTCGGCGACATCACAAACCCAAATACGACCGTTGTCACTCCAACGAAGAGGAAGCGGCCAGACCATGCTACGACTCAGGACTCGCTGGGTAAACGCGCCAAGCGACAGGAAGCCCAGCCTGCGGCCAAGAGATTAGGTATACCTGGAAAGGTGCGGCCAACTCGGCACTTAACCAATACTAAACCAGCGGTAAAGGGAGATATCTACGAATTCACCAACGACAGTTTCGAGAAGCCGCATCCGAGTCAGGCGGCGAATACGAAGATGCAGCGATCCAAGAAGGCGGCGCCACGAACCGCGGCGGTCGACGCCACCACAGTCGATCAATCGAGTCCGGTCCCGATACCATCGCGTGCAGCGAAGAGGTCGAAACGTGCTACCGTTGAGGTTGAAGTTGAGGGGAGTGCTTCACCGAATAGGCGAGTAGATTCGAGCACGAAAAGCGGGCGCAAAGTTGGAAGGCCGAAGAAGCGGAAGAGTATAATCGATGTGACCGAAAAGCCTGGCCGCAACGGTGGCAGGCCGAAAATGCAAACGACTACTGTTGAAAAAGAACCCAGGCCATCTCTCGTGGCCAGAAGCGATCGCGCGAAGCATCGAGAAGCAGCAAGTCATGCGACGTCAAAGGTCCATAAAGCAAGCAAAGGAACTAAACAAAAACCCCCACAAGTAATGATTGACGATGATGATATAGACCGAGAAAGCGATGCAGACGAGGAGGATTCGCGGCAAGGGAATGTTAACGATCATAGAGAGGGCGATGAAAGCGAGGCTGAGGACGAGGAGATTGCTGACAATACACGGTCCAGCCAGGACGGATTTGAGGAGGTTCTGGAAAAATCCGAGGATTTGGAGGTGCCAGAACCGAGCATTGAAAGCTCATCACAGGTTGGTAACCAAGATGGAATTGCGGAAGAGAACAGAGATCTCTTGGGCCAGCACAGAGAGTGGGATAAGGTGTTGAAAACCGCGAAATCAGTACACAGGACTGAGCTGAAAACGGAGAGGATCAAAGATCTCATCCACGAAATCAAAGAAGCTAGGTATCTATATAAGAGCCTTGAAGCATCCGGGGGAACAGACCATGACGCGCTCGTGGTGCTCAACGAAGAGTTGCAGGATAGCTTGGATTCAATCGGGACTCATATCAATGACATATCAGAGCACAACGCTCTCTCGCAGAGATCAAAAACGATCACAGACATATATGGTCGGGCTATTCCAGCAATGGTCTTCCTTCTCGAGCGTGCTTTGTCATTACGTTCATCACAGCCTCGAGGATTGCATGATTTCCACGCCCTTGAAGAGATTGTTCGTATCCAAGATATGACGCTCCGGCTATGCGAGAAAGCGAAAAGCTGGAAAGTCAGGCCGAACACCGCCCACCCGATAATGAAGCCAACAATATCTGTCCTACTCCCCTACATTCGAGGCATAAGAAACAAATTCTACTATCCCAAACTCCACCTGCTGCGGGTCCGAGAGAAGGTCAGGGCAAATGCACTAAAGACCGCTAGAGAGAAAGAGGCACGCTTCGAGCAGTCGCAACGGGGAGCCGAAGCTTTGTCCCAGCGGGGCAGTCAGCGAGATCCAAGGATTCTTAACAACATCCAAGAAGAAGCGCAACGCCGGCGTATTGAGAGGAACCGAGGGCGTCGAGTAGTGCCTGTGCCACTGGTCGCTAGGGACGAGAGAAGAGACGATATTACAACAAGCTCTCACCCTTCACCACGAAATGACAACGCGGGCCCTCATCAATGGACAGAGGAGGAGACGCAAGAGCTAGTAGTACATCTGTATCAGTCCAGGGATTTACCCGGTGAGTGGTCCTCACACACCCTGAATGTCGTTACTAACAGCCAGTCTGTGTAGTCGAACAGCGCTACCTTGGCGCCCTCAGTCGTCCTCTTCTGCAAAACATGCTTCCACAACATATTCGAGAGGAGATCCTGTCCCTGAAACCGGACCTGATGGGGTTACTTGGCTCACCCCCATGGCTGAGTAGCTTGACATAGTTGGAGAAGGACAAGTGTGGGATTCCTAGCAATGCATCACTTTGTTGCAATTTAATGCAATTTGTGCTCTCCTCCATGTACCATCTGCACTTGTGTTGTAATATACCTTGCTAGGCCCATCGTGTGTCTTCACACACGGAGCTGGCTAGGTCGCTTTCTTGTAATCTAAAAAAGACTATCATTGCCATCACAATTACAAGTTTGCTTTGACTAATCCCCTTTTCAGTCCTCCCTTCTTCATCCTTCGACTTTGGATTTGATCAAAGCTACTAAGATAGGGTAGGACACCGCAGAAACGGCAAATTCATCGATGTCAGATACTGTGGGTAGATCTCTCAAGACGCGTCCTCAGGTACATAGCGGATTAGAAGGCCATGGCTCGAGTGTGGTTTTGATTCTGGCACATGGACTCCCGGCCTTGGATTATGATACCAGCTTTTCGGACCAATAGCACTTCTGAACAATTGCTTCGAAGCACGACGGCAATTCGACAAACTCATTTATGAAGGGGGACAATGATATCGGTATTAGAAAGCACGGTTCGAAGCTTGAAGTAATAGTTCCTATAGCGAATATCTTTCCGCTCGCTTTAAACAGAGCTTATCAATATGCCGTCTGAAATCATAGAGCGCGTTGTAAATCTGGCGGAGCACGATAAATTTACGGGACAAAACGGTATTCTATAATGTAGTTTGTTGTAGGAACAATTGTCTCTCTGCATGAGGGATAAGGGTTTGAAGAAAAGGCCATGAACAGTGTAGGTAACTAGTTCTATACATTTTTCGCCAGACCAGTCCTTTAACGGGCTTTCGCTTTAGGCTAAGTTTCGGGGCTGTTTGGTATTCCAGCGGCCCCTGCCGCGTAGATTATGCCGGTTCAGAACTAGCCCCGAGGCTGACTGGTGAAACAAGGCATTTGAAGAGGTCAGGACTGGACATGTAGGTACAATCGAACACTTACAATGGAATGGACTAAGCCAGTATTGAGCCTTGGTCTGCACCACCAGAACTACTCTCGATCTTGAGTATGTGGTCTCATACGATTCAAAGCTCCAAGTCCAACAAGGCTCCTGCACCAAATGGAAGACCGGCAAAGGTTAATAGTCTCACAACGAAAGGGTCTAGCGGAGGGACAAGACAAGATGAAGATATGACGCAGGAGTCCGAGGCCGATGGCTTAAGCAAAACATCACGCGTCCGTGCTGCTAAGAAAATATCACCCGTGTCCAAAGCACCTACGCTCAGCAGAACGATGTCAACAAAGGGAGAGGAGCCTGCGACCCCTACCGACACTCCTCGCATACCTGTGGGGAAACGAGCTCCAAAACTTGCGCCTACGCCCGCTCCCAAGGGGGTGACCCCGGGACGAGCTTCTCGGATGGGGACACCAACACAGCCACCATCGATTGTAGCCAAGGCGAATGTACCTGCACTGTCGTCAAGGACAAAGACATTAGCTCAAGTGTCAGGGACAGGGACAGCAAGAGCGGGATCCCCCGCGCATGGACGTCCAGTCGTCAGGAGTCCAAAGGCTACAGAGATCACAAAAGGGCGGGCTAACACAGTCAAGCGGTCATCCAAGGCATATGAATCTCCTCCCTTGGCTGGTCAGGCTCAGGAAGAGGGACTTTCGGACAATGAACCAAATACAACGGCTACCGAAGGGGAAGATGTTGCGGGCGCTGACCACAATGTTGACGAAACACCTGTGAACCCGAAGCGTGAAGACGCTGAAGGTGTTGGAAGATTTTCCAATCCTGAAGTAGATCACAATGACTCCAACCGACAACCGGAGGAGCAGGTCAATCGCAAAGATCGTGAGGCTCACGATGAGTTGTACCGTGAGATTACTCTGAGGAACGACACTATAAAGAGCCTCAGGAAAGAGTTGCAATGTCTGCGGAGCACCCAGGAGCACAAAGGGGAAGGGTCGGACTGGGAAGCATCAGCGCAAATCAAACCCCTACGATCCGAACTTGACACTGTCCGTAGTGCGCTCGTTGATCTTGAAGATATGCACCGGTCAACCCTGGAGAAGCACGACAGTCTCTTGAGATCAAGAGACAAGATCATTCAGAATCTATCGAGCGAGGCGCAAGAGCTACGAGAAAAGCTCGAGGCCAATAACGAAGCCAGTGATCAGAGTAGTCCAGACTCCTTGAAGAAGTCTCAGACCGTAGATCAGGGTCAGCGGCCGCTTCAATATGATACTGTTGTGCAATCCAAAGACGAGGAGATACACTCGCTGTCAGAAATAGTACAGGATCTGAGGAAACAACTTGAAGCCGCTGACACCGCGAGAGCAAAGGAGATTTACGACGAGCTCTTGAAGTCCAAGGACGAGAAGATTGAATCGGTCTCAGGCGTTGTATCAAACCTACGAGGAGAGCTTAAGGCTGCGGAGCCGGCACGCAAGCTCAAACGCGAAAACCAGCTTCTACGTTCTAAGGACGACGAAATTCGTTCGCTATCAGAGACTGTACAAGGCTTAAGAAACAAGCTCGAGACCACTGATCAGGTTAAAGAACAGGCGGTCAGCCATTCGGTTACGAGCCTGCGAGACGAGTTTCAAGATCTACAGAACCTGCACAAACGTAAGATCGAGGATATAGAAGCTATGGCGCTCAAACGTGCAGAAGCGCTTCAGCTAGAATATGATGACCTATTACGCTCTAGAGACCAAGAAATCAAGGACATAACGGGTATGGTTCATGACCTTCGCAAGGAATTTGAGACAACACGCGAGGGCCAGAGAAGGGAGCTCGACGATACAATCACGAAGTATGAAGGACAATTGCAGGAGATTAGGGCTCAACATGACAAAGAGCTTAGCGCTGTACATGATGAGCATGCGCATGAGCTAGAAGCTGTCAAAGCAAGCCATCAGGACAAAGACTCAGGATACCAGTCCAACCTCCAGGAATTGATCAAGACACATAAGTCTGAATTGGAATCTGTCAGTGCGGAACGACAGGTCGCAGAGATGAGTCACCAACAAGAGCTTCGCGAAACAAGACGAAAGCATGAAGAGGCTCTAGAGGCCGTGAAAGTGGAAGCCCAGGACGAGGTCCGGAACGAGATGACACAACTAAAATCTGAAACTAAAGATGCTTCCACAAGACATCAGCAAGAGATTGAGAATATGCAAGGAACATTTCGCAAGGAGATTGGTGAGAATGCCGAGATTCACGATCGGGCTCTCAGGGATGCAGCTTTGAGACATGAAACAGAGCTAAAAGACGCTGGCGTAGGTCACTCGCGAGAGGTGGAAGCCGCCATTAGGAACGCGGATATTACCATTGAGGAAGAATCACAGCGGCATAAATCGGAGCTAGAGGAAGCCAATACAAAATACCAGCATGAGCTTGCGGACGTCGAAAGGCTCCGCGGGCAAGGCTCCGATGATGCGTCTCAGGAGCATGAAAATCAGTTGAGAATGATTGCCGAGAAATATCAGCAGGAGCTTAGTGAAGCTGCCACAAGCCTTGCCGACCAGGCATCTCGCTACGAACACGAGCTTCAGGAAGTAAATGCATCTCTCGATGAAGTTAAAATTCGAGCCGTAAATTACCATCGCGAACTTGAGGGGTCTCGGAATACATATGAGCTGCTTGAGAACGAGAATCGAATACAAGGACAAAGACTTCAGGAGTGGGCCACCAAACATGAAAAGGAGATGGAGACCGTTTCCACCAAGTATCAAGAAACCATGATCCAAGCTAATACAAAGATGGATCAGCTTGTGGAAGAGATTGCCAGCTGCAAGCAGAAACATCAAGATAGGATCATTCAGATGGAACGTGAGATCATGCAAGTGCGTCACGATTTCGTCGGTGCAGCCGCGGAAGCGACCTCACTTAAAGTCGTTATTGAGGAGATGAAGCTTTCACGAAGCGTCGCTGATGATAACATGGATCATGTACACCAGCAACAACTTACTGAGGCAGCTACTAAACATGAGCAAGAACTGGATCAGTTACATAGAGAGGTTGAGGCTGCAGTCACAGAAGTCGCCTCCTATAAAGTTGCCTTGAATGAGTCAGACACCTTGCGACGTGAGGCAATTGGTAGTACAACGCGTAATCACGAGCAATCAATGCGGGATGCGACATCGAAGCATGAGGAGGACGTAAGCCGCCTGCGTCAGGAGTATGACAACTTGACTGAGGAAACGGCTTCGTTGAAGCATAAGCTGCGGGATTCGGAGCACAGGGGCGGAGAGGCATTTAGAGAAATCGCATCATTGAGAGACACGTTAAAGGACAAGGACCTCGCACAAGAAGAGGCGAAGGTAGAGATTGCTTTGCTCAAGGACAACCTGGAGCTCTCCGACCGGGAGATCATTCAACATAAGGACATAAACAACGAGCTGCGAAGAGACATCGATGGGCTAGAAGCCCAGTGTGCCCACTCTGCAGAAGATCGCGACCGCGAACGTAAGGAAGCAGCCGTAGAAGCTGCATTGCTGAATAATACAAAAGAACTTGCTGACCGCAAAAATTGCGAAAATGCCAACGTTATCATCTCCTTACAGAAAGATATTGAGCGAATACAAGCTCGACTGGCCGACACTGAAGATGACTTGAACCGTGAAAGAAATGAGGCTAATGTTGAGGTCGCGTTGCTGAAAGACAAGCTTGAGCTTGCCGACCTTCAAAAACAATCGGCGTCCGAGGACACGAGCCTATCACGGAACGAGTCGAATGTGGAGATCGCTTTGTTGAAGGACAAGTTGGAGCTCGCAGATCTGCAAAGCCAACAGGATAAGAAGGCCATCGCAGCATTGCGAGAGGAATTGCAAGCCCACACCACGAAACTTCCGGATACCGCTCCCTATGTTCACTACCAGCTGCGGGAGGAACTGGCCATGCTAGCAAGGCATCATGCCACGAATGTGGCGGATGTCGCAGCTCTGAAGGCCAGCGTACTCGCAGAGAGGGAGGTGAGGGAAGAGGAGTGGAGGAATAGGGCAGAGAGCAGGGAAAGAATCGCAAAGGAGATGCATGGGATTGGGGCCGAGCTTAGAGGCATTGTAGGCGCACATTGAGAGACACTACATCGCGACTGATGCCGGTTCATTTGGATATGATAAATGCTTTCTCTGGTCTTACAGCGGATATACCCATGTTGCGATCTATGTCGTCTGAATTCACCATATATATAATGCAACACCAATTGAAGGATTTTTATACTCGTTGTGATTTCCCTTATAGACGGCTAATATCACGTTCGAATATGGCATGAGAAGGCGAGATATCTAGCCTGTCCCAAGGGTACGGTCTGGCGAGTTTGACGCTGGGAACAAGCGCTGTTCGACGTCCTCTTGTCCACGAAGTACCTCGATAGAGTACGACATCCTCTAAGTTTATCTCAAGGACGCATAATTCAGGTAAGGAAAATTACATATCCCTTGCACGATTATTCACTGAAGCCGGACCGGTAGCCATCATGTAAAGTCCAAATCGACTCTGTTCAGCAAGGCCTCCAAAAGTGTACGGTATCTCGACCCTCCACTATTTGTCAATCCTCTCTTTTCCACCAGTCCACATTGCAAATCCCATCTTTCATTCGTGATAGCTTCCTCTCCTGATACAGATTCTTATTAGAATATATGACGGCACAACACCCGACGGCGCAATGGCACCAGCAGCATCTAGTTTCAATATGTGTGATTTGTCAGGGTTTCGTGACCAGACTCTTGTTTGGTTTATCGTATCGATGCTTGAGGTCGGAGAGATCTGATGAACGGGCTGGGTGGACTGCGGCAGAGAATGGGCGCACGGGTGGCGCAAGTAACATCTGAAGAATTTGGTTCTGCACATGGATTCAGTATCGGTTTCGTGAATGTATAGGCAGGATCACGGTAAGAAAGATGCTGAAGATGACACTGGAGGGCTCAATGGATGTCGCAAGGCTTTCGACGCGTGGCTGAGATCGCCGATTTACCGAGACCTTTTCTCACGAGCCACATTGCCACGCAACTCAACGACCGCTCTTCCATCACGAAATTGACACAGTGGTAATAGACAACTGCTCGAGGGCCTCAAGAGAACGGACGATCTTCAAAAAATGCGAACAAGAAGTGGAAGCTCAGAGCTGGAAATCACGGCTGGCCTCTGATCGAACACGATTATGCTGCGAAGGAACCTACCCCTCGTACGGTACATAGTGCACAACAATAGTCTTGAAGTCCTTTAGCGAAGTTGGTGCAAAGACAAGAGCCACTGGCAGCCCATGATTTGAATGGGGGCGATGCTATTCCTATGCAACTCGTCTGTTCCAAATCATGCAGGCACCCATGTTTGTGATCCTGAATTATCCTTGGCGGCTATTGTGGCAAGTCTGCAGTTCCATTATATCTACAGGAAACAGGATGATTATCTCTCTATTGACATCTTACCATGCTCTTGATTTCGCAGACTTTCGGGTAGGGTACTTAGAAAGAATTATGTGAGACGTCTTTCGTTTGTACGAGGTACTTGGTATTTATTATCTCGGCTCCTTCATACTTTTTTGTCTTTGCTACTCGAAAATATCTCGATGTCTTGCGGCTTCGTTGGTAATACAGACATCTTAGGTATCGGTATACGCATTGGATATTATGCACAAGCTATAGCAGTGTGGTTTTCCAATTACTTCCTTTACCGCGAGGCTAAGGCATTGCAAGCTACCAACAATCTATTCCTTCTGGCCTTGACAATCGCAGCGACAATCTACTTTATCAATGCACCTACTATCCATGTCATCGAAGCTTTCTTAATGTTACAAATCGGATTGGTCATTGGCTTAGTCGGCATTACTGAAGGATCTAGATATAGCTCGAATTATATCAAGACATCAAATGAACGACTGATACTGAGAACGGTCATCATCATGGCTGGAGGCCTCTTCAACGTTTGTTTCTGGTGGAAAGAGGTAGACCGGATGCTACCAACGCCATGCAATAATCTCGTTTCGGGACAGGGCGGTAGGGACAAGACATATATTTTCTACGTTGTCAAGGCGAACATATATGGGTGGGTAGGCATTTTGATGAAGGTGCAGTCTCTTGCGGCGGTTGTATGGACAGCCCCACGTATCATAACCTTCGATGTCGTCGTACTTTTCTACAATATCCGTATGAGAAGAGCTCAGGCCGCTTTCATCAGTGCTATCGAGTCTTCCTTATTGATTCATGGACACAATCGCAGGTCTAGTCCAGAAAGGCTACGAAGACAAAGCTCTAGAGGGCAATGTCTACCAGCCCAGTGCCTACCAGCATTGAATGAGCCTCAAGCTTCCAGCTCGATCACTCTTTTCAAGAATTCCACACAGGCAAAACCTTTACGACCTCTCGAAGACGGGAAGGACAATACCACAGTATCCCACAGGGTAGAAATTGGTGAAGATCTGAAGCTACTGAGAGATATCGACCACGCTACAAGATACATGGAAGACCTGCTCTCAATCTATGCCACCAATACACCACCAACGGAAAAAAAGCGCCTCATACGACTATGTGGATTGATATCCCTGTACCTACCCCAACACAAAAGCCACCGTACCGACACATCTACCCCTTATCTACACTGCTGCCGGACAATGCTCAATTCTTATTTCACCAATGAACCCCCCTTCCATCTAAGATGGCGACTAGCCATCCACATGACCGCATCCGGCCAACACTCAGCATGGCGCTGGCCCCACCTCCTCCACCGCATGTACACTCTCAGCCAAGCATCACCCCCACCTCACTGGAAACACGTCACCATAGCGTCGGACATCCTCCTGACGCAAACACCGCTCGTCGTCACGACGCGATCATGGATGCTCACGGCCGCGTACCAGTTCCTCTTCATCGCTCTGCTGATCCTACAGGTTGAGCTGACGATCGCGTGGAACCATGTTAGCGGCTTGAATGAGCTTTCGTCGCTTGGTCAGTTGATTTCGTGCATTCTTGGCGTGGGAGGGTTGATTAAGGTCCTGTGGGTGAAGTGGCGGTTGGTTGGTAAGGGGGCGGAGGATGCGGGGCCTGCACGGGGTGGGGGGTATGAGGATGCGATGGCAGTGTATCTGGAGAGGAAGAGGGGTGTTGGGGGGAGGGGTTTTGTTCGTGCTACTACTGCTTGAAGTGGTGGGGAATGAGGAAGAGTTTGATACATGCTAGCAAATATGAAAGCACTATTTGAATCGTGCATGGTGTTGGATGCCACAAGAATCGACTATATCAATGATCTTACTGTCAATGATTACAAAGAAGCCATAGTTAGCACTTAGCCATTCGCTCATGCATGCGGTCCAGGTTCTTTGCTGATGATGTGTGGTCGCCCAAGAACGATCGATAGGGCACTGTCCTCTGCACAACATGGAGGTGCGATTCACAGCGTTCCAGTGCATGGATTCTTTTTCGAAATTGTGACTATGTGACACGGATAGAATACGTCCTCTCCGTTTGATTAAGAAGCAGTCGGACGTTGCGGTCCTAATAGTTTCGAGGGAGATCTGCGGGTGCTGTTGTTGATACTCTGGAATGGGAGGTTTGGTACGATGTGGCAATTAGTGCGCGTGGTTGGTGACTAAGTGCAGGAAGGGGGATCGGGAAGGAGTTGAGAATTGCGCTGGACTTTGTGCCCAATGGAAAGAGAGTCGCACTGTGCCGGATGCAGATAAGAACATGAAATTAAAAAGCGTGCAGGTGGTGTAAAGTGTACGGAATGTCATTGGAGGTGATATCCAAACCCCATCGAGCCACAGATGGGCGAGGTAACACGCATTGCGTTGATCAATCCTTCATAACCCAAACACGACCGATACTCAACGTCAAAGCCTCAGCTAGATCCTACCCACTTCCCTCTCCAGCACTTCCCAAACTTCTTTATCACTGTCTTGCTTTCGTCTCCGTTTCCTCTCCTCTTTCTGCACCGCACGCTGTCTCCCCCCATCCAGAGCCTCCATACCCTCCTCTTTCCCCAAACTCTCGAGAAAATCCCTTGCCCTGCCCACACTCTCCCGGACCCCCTTCGTCTCCGCCCTCACACTCTCCATCTGTTCCTCCATCATGACTATCAATGTCTCCCGTGCCTGATGCGGGCGATACCCATTGATGACTTCATACACCTCTCGGAACGAGTCGTGTAGGACGTCCCATATGGGAGGCCATGCCCCAGGGTCGGTCGCGAGTATGTTGGTCAAGCTGAGGAAGGAGAGGAGGAGCTTGTGGGTTAGGGCTTGTAGACGCGCTGGTGTGGGACTGGTTTCGGGTTCTGTAGATGCTGCGGGGGAGATCTGAGGGTTCTCTTTGTCAATGACAGGTTGTTCACTAGGCAGCTTGAATTGGCAGCGCTTACGTCGTATTCGACGCCGAAGGATCTGTATTTTCCATCTGGTGGAGGTGCGGGCGGGAAGAGGTTGCGGAGCTCAGGTGGGAGGGATAGGAGGTCTAGGCCAGAAGCTGGGGTTGGTAGTGGACCTGATGCAGGCTGATTGATGGTTTCAAGGTAGGTCTTCTGCGCTGCGAGGTTCTCCGCAGTGAATGACTTGTAGAAAGGTGGAGGTGCTGGGTAGACACTGCTGATGGCAGCTGGAGGAGGTTGATCGGCCATTGTATAGTTCTAGTATTGGCAATGTACCTGGTCGTAGAAGTAGTTCTACTTTTAGATAGAGTTTGAGATTTCCTGGGGTAAACACGCTAGCCACCTTAGGCCACCCTCTATGCTTCCCTCCAGTCGCATGACGCCTATCCAGTTATGGCGAGGGCAGACTTGCGAACGAGGCCGTACAACAGCAACTACTGATGACGATGTTGGAGCGCCTTCGAAGCCCAGCTGGCCAGAGATCGAGCGACAGAGATGAAGGAACCCTGGCATCCATCTCTAGGTTCTGGCAGGTATGATCCGGATGGCAAATACTCTGCAGCTTGCTCATATGTCTTAGCGATCCTATGCCGCCGATTATGTTGGCGTCGTCCTCCTACTTCTCTCATATGCTATGGTTTGCACACATCAATTCACCACATGAGACGATGATATTCATTCCCTGCCCAGATCCACTTGGTCATTGAGCCTTTCCATCGCATGTTCTCGCTCGACAATATCTCCATACAATACCCGCATGCGGACGTCGAGCGTGTCCCTGTCAGTACGCAACTCTCATCTCTGCCCCTGACCCTCACCCTGCTTACCAGTCTTCGCAGTATGGAACGTCGTCTACGCGGTCATCCTTCCGCTATGCATATTCATTCTATGGGCCGTTCTATTTCAGCCGGGCATTCACAAAACCAATGTCACAATCCTCGGTCTAGCGATCAGCATCATGCTTTCAACCTTCCTTACAGACGTTGTCAAAAACTCTGTGGGGCGACCAAGGCCAGACCTCGTTGCGCGCTGCAAACCCAAGCCAGGGACGCCTGACCATTCGTTGGTCACCATAGATGTCTGCACAGAGACGGACTACCACACTCTGCATGACGGCTGGAGGAGCTTCCCCAGTGGGCACAGCAGCTTAGCGTTTAGTGGGCTGGGTTACCTGGCATTGTAAGTGATACCAGCTGGCGGGTCAAACATGAGATTAATGAATGGATGCAGATTCCTTGCGGGCCAGATGCACGTCTTCCGACCTCGAACAGACCTCGCCAGGGTACTCCTAGCTCTATCACCGCTGATTGGTGCCGCCCTGATCGCGGTCTCCCGCCTGGAAGACTACAGACACGATTTCTATGATGTCACTGTAGGATCAACATTGGGCATGCTGGTGGCGTACTTCTCATACTCTAGATACTATCCAGGACTGAAATCGCCTCGCTGTGATACGCCACACCCCAGTCACGCTGAATGGGCTTCGAAAAAGGGCCATGGAAAGAGGAAGGATGAAGAAGCACGAATAGATGGTCTCGAAAGCTTTTCCGAGGATACCATGGAGAGTGATACAGATCATGTGCCGCTGCGTGATACGAGTAGGGAGCGTGCTAGATTCGTGGGAAGTAGTAGTGGGTTCTAACAGAAATCGTCCTGCAACCCTCGTCCTTATTATAGAATAATCTTGTTACACTTGTTATTCACGCCCATGCTTTGGATCCTTGGCCGTGAGATCCTTGAGAAGAGAACCGTCACGATATCCTAAGCAAAATCTGGTGCGCGATCCTGCAACATTCTTCAGTAAGCGCAACCTAGATCACCTGGTCAACAACGGCAGTTCAACAGCCCCTGTGAGTTTCATACAGCTCCAGAATTAATCTACACGCTGCTGCATCGCCGTCCAACACCTATGACCGCGGTCAATGCGAAGCTTGAGCAAAAGCCATACTATAACAAGCGCCCCTACCAAGGGCGGGCACCCAGGACACGGTGAAAGGTTCCTGAAAGAATCTTCCAACAAGCCTGAATTGAGGCTCAGAGGAGTGATCTATATCATCTATGAGAACCATGAGTCGCCAAAGACGTCTACCATATTATCTGCGTCTTGATCGAGCGACCCAAGTCCCAGTCCGCAATCAAAGTCCTACGGCATCAACCTTATCATCAGCTACTGAAGCGCACAAGCAAACTATACAGAACCCACGACGCCTTCGCCTGCAGAACAGAATATGAAACATGACTTACCGATATTTGCGAGATCTTGCCTCTCGACTTGGCATTGTTGGCGCGCTGGAGGTTCGTAGTCGCTTTGAAGACTACTTCATTGATTCAATTCCACAGAATTAGATCTTTGAATCGTGGAAGCATTCTTACAGATTAACCTGGTCTGTTTAATGGAATGATGTGGGTGAAATGGAGATGTTCGTGGAAGCAACGACAGACGAATCAACCCCGTCAGGAACGAGAGTCGTGTTTGTATTCAAAGCAATTTCTATGATATCTGCTCAGCTGAAACACCACAACACACTCTTAAGAAAATGCCTCTCTATCTCAAACTCATCACAACTGAACATATACAATTCACAGCCAGATGATATATACTGAAGCCTGCCTGCGTTGGCGGTATACAAGATAGCTACCTTACAGCCTTGGAAACATCATCTCCCACATCACTCCGGAATACCTCCAGCTTCCCTTCCCTTTCCTTCCCGTTGTTATATCGCCTTTGAGCAGCAGCATGTCCGGGAGTGCGCAGCAATTATACCGTATATATATCATGTATAGCGGATTTTCGGGACTTCGCAAGCGGCAGGGCTGAGTGGTACATAAAGATGGATGAAGCTTACCTGGTTCTCAACGTGATAAGTAAGTACACTTGACGCATTGTTTTGGAATAGCCAAATAGGAGAATGAGCTAGGAAAAAGGCCTTGGTCAATGGACGGGAAGGAAGGTTATGCCGCGTAACCTCCTAACCGACGATCATGATATAGCTCGGATTTGATTGGGGATATTTTTCAAAGTAGACAGGTGGGGGATGTAGTATCAGCTTACGTACGATATCAATGGCTTTACTACTAGGTCGGTTCCTGAGAGTTAGTGTGGTGATTTGATTTGATTTGTTTGATTTCTGTGGGTTATGGTTTGGGTTGAAGTTATGATAGAGGGATGTGAGGGAGTGGGTGGGAGTGGGTGGGAGTGAAGGTGAGGGAGTGGGTGGGGATGGAGGTTGGGCGGATGTGGAAGGGGGAAGGGGGGATGGGGGTTGGTGTTGGTTGGGAGTGGGTATGGAGGGGGTTGGTGTTGGTGTTGGTGTTGCTATGGGTGTGGATGCGGATGTGGATGTGTGTATATGAGGATGTGGATAGATGTCGAGCGGGGAATTAATTGGAATCGATTTAGATTTGCTTTCTCTCTCCCTCTTTCAAAATGCACGTTGTATATCTATAGATGGATCCATGATAGTATTATTTTGTATTCCCAAAGGAATCCTCGAAACATACTTTGAACAAACCCTCTCCAATCTCTACGGAAATGCGAGATGACTTAAGATACTCCACTAGGGGAGTATTCGTGAGCGAGTCTAGTAGTAGTATGTAGTATTTAGGTGGAGTAGTAGTAGTAGTAGTAGTAGTAGTAAGATGTGATATAGCAGAGTGGTGTTTATACCCCTTGTTGATGATGTTCGTTGGGTTTTTGCGAATCATGATTTTTTTTGAATGTATCTGATGGTGCTTAGCGGATCGTGGTCGATGCATCAGGTGAGTGCTGATGTTTGTTTTGGGTTTTGAAGAAAAGGGAAGGGTGTAGGTTGATGGGGTAGAGAGAGTGGGGTGCGGGCGTTGATGAAGATGTTGATGGGTTTGGAGTGAAGGGGGGATTATGGCGGTAAGGTATTGGGGGGGAAAGGGAGGGAGGAGATGTTATGATTTTGCGTGATATTTTCTATGTATGACATTATTATATTGATTTGTGCGAGTAACTTCGCTCCTCTTCCCCCTCCCATCTATCAAAGGGTAAGTATCGATGGCTTTCACACTTTTGCAGACTTTTCGGCGACGGCTGTATAATGGTACGCCATGCCTTCCAGCTGTTGGATTTACAGCATTTAGCCATCTTTCCTGCATGTTCGAGCACTAGAGATTCCGAAGAGAAATATGTAATATTCTACGTTGAATAAGGTATTGACACCAAGGTTGTGCACATATTCCCAGCGACTCAAACCGCTTGTGACATGATAAATCGTTTGGAGCTTTGAACTGAGAATGACCTTCTGAATTTGGAGTATCGTATTCTGTTTGGAGATGGACCAGATTCGGTATTGGATTTGGCGTGTAAGGTAGGTTTGGACATCTCCATGAACTTGAAGCTGAAACAAAATCGGAAGATTAGTTGCGTACCACGCCATTTGGGAAATGTAGTCTGCCAAAGTATTTTTCATGACGATAGCCAAGTGATTACCTATCGTATAGATTCAATCCTACGCGGAATCTTTCGATTGGTAGATAGATAGGTATCCCCTGACTCTTTATTTATTTTCAGTCGCAATCCGTAACCAAGACGATCTAGCTTAGCAGCTCTTGGAAAAGGGCGCTTATGTATCTATTGCAAAAGCGAGATTCTTTGAGCTGCTGGCTGCGTTAATGGGGCACGAGGCGACGTCATCGCCACCTCCCCAGGAGCGCGCTGATGTTGATCGCTAGACCAAGGCTTTCCATGCCGTAGCCACTTGGATGGAAAATGGCCGCTGGAGAGGATGACGGCGATGTTCTTGAACCGTTATTTAGTTCTAGCAAATGGGCTGAGAGTCCGTCAATGAGCAAGCAGCTATTTGGATCTGGTGCTGTGGAAAATGGTGAAGCGTTCTTTTGAGGGTTGTATGTTTGTTACTTGCTTGGTAGAGGTGCAGACGGTCATACTTGTTATGATTACTACAGCTGTGCTGGAATGGTTGTATGATGAAAGTAGAAGGTATGTATCAATGGGTAAAAGGTATGATCCCAATGCATGCTGTTTATCAGGGACTAGATGGGGTTTAGAGACACGATAGTGATGAGAACAACGACCATAGCTGCTGTTGCGAAATACAAACGACTCTTGACATGAGACGTCAGGGAAACATATACCTGGGTAGCAAATTGGACAGAAAACTCATAGCAGACTCGTCTCGTCAGGCTCGCTGAGGAAGATGACATGTTCTCGAGCATGGTTGTCTCCAAAATACTTTTCGAGGATCTGAGAAGCTTAGTCTTTAGGCCGTAATGACACTTGAAATCGTCCTTCATTACCTCATGACCTACCCCATCTCACCTTCTTTCCAGATTGCTATGCAGCTTATGCTCTCTCATAGCCAGACTGACAAGCGCACCCATAACACTAAGCCCCAATGTCGTCAAGAAGACGCCCCGCAGCGCATCCATATACGCGCCCCTCACCTCCACCCTTAACTCCAGCGGCAATTTGCCAATCTCATCAAGACTGTCTCTAAGCCGACCGATAATATCTGCAGCCCCCTGTCGGCCACCAAGTGTCGCCCACAGCTTCATCTTTAGGACATTTTGGAAAACAGCAGAAGCTATTGTAATCCCAATCACGCTACCCGTACTGCGAAATGCATAGGAAGCAGAAGTGATGACGGCTTGATGCTCATGATCGACGGCTGAGATCAAGGCAAGGAGTGTTGTGGTCAGCATGCCGCTGTATCCAGTCCCAGACATCAGAAATGCAAGATAAGGCTCCCACGCAGGCGTATCCAAGGTGAAGGTTGAAATGATGAGACATGCAGCGATGAAAATGACTTGGATTCCTATGTTGAGGCCATAGTATCGGCCGGTCCAACGCATAAGCAGGCCTGTAGCTATGCTGCCCAAAGCAGTACCGACCGACTGTGGTATCAGACGCACACCGGCTTCCGTGGGGGAGAGTCCTTCGACCTGGAAGTATATTGGTCCGTAAAAGAGTATGGCGAAGACAGACATTGTAATGAACCAATTCGTTAAGCATGCAGAGAGCACGGTACGATCAAGCAAGAGCTTTACCGGGATGACGGGCTCCGAAGCAATGTTATTTTCTACATATATGAACAACATGAGCGATATGAATGAAAGTGAAAGAGTACTATAAATGAGACGGTGATTCCATGGAACGATATTACCGCCAGAATTCAGTCCAAGAAGGAGCAACACAAGGGTTGTGATGAGTGTGGCAGCCCCAAGGAAGTCGACGCGTTTGATGGCAGCCTTTTCGGAATGTTTTACAGGTATCCTGACAGTGAAGAACACTATGATGCCGGAAATAATGGTCAGTGGCACTTGGATAAGGAATGCGTTCCTCCATCCCCAAGTGTCGTTGATCCAACCACCAAAGACGCCACCGAGACCCGCACCGATACCGTAACTGATATTGCCGAAGCCTTGCCACACACCTCTCCTGCGCAGGGGAACAAGATCGCTAGCCACGAACGTGGATATAGCCGTCAATCCACCACCTCCCATGCCAGCTATGACACGGCCAAAGATCAAGACCCATTCTTTCCTCGCCAGTCCACAGATAAGATTACCCGCAGCGAAGAAGATGTTTGCCCAGACAAGACCATTTCTTCGCGAGTATATATCTGTGAGTCGTCCGCTGAGAGGCTGGAGAGCAGCCTGGGCGATGAAATAGGCGGATGCGAGCCAGGAGAGGAGTGAGAGGGAACTGAACGATGTGGATATTGGAGCGGACAATGTGGCTACGATCGTGGAGTCCAGAGCCGCGAGAAAGGTGCCGAGCCAGATACTGCACATTACCATGAGGAGTTTACCAGTACTTGGCTCTTCAACCAAAGGTACGGCGTTCTCCTGAGGAAATAAATCAGTATTTGCCGTGCGTGCGGCTTCGTCCACCTGATCATGAGAATCGAATTTGCTGTTGTGCAACAAGGGACTTGTCTCGGAAGCTTCTGGCTCTAATACTGAGTCTGTATTGGTAGGGGCCATGACTATGATATGCAGAGAATGTCAAATGGGAGGATTAGTAGCATGCCCTTGGATCAGAAGATACTGAGCAGAAGAGACAACGATTTGCTTTTCTACCTGGGCAGATCATGCCACAGGTAGAGAGACTTACAACCGCTCCAATTGAGTACTCCCCAGCTCAGGTGTGCTGAAGACATGATGTACATCAAAGCTCGAAAGACTCGTTATACGTGCATAATCGAGTGCTAATCTATCATGTACGATTTTGTCACGGAGTGGAGAGCGGGAGATCGACACTAAACAGCTTTGGGCTAGCTTGACCCTTTAGTCCTGATATGGCCAAATGCTTCGGATGGCAAAGGCATGTATCACAGCATTTCACTATATGATATATGACTGGATGGACCTTGTTCAAGCTCCTCACTGCCGCAAAGTCTACTCCCAAGTTGGACATTCCTCATCTCTCAACCTTTCCGTTCAATGGCACATGTTAAACAATGGAAAGGTTTACCGAAAACAATCTGATGGCATGAATCTATCCTCACTCTACTGTATACCTCTATTCTTATCGAACGCCAATAGAGCAAAAGAAGCACAGCTAAGACATGCTAATCCCTCCCAGATGTCATTCCATACCCAATCATGTTTCCATCCTGCATAGAGTTTCATCGTCGTCGAGGCGTTGTCATGACATGATGATGCCCTAGAGCCCTTGGAGCTATGGCGATCCGCTTATCAAGCGAGAGTCTGGCTTTGAGCCGCTGTCACGGTCACGGTCACGTAGGCTGTCACATTGTTGGTGATGGTAATGGGAGCCCCCTGTAATTGCATCAGCATGAACTCCAGATGGTTGTTTGTCAGTCACCGTCATACCCAGTGACACCCGGAGGAAGAGGTCGAGTTTCCAGTAGGTGAGGGGAATCCCGAGCTAGATCCTCCTGTGGCTGTTATCGTATCGCCACTACGATTGTCGGTGGGATTCGTCGGGAAGGGTGGGAAGGGATAGGAAGAGCTGTTGAGGGAAATGGTCGGGAAAGCGGGAGGACCAGTTGTGAGGTTGGCTGAATTACTGGGCCCTGCGGAAGGACTGGTCGTGGCATTTCTGTTCATCTGGATTAGCACAGCGGAGACTTTGTGCGGCTCGCTTACTCATAGACTGTTGACGTGTATGGAAATGAAGTAATATTTGAGGCGCTCGGGTACATTGTGGGCCCAGGGGGGTAGGTCGAGTTAAAGGAATTGGTGGGCGAGGCAGATGGAGAAAGGACAGGGAGAACGCTCGAAGTTGTGTTTGTCGATTGCGTGCTGTTTATGAGAATTGCGCTTGTAGCCTTTGGATCGAATTCCGGATGAGTACTCCCGTTAAAATTTCGGAAGAAACAGTCGGATCCAACGCCATTGTTGGGAATGTAAGACGCGGCATAACAACTTTTCTGGGAAAAGCCTATGTTGACGAGCGCACAGTCGTTGATACAATCATATAAGCTAGGGACATAAAGCCCTTGATAATCCGGTCCGACAAAATTGGTATCACAGAGAATTTCGAAAGTCTGGCCTTGTGTAGTATAGAGTGAGCCATTCTGCACTGGGCAGCCAACGTTGGAAGAAGTGCTACTCGGCGCGCTACTAGTCGCGGTGGATGACGAGCTGTTGACTGACCAGGTAGGCGCTCCCGAAGGTGAAGTGTAAGCTGGGACAGTGAAGTTCCAAAGACTGATGGATACACCCGAGGAAGCATCTATAGAAGATGTTGGGAAAGTACTGCCAGCTCTGGGTGGCCCCGTGATCGTTCCAGGGCCTGGTAAGCTAAAGCTCCCAGAGGCTGGGCCGCTCGTATTTACCGAAGACGGCGGGATTGTGTAGGTAGCGATCGTGCTTGCTGTAATGGAGGAAAGATCAGATCCAGTTCTGGGTGGCACAACCATCGACGGAGGGCTGGGCAGACCACTGCTCCCGGGTATCGTAGTGTTGGTGGAAGGCGGGAGTGTGACGCTAGCCATAGTTGTGGTCGGCCAAACGATTCCAGTGGAGCCGGCAGACTGCGTGGTATTGGTGATTGGCATTACAGTGATAGTGACGGCAGCCTGGCCAGAGGTAACTGTAGTGGTAGTCTCGGTTGACATTCTGTAATCGATGCCTTGTTCGGTTCGTGTCTGTTGTGGAGGTGTGAGTACTTATTCACAAAGTTTCGCAGGATGACATACCGAGGTTTCGGTAGTGGAGAGGGTGGTGGTAGTCTCGGTAATGGTGAGACAACTACAAGCACTTGAAGCCGCGCTAATAAGGGACAAGTTCTGTCCAGTGGGAGCGTCTGTACAAGCTGCAATAATTTCCATTACTACCTGCTCATGTCCTTGGCGCTTGCGGATTTGCGCAACCGGAGCTTGCGTAATGGTGACCGTCGTCGTGCCGCTAGCCACCGTTGCCACCGCTTCGGACGTCTGGGTAGTGGTAGTCAATTCGATGACAGTGCTAATAGCACGTTAGCAGACCCTCGGGAATCCTTTACCAGGGCATCGAACGTTTTGGTAGTAACAGTCGAGACGGTAGTTTGCTGGGGAATCCCAATATAAGATCTACAAAAAGGAACGACGGTGTCGGGATACTCCTGGAAAGCAAGCAGGACGTCGTCTTCAACGCATATGAGGTCCCTTTTCGTCAACTTTGCCTTGACGTCAAATCTACTCTTTCTCTTGAACAACTCATCCACTGGCGCTCGAAAGCTCAGAGCCGAGCCGAAAAGAGATGTCATGATAACGGCAATTGCCCACAGCGAGAACGCGGAAGGCATGATAGCAGAACTCAACGCAATCTACACTTAAAAAGCGAAGACAGGTCGGGAGCAAGAAGCGAGTGTGAGGGATATGGAACAGACTGATGAGCTTCGAGATGAAGCAATACTTATATTGCAAGAAAGAGGATGGCAGGGAGAATGACTTCGAGTCCTTGCAGCAACGCAATACGATGCATAAAGAATCTTGAACGCGTTTCAAGGACGCGCAATTGCTACTGCCCAATTGAGCCATTGGAATGAGATGCAGAGACATTATTCCTATGTAGGCCTCCGAGTAACGTATAGCACATGGCTAACCTGTGCGTTACGCGGAAGCAAGGTCTCGAATAAGTTCACGTAGAAAGTCCTCTTGCTCGTCTTATATTGGATTTCAAGCGAGGCCAGAGAAGCAGAGATGATATATCGACCTGGAAAACACCATTGGAAAACACATTAGGTGTGTAAGGACTCTTCTTGGAACTGGTCCGTCCCACGTAGCCTACTGAACATGACGAGGAGAGGTGTCGCGTAAAGTACCTTTTTGAAGAATGTAGAAAGCGCGTGGTCGGAACACCCAGCGCCAAGCCTTCGTCAGCCCTATATCCAACCACCCTCAAAGGCGCAACAATGCGAATAATGGGTCCCTCACACCACCTCCCATTGCTACATTCCTTCTTATGGGTGTCTGCTCCTCCTGTCTGGGCATTGGCCGCAGAAAAGGCTCGGTATGCAAATCCCTCTTTCTCCCCTTGTATCGCTTGACTCCGACACTGACCTCCCTTGCGCTCTGCTCCAGAGTCCCGAGACAACTCGCCTCCTCTACGACGATCCTTACCGCAGCCAATACGGTACGAACGGTCAGACCCCACAGCGGCAATCCTATCAGCCCGATCCGGAGACACAGCGCCGAGAGAGGGAAGCGCTAGAGGGGATATGTCATTCTATGTCGGAGTATGCATACCATCCTCGGTGAACGGCCTGACTAACTGTCCTATCTTCTAGCGAGGTGGTAGATGTCTTCACGATCCTGCCGCGGGCTGATGGTGGGCCCGCTAGCGAGGCAGAGACGAGCGGGCGCGATGATCCCAGACCAGAGACTCCAAACACCTCTGATGAGGGGTGCAAGCCAAGTCCTGTGTCACTCAAGCAGTATAAAATAGAGGACGAGGAGTCTGTGTATCAGGAAATGGCTTATAGGAGCGTGAGAAAGATTCCACAGGGCCACGGAACAGATTATGCTGCGAGTGGAGAGGATAATTGGGAGGCAGCTAAGGCCGTCATGGGATGAAGAGGTTGCTGCGTGTTGAAATAGTATCGGCTTGCGAGGGCACGGACATGACCAATCGAGCGATGCTCACGTCCCCTATCGCTCACGCACTAAAGATATGGACTCACATCTGGGTATCATGAGCAGTACAGAGAGAAAGACCTATGAAGTGCACGCCGTGGGCGCAGGCTCAACGGATGCCGACCGTAAAGACAAAGCGAATGGCAATAATACTATACAAGCATTTGGCTTTGGGCATGTGATTATGCTGCTGGCTTATAGAACGTTCAGGTTCTCTGCAGCGTCGCTCTAGACTTAGGTACTTTCGGTAGTCAAGGCCACGGCCGCGTCCTATAAAGTGGAGAGGACCAATCTAGCCAGTCGCTGTACCGATATCATTGTTGTTCAGGAGAGCAGGTCAATCTTAAGGCGAAACTTACTATCAATACTGGAAATTGTGTTCATAACATTAATCGTCCCTACGACGGCCAGGTCTGCAAGTCGGCGTTGTCAGGGAAGGAAACTCCAATGTGAGGAGAAAATGCACATTATCACAATCGGAAGCTCATGCTTTCTTGACCAGAGGTGAAATTGCTTTCGTCTGTCGGGTCAGCCTTGCGCTTGGCTTATGGGTATCATCAGTATTATTGTGTGCAGGTCTTGAAACCCTTCTCAATGCATTGCGATGTTTATTCAGCCGCAGATGTTTCAAGTATGAAGTAACTGCTGTGAAAAGATATTCTATGCAGGCATATCATCCACCGGTCCTGCAAGCTGCCACATCCAGGGGCGACCAAATTGAATCAATCTCCTCGGCTATGGCTTCGAAGGCGAGAAGGATCCGAAGCCGCTCTCCAATTCTGCAAAAAGTCTTCTTGATGATTGGGAGGGGTGAGGCCCACGCCCGTCGTTGATAGAGTGGATTTCATTGCTTATTACCACCGTACCATCAACCAAGCCATAGCCCTAAAGATGTTGAATTGCTTTACGTTAATGACATGGTCAGTGCTCGTGGCATCCTCGCGACTGGTTGCCTGGCCTCAACACGGTGTGGAGCTACACTGGGCGTGCGAAGGCCTGTGTCCCGTGAGATGACGACTTCCTACTTGCGGACGACGTAATTGCACACCGGTGCCAGCTGTAAGCGTATCAGTTGAAGGGACTATCATAGCATGCTTGAACGTTAGCAGGTCTCATAGCTGTGCATGTTTAATTCAGGGAGATGCATTAGATACCAGGATTAAGGAAGCTAATGTACCGACATGACGCTAATGCTACCAGCTCATGCATTGTAACTCTCATTGGTTCAACTATGCCGAAGATCGACCACATCAGCATAGCCTATCAGCTCCTCGAGCCTAAGAATGCACCACAACACGCTTGTACACTAGGTCCTAGAGGGCCCGATGCAGGCCTTTCATTTGTTGCTAATTGCACTCGCCTGCGCAGCGTCTGTCACTCATGTGAGTCCAACGAGCCCGACACAGAGGTAACGAACACGCAGGGGACGGACCGCGCATGTAGCAAAATTTGACGTCGTTCGAACTTCGAAGACACAAGAACTTGCCAAATCTTTGATGACGGTGGTCAATTTGATGAAAGAAGATAAACGTTGCTGATTATGCTGTATTTCGATTGGCTGCAGCTTTCCGTGGCATCGTGGATGAGGATAGGCTTCGTTAGAAGATGACAGGGGGTAAGAACATACTAGTAGCGTGATTGACCACACATACACGCACGGAGACATCGCCTTGACTATCCAACTCATACCGGCTAGTAGAGAGTAGGTCTTTTGCGAGCCGTATGACTGCATCGTCGATCCAATTCAGGCATTTCGGGAGGTCGGGGATGCCTCGAATAATCACGCTTGGATATGAAAAAGTGTTGAACGCCATTGGTTAACGGCCACCTATCTCATTTACATGTTGGTCCTTCGGGTGCCCCAATCTTCAATGTCTGGATTGCCGGGAAGCTGCGCTGAAGAACTGCCAATTACGGGATCAGGAATGGCATGACATGGTATGCAGAGCGGAGGGTGTATCGACTGGCCAGGGCTGTTCAAGATCAACACAGTATGGAGATGTGGTCCCTTGCCTAGCTCCTTATCTTCCATCCAACGAACCATTGAAGCTGAGCAACCCGGAAGGTAAGACTCGATGTAATGCCGGGGAAAACAAGGACAAGATCAACAGTGTGAGTGGGGTAGGCAGGATGACAGTCCCCCAAGGAGATGCATTGACGAGTCAAAATGAAAGCCGGCCGCCCATGCTTTTACTAATGGAAGGGATCGGAAGAAGCCATCCAGGCTGTGCAAAAGTTCGAAAGGTGGCCAGGGAAAGGGCAGGCCTAGCCTTGGATTCTTACTGGACGATAGGTGTATAGTGTGTTTTCCAATGGGTTGATCGGCAGACAGTTCGCTCATGGCTTCGATGGTTGGGTGGCATAGCACGCATGCGGAGGTGGAGGACCGGGTGACAGCAATACCGATACAATCGAAAGGGAGTGGTCTCGATCACTTGATCACGTCCATTCCGCTAATATGGCTGACCATGCATGCAGCCATTCAAAGATCTTCCAATGATGTAGAGAAATCCAGGAAGCTGTACAACAACCCGGTACTTCCTGGCAGTCTCTTCACCTCATGTGACGCGTTGAGCAGATATCTGCATGCATCAAGAATGATGTGATGGAGGAAAAATGATAAAGATGCATCACTAGACCACCCAACCTATTGCAAGCGGTCAAAGAGTCGATAAGTATTCGGCAGCTGAGTGGATCTGGACCGATCCTTTGGCAGAAATCTCCTTCCCGAGCTTAGGGAGTCGACGAGTGACATGAATTCGTTGGCTGTAAACGTTCGATATTGATCTCGTCCAGCTGGATGCAAAAACGCCTCAGCAAGCGTGTAAGCAACATGCATGAATCGACGATGGTGGATATCGATCAACATGCCGGATCCCAACGATTGGTACGCCGCCTCGTATTGAGCATTCCGGACATGATGTTGACTCCGTTCAAGGCACGCAGATCCATGTCGTACTGACGTAGAGCGAAATGGAGACCACAAAGCCAGATCACGTACGCTGTTCCTGAAACATAAATACCACAAGATTCTCTCCAGAATTCTCCTGGAATACAAGCGCAGCCCAAGTCTCAAGCTTCCGAAGACTCAACACCAACGAAACTCTGAACTCCTCCAGCAAGCACGACTTATCGTGTAGCACATCAGTAACGGACGTAGCAAGTCAGTACGAAAACCTTGCTCCCGAGCCAAACATTCCTCTAACAACATTGTAGTCAACATCCCGAATCAAAAGGGTTTCGACAGCGGGTATTTCTAGCCAGTCAAACCATCAAACCGAAGAACACATCAAGTTAGGTGAGTCGAGAATGGCTTCTTGTCTTGGAACAGTACTAACGACAAATGTAGTGACAAAATGTGCTTTTACGACCAACGAAAATTTCAGTGTGGCGACTTCAAATGGGACCACTTCAGGCAACACTGCAACAGGGAATACCGCACGGGTGAAACATGCGGCACTAAGCTTGTTATGACAACAATCCCTGTAAGAGGCAATTGCAAGCATTGCGAGAAATTCGAAACGAAGAAGAGGCGTCGAGCGTCGGAATTGGACCGCATTAACCGCTGGAGGAAGGAGGGGAACAGGTCGGCCTCCATTGCACGGTCCGAAGAGATCGTTCAGGGATTGGAGCATGAGATAAGGGGCATGATGAATGAGCGGGCAATGAGGCTTCAGAGCACTCGTTGAAGCTTTGCCGAGTCCTACATATGTTGACAGTCTTCTTCATTCGGACTGAGGCGGAGCCATTGCTGGATGATTAATTTTTCTTTTTACGACGAAAGTAATACAGTTCTCTGACAAAATTGTTTTAATGAAACGAAAACTATTCTCGGAGATTTTGAAGCCTCTTTATTTGTCGAAATGGGATCATCGTCAGAGCTGAGACGGAATGTAACCGCCCGATGACTTGCCTTTCTTCCTAGAATAAGGTGAGCTGACTGAGGCGTTTGTTCGATCGTCGATCTGATGCCTTTCAGCCTGGCGGACTCGGTCATACTCTTGGCAGTAGTGAATACAAGACTCAATGTTCCAAGAAGGGAAGCAGTCTGTGGATGTCATTCAATGTCTTGATGTCTTGATGAAGGAGGAGGCGAGGGGGTTCCATCCTTTAGTGCTTTATCTGTCAGCCCTACCAGGCGAGCCAGGATCATGCTGCCAAGACAGCTAGCGTGGCACCGTGGTATTGTGGGTGCCTGAGGTACCTAATGGACTTCTACCCAAGGAAAAATGACACTGGGTCTTCAGCTTCTACTCTAAATTGACTATGGGGATGTCATGGCTGAACAATCGAGTAAGTACTTAGCCTAGAATACATGGCCTTGAGACAAGAGGATGATACGAATAAAGATTAGTATCCAGCAGATCATCCGGTATCATTCTCTTCTTGCTTCGCCAGACCATGCTCATGCAAGAGTGTAGTTATCTCGTCTGCACCCCACAGGTGGTGGTAGACTTTGCCGTCCTTTGTCTTTCCTACAGTAGCAAATTCGACTGTTGTATGTATCAGTCTGTATCCCGGAAAGGTCTAGCGATGCACCTACTTTTCTCGCTGCTCAGCTTGGTCGAATCCATTGTTTTACTCAACACCTTGACGGCCAATCCACAGGCCTCCTTCAGGTCGCATTCCTCCTTGTAATCTTGCTTTAATAGACTCTGCGCGCTGGCATTATTCGCACCCACGCTTGTTGCTTTCCAACCACCGTAATTGCCACTGGGATTACTTTGATACAGCTGGAAGTGTCGTTGAGGATCATAACCAGCATATATGAAGGAGACACCGAATGGACGAAGACCACCGTGCTGCGTATAACCCTGCTTGAGATCGCATAACCTCCGAACCAGCTGTTCGCAGGGAATGTCTTCGTTGTATGTTAGGAGATATCGTTGTGCTGCTTGACGCGCGTAATTAATGAGAATGTTGGCATCAGCGGTCATGCCAGCAACGGCACATATCATGTTGCTGAAGGTAGTCTTGTTAGCAGACTCATCTGGTCTATTCTAATGGGAATGCTCATACTCATTCAGGATGTATAGCTTTTCCGCTGATGTGTCTTGTTCCAGGAGCTTGCTCGTGACCTTTCTCTCTGCTGCTAAGACAATCCCATCTCTTGACAGTATTCCAATAGCTGTGCCGGCATGTGAGATAGCTTCGAGTGCGTATTCAACCTGATATAAACGTCCCTCGGGCGAGAAAATTGTTGTCTAGAAGCTACAAATCAACGGAAGCTCATTTTACAGCTAAAACAAAGGACCTGCCCTTGAATCATATCTTCTTGACATGTTGAATTGTGATCATAAGATCGGCGTAGTTGACGGAGCTGTTTTAATGAGGCTCAAACAATGCCTAATGATGGTACATAAAGTAGGGAAAGCTCCAGGTCTACGCGTTGTGCAAGAACCCTGCTCGGAGCGGAAAAAGATGTTGCCGAACCCAGCGAGCTCCCCAGATTCCTGCCCCGAATCTCAATAATTGTTCAGGTTCAGACTTGTAATCTCGCCATGGACGAATTCGCTCAAACTCGAGGTGCTGATGACCTATTTGAAGACGACTTCACACCAGTCCCCGAACCTGTCGTCCAGAAATCCGATCTTCCACCTCAAGTAAACCGAAATCAGCTTCCTCTGCGAGGAGGACGTGATAGGCCTGCCACTCAAGGAAGGGGGAATGGTGCTCAAAGCAGCTTCTCACGGCAAAAAAGGTCGCAGCCTACAACCACAGGCCCAGAGACTCAGCCTTCAGCAACATCCGACAAAACAAAGGAACAAGACTCAAACCGTCCAGTCGAGACAGATCCCAACACTCTCCCGGAACAAGGATTTCCAACTCCGCAGTTTAAGCAGTCTACCGCCGTACGTGGTGACCGGAGTGCCACTGGTGGTACCCCGATAGCTAAACTCACTGAAGAGGAGCTCACAGCCCGCCTCGCAGCCGTCAAACTCAGCAATGCCAAACGAGCAGAGGCGCACCGTCTTGCAGAAGCAGATGAAGCAAATTTTCAACAGCGAGAAGAACATGCTACTCAGAAGCGAAAGGAAGAAGGTCAAGCGAAAAGAGTTATGAATATGGAGCGGGAGAAGAATCGGTTAAGAAAGCTGGGAGCTCAGGCAGGGAGAGAATGGGACGAAGGGAAGGAAGAGGTTGATAGGAGGGAGGAGAGAGGGTCACAGTTCAGGAGGGGAGCTAACGGTGGAGTTGCTTATGATCGTGGGCGAGGAGGTAGGGGAGGAACACCTAGGGAAGACAGAGCTGATCACCAGAATGGAGACCACGACCAAGAATTTCAGGAGCGGAGAGAAGGGTATAGGGGTCGAGGTCGAGGTCGTGGCGATCGAGGCGACCGAGGCAGGGGAAGAGGCTTCAATCCGAAATCTATTGCCCAGAAACCACCTCCCGATCTGATGGCCGACTTCCCTGCCTTGCCTGCCACATCCAAGGGCGCTCACCCAGTAAAGGCTCAGACAGTTGATTTGCCTCTGAGTCCAGCAGCAGAAGGTACGAGCTGGGCGGATGAGGTTCAGGCGGCCAAAGCACCAGATTCAGGATGATGATATTAGGGAATAGGTTAGTATGCATTGCGCTTGGAGTACTGATTGGTGGCACGTCAATTGTTTGCAATTCCCAATTTTGTTGCTTCAGTCTATTGATGAGGTAGATGAAACTCGAATGAAAATATATCATGATGTAATTTCCCTTTTGGAGGGGGCCAATATGCTGCAATGGAGGACCTATTGCAGTAATGGAAGCTAGATACTTCGCGCTGCTTCTGACAGGCAGATCTCTCCTCTTCAACAGTTGATCGACTCCTCATCAGCATGGTTAAGCAATGGCGCAGCAACTTGATCCCTAAGGAACAACCACGTGTACTTACATCGGAGGGAGGTGGTCCTTTTCCCATTATGGCTTCCATAGTTGTTCAGATGGAAGTCTGAGGTACAGATCTCAAATTGCAGATTCAATTGCCAGAGGGTATCCTCCCTACAAACGCCTCGCTAACGTGTCAACAAGGTATACCTTCGCTGCTCACCAGCGGCCTCTTCCTCTAAAACCACCTCCTCTGAAACCTCCTCCGCCCCGGAAGCCTCCTCTCCCACCATATCCACCTCTATCACCATAGCTATCCTCTCTCGGCGGTCCCCTATCTTCATCTCTCTGCGGTGGCGCCCGTCCCTTCATCTCTTTTTGCAATCCTTCCCACGTCTTTCGCATTTGCGCATACCCTAGGTGCATCTTCCCGTAGAAATGATCCGCCAATCTCCTGTCATTATCTAACCGTGACAGATATGCCCCACACACATCGCAGACTTGCAGTTTCTGGTGTCCTGATGGTCCGGACGTGTCGGAGAGAGATTTGAGCTCTCGCTCCTTTTCCTCTTTGGCGGCTTTGGCGGTGCGAATTTTGTGGTGCTCGACGACCGCGAGCGCGATTGAGGAGGATTCGCCCAAGATGGCTATCTCGAGAAGGCCGGTATTTATGGAATTGGTCAATTCTGATATTTGTTTGAGCTTGAGTATATTCGTGAGCGCGTATACTTAGCAGATGAGAGTATGGAAAGTGGTACCAAGTCATTCGTCTGTCTAATCTCATCCGGCGTCTTCTCTAATCTTCGTTGGGCTGCATCTATCCTCCTGTTACACTCGTCGATGTACTTTTGCATGTCTCGCATGTAGTCGTACTCAAACCCATATTTACTCTTTTCTGTAGATGCTTCATACTCGGATTTCAAGGGCTCGCTGTGGACTTTTGGACATGGCCCGAGGTCTTGCTTGGTATTCGTGAAGAGATCGTGCGGGCAGGTACCAGCGAGGTAGGAGCGGCAGACTTTCGGGTCGGTAATGGATAGTTGTGCGTGTCGTGAGGAAGCTCCAGCGCCCATGAGCTGCTCTGTATCATATCATGTTAGCGTGGAGTCGATCGATTGGCCGATATCGGCAATCTTTGTTGGCAGGATATTCGATCACTTACCAAGCAGCTTCCTTTGTTCTGCTGCCATGATCGCTTAGTGTTTGGCTGGACTGACTGGTGTTCACTGCTCTTGCATTGGGCAAAAAAGTAAATTTTGGGAAAGTCCCTTCAGCCCTGCCAGAACGCGGCTTTCCTCCGCCAACCTCTCCAACCCCAATGTGTGAATGCAAGGACGGCCAGAGATACCGGCATGAAATACTCTCTTCTCCTTCTCCCACTGTCTCTATTGTCTTGGCCGGTTGTTTATGCGGAGTCTGATTACAACGAGCGACTCAGTCTCCAACCTCTTACCCCTGCATCCCTCCTCGCATCCTTCAACTTTCGGAGCAGCGCTTCCTTGCGGTCGTACGAGCAGCAGCACTTTAGATACATCCCGCGATCCCTAGGGCAAATCCTACAGCATGCGAAGACAAGGGAGCTCCATCTGAGATTCAGCACCGGAAGATGGGACGACAAGAGCTGGGGCTCGAGGCCATGGGGTGGCAGGAAAGAGGGGGGCACTGGGGTGGAGTTGTGGGCTTGGGTGGAAGCTGACTCGGACGACGAGTAGAGATGGACAATGCAGTTGTAGTGCCAAAGCTGACTGCGATATAGATCGTTTGCCAGATGGGTAACTCTGAACAATGCTCTGTCAGGCTTGTTTTGCGCCTCGCTCAACTTCATCGATTCTACGCGAACTACAAGGCCTGAAATGACCTTTGAGCCAGCCAGCCAGCGTCTGAGTATCCCACCAGAGAGATTATATTTACTGCACGGCACCCTTCCGCGAGAAGTCGTTTGTACGGAGAATCTGACCCCTTTTCTGAAGCTACTCCCTTGCAAGGGAAAAGCAGGCATAGCAAGCTTACTAGATGGGCATAAACTCTTCGACGCTTCATGGCAAAGCATGGCTATCGATGTTCGCTCGGTGTGTCCAGAAGACGGGTTGGAGTGTACTATCGAGGTAGAACAGACCGTGGATATGGTTCTAGATATTGAGCGGTCGAAAAGACCTCGAGGTGAGACCCAAACCCGCCGGAGCCTGAATCACGGTACTCACAGTTATAGATAACCCAATTCCTCGGCCTATACCCAGCGAAGGCCTTCAGTGCGATAATTCCAAGCCTTATGCCTCCGGTGATACCTGCTACCCCACAGACATCTCATCCAGCCAATCATGGACGCTAGCCGAGATATTCGGTCGCCCAATCCAAGGCTCCTGCCTTGCGAACAACTTCGAAGGCCATTCTCAAGACTCGGTGATCTTCAATATCCCCAATGACCGCGAAGTGCACATCAATTCGGGCGTCGGAACCCAGCATGAATCCGGCACAAGCAGAAGCTTTGAATTACCGGAGTCTGGTCCTTTCGAAATGGTACTTTCTCATTTGGGACCACAGACTTTCAACAACATTTCCCAACCCCCGCTATATGCATCTCGCTCTTTTACTGGCCATGGCCAAGAACGTGGCGGTGTGCAGAGCCTGCTCACCAATCCATCAGTAAACGAGTCGATTGACTTCGTCTATTTCGAAACACTGCCATGGTTCATGAAACCCTACCTCCACACCCTCGCTGCCCGTGTATCTACATCTGCGGTAGCCGATCGAAGCATTATCAAAGAAACAATCTATCGCCCAGCCCTTGACCGTCGGCGTGGCACCCAGCTTGAACTTCTAATGTCTGTCCCTGCGCAATCGACAGTCATACTTACATACGACTTCGATAAGGCCATCCTGCGCTATACCGAGTATCCTCCAGATGCCAATAGGGGTTTTGATGTTGCACCTGCAGTCTTAAGACTCCTAGGGAAGGCTTCAGACTCATCGTCGTCGTTTTCGCAGTTTTCACAGGAACCCATGTACATCCGCACAAGCAGTCTCCTGCTTCCTTTGCCGACGCCTGATTTCAGTATGCCATACAATGTCATTATTCTAACAAGCACGGTGATGGCGTTGGCCTTTGGAATGATATTCAACTTGCTTGTAAGAAGATTCGTAGGCGCTGATGAGGTTGAAGGGTATGATCTAAGCGCTGTCAAAGCAAGGATTAGGCGCAGAGCGATGTTGTTAAGGGATAAGATCATGGGGGATGGGAGGGAGAAGAAGTTGCAATAGTAAGATAAGTGTGCCAACAGATGCATATATTATGACACTACCGGAACCAATGTGGAAGTGCACACTCATATATTATCGGACGTCAGGGGCTGCATATTCCAGATCATTGCCTCCACCGAAACGGATTGGTGCAACATTGTGATTAAATCGCTTGGGTTCTATCACTTCCGTCTACCACCTCATCCATTACGCCCAAAATCCGCGAACGACATCTCGACAATGCACTTGACGCTCTTACTCTCAATCCGAACGACAGTCCTACCTCGAGCTCCGACGAAGAGGAGAGTACAGACACCAGTGACTTTGAAGCATGGAAAGAACATCCAGTTCGCGCGGTTGGTTCTGGAAAGACGGATGCGTTAAGACGGAGAAGAAGAGGGTCAGGTCAGGACCCATGACATGGGGTACGACGATTCAAACTTCTAATGGAATACTTGGCGTAAAAAAATCGCGCCCCCTCACCTATTATGTATGTGTAACGTACTACATATCAGGTATCAGTGAGCAAGATTAACGGTAGTAGCAATATAAGGTAGTTACGCGACCCTACTTATTAGACTGACCGTTTTCTCGGTACTTGGAGGTGATGTTAAGTATCGACTTGACTCGCTAAACTACTTACGGCTAGCTTATTATCTATATAGGTTTAGCGTTGCATAATAATCATGAATTCGGTTCCAAATGGTACCGACGCGGTCAGTCTAGAAGAGATTCGTCAAGATATCAGGCTTCTAAGAATTTAATAGATTTCACGAGAAAATACGGACTAACGAATTCCTTGTGGAATGTTATAAATGGAACGGCGATAGAGACGTGTTTACACGCGTATTCCGGAGTCTTGTGCATAAGCTAATAAATAGGGGTAGTATGGAATTAACTAAAAACCCAAACTATTTAAGCGAAGGAATAGAGTTGAGTTTGCCTACATAGACGTAAAGAAAGATATATAAAGTAAATAAGGCGGTCTAATTATAAGCTATTTCTACTACTTAAAAAGTAGCCCTTATAAGATATTAGCTATACGAGCTAGGGGCTATAAATATCTTACTATTTAGGAATAGCTAAATTATCTTACCTTAGGGGCGTATATCTACTAGTTTAGTATATAAATAGGGGACGTCGCTAATACTATTTATACTAGGTTAAAAAGAATAGTTCCTTCTTATTTAGTTTATAACGACGCTTAATAAATAGTAAGATATAACTACGTAGATTAAGGGCTACTACGCGTACTTATAATAGATCCTTTAATAATAATTATAATAATAGTCTTAAAGGGCTAGTAACCCTTTACTACTATTACTAGTTACCCTTTAAACCCTTATAAATTAATCTAACTTATCCTAGATATAATAACTAGTATTTAGTCCCTACTAGTAGAGTTCTTTTTAGGAGGTAGATTAGTTAAAGAATAGGTTAATATACTTAGGTACCTTAACCCCCTTACTTATAATATTTAGAGGGTAAAAGATTATAAATACCTACTACCTATATTAGTATTAATATATATAAAGGCCTGTAGGTACTTATTATCTTATAAGGGATTAGATAGGGCCTTAATAGTTTAATTTAGTAGATACTACTTCTCTTCCTCTTATATAATAATCCTAGCTAGGATTAATAGGTTTTATATAGAATATATATACTAGGCCCGTTATAGATATCTTATCCTATATATATAATTATACTATAATATACTTAACTAGATATAGCCTTATAATTAAGTAGAGGCTACCTATCCTACTAGAGGGTATATATATATATTAGATATCTAATAACTAGCCTCATCCGCGTAGGAATAATATATATATATACACATATACTACTTAAAAAGTATTGAAAAAAAGTTCACCAATGGAAATATTTGCATTCGAGAGTAAAGTAGGTAAGCTTCACTTCAATCGCTGGACCTCAAAGCTTCGATCACAGCCCTCTGCCAATTGTTGTGCCTAGCATAGAAATGTCACTAACCACGTCCACGCAAGTACATCTTCACACACCTCTGTAAGAGCTCATGAAATCAGAGCTACTGTAGAGAGTGCTTTCCTGGCATTAAAACGGTCTTGAGACTATCAAGACCATCTGATAGCAAAAGATTCATCCCCTTGTTCCACCGCATTCACATCGCAAGACCCGCCTATGAACACCAGACGCCAAGTGACCCAAAACCCTGGATCTTGCAATACATACGAATCCAGCCCGACTTGCTACCCGTTCCTCACCCCCCTTACATTTCGATAGTGCCATGTCTCCCAATCTCATCGGGGATCATGACGGATACTGCGCGCCATTTTGGCCCTCTGCTGGATGCTGACGCTTGTAGTTTAGCATCCCCTTCAACAGGCCATAATCCTGCTGGCTTGCCGAGACGTTCTTGAACATGTCGGCAATGGGTACGAAGTCTTGAATGGTAGCGTTGGGACTCTCCGCCAGGAGCTCACCGATTACAGGAGCGTTAGCGAGATCCCCTAGCACTTGGCGCGCCGCGTCCATGCCTGTGGTTCCTAGGTTGGCAGATTGGTGTTGTTGGTTTGGGTGAGGTGGCATGTACGCATGCTGAGTTTGACTGGGGCTGTTGGCGTAGGGTGGAAGGTGCTGGTTGGGTGGATGGCTGGGCATGGCTGGAGTGGGCGAGGTCTGATAGGCACCATGTTGGTTTATGGGATGTGGGCCATTGTTGGCTCCGATTGGGCTGGCGACAGAGGCGGCGTCGAGATGGCGTGGAGTTTGCGCCGTTGAGGGCGAGTTGTTGGCTTTGACGACGAAGGTGAGTAAGAGCATACGCTCAGGGGTGGGATCTTCGATGGTGCAGTACTCGAGTAACTCGATGAAGTCGGGTTTTTTGCTAATGCCCGCCTCGAGAGGCACGACATATGTGTCTTTGACTGCTCCAATGGTGCTTTTCCCGATCACCCCATAGCGCTTGCGCTCCGTGAAGTAATGGAAAAGTTTGTCAAATTGTGCGGTGTTTTCCGTGTCCTCGGTGGGAGTCACAGATACCACTACGACGTCAGTGGTATTGCTCCAGCGAAGACCACACAGGTACTCGCTGGCGCGCTCGGTGTCGATGCGGCCTTCAATAGCCAAGGACGACGGAATGAGAGTATGCCATGGCAGATGAGAGCTGAGGTCGGCGCCCGCGACGTATTTTGCGCTGCCACTGAAACTGGCAATACCAGCCATGGCCATCTTACCATGCCATATAGCAGAGCCCGGTTCGGCGGTGAAGTCGACAGGCGAGTACGGTTCGTCATCTTCAGCTTCCTCGTCTTTGAGGAGCTGGTCAATCTCGGCATCAGCCTGCACGCCTGACCCTGGCGTTTGCTGGATTGGTGTGACAACTGACTCAGAAGGCCTTGATGTTTGGCGTGCGCCCGGCTCTGGACCCTTGACGCCTTGCCACACCTCCTGTATGTTGAAGTTGTTGTTCGACGACTTCCTGTCTAGGGCAGCAGAAGGTTGAGGGGGAGCACTTGTGTCGACTTTCAAGGGCATATCATTAATGGGAGATCCTGCACCAAAGGTCTCGGGTAGCTCCACAGCAGCAGGGCTTTGCGGAGTCGGAGCCTCTGGACTTCCTTGCTTGACTGATGTATCGATTTGGGACGCTCTCTTCCTGACTGCCGGCGCCGTGAAAGCAGAGTCGGCGACATCACCCATGTAAGTATCATTCTCGATGAGCTCTTCACCCTTATGCGTCCTTCTCATTCTCGGCCCTTCTTCTTGGATGAGCGTGTGTTGCTTCTCCGCCTCCTTGATCATCTCAGCCTTCTTCTCTTGTAATTCCTTGCTGGCCATGTCATCCCGAGACATCTTGGAGAGATCATTGGGGGACAGGGAACCATTCAGCAGGCGGTCTCGAAGCTCGGCATTTGCCTTGACATTGTGCGAAATGGCTCGAAACTTATCGCTATACTGATCACTAGGCTTCCCAGAATGACCCCAGAAATTCAGGTACATAGCGTACTCTACAGCAAGCCCTAGTCTAAGACCGAATGCATCGGCCTTCTGGCCGGTTGGCAGGCTGAAAGTATGCTGCTTCTCAGCTTGCTTCGTTTGGTCCACAAACATTTTGCCCAAAGCTGTAGCGACCTTTTTACGGTCATCACTCTGCAGCTCGGAGATGTTTTCCACGAGCTCCGTCTGAAGGACCATGCCTGTAGATTCACGCTTGTTAGACGTTAGGGCGCCGGATTTACGGCGCGAAGGGGGATGCAGCGGAGACTTCTCAGCAGCCGGAGTGGATATTTTACGTGTTTTAGCGGCAGGTTCCTACCAGCGATTAGCGCAACGAGATTGTACGATTCCAAACCTGGACTTACCGTTTGACTTGGGCTCTTGGGCCTGGATTCAAGATCCTCCGGCAACTTTCTCTTGTTGCTCTCCGGTTCTGGGGGTGGCGATTGTACAATTTCGGATGGCTCCTCTTGTTGCGTTGTGTCTGGTTCAATATCCATGGCTCCATTTTCTTGAATCTCTTCCTTCCGAACTTCACTCTGCCGGGGCTTTCTGCCTCCCTTTTTGCCCTTCTTCCTTCGGCCCTTCTTCCCTTGTTCTTCCTCCTCTCGCTGTTTTGCTCGCTCCTCCCACGGCTTTTCTCCATTCTTGATCTTCCGAAGAAGCTCTACGTGGTCTTGTGGGCGGCACTGTTCGCAGTAGTAATTATCGGGCAATTCGTCGTCATCCTCTGACATTTCCATACACTCGTTATGCTGCCAGGCTTCACATCCCTCACAGCAGATCATTTTTCGCTCATCATCTTCGTCTTCTACAACATAGCCACAGACGCAGCGAATAATAGCGTTTTCTTCTTCTTCTGGCTCTGGCTCATTCTTCTTTGCCTTGTTCCCTTTACCGCCACGTTTTGGAGGAGGGGTGGCTACGTTTTCGCCTTCTTCAAGAGCTCTGCTATGCTGACCCTTCGTAGCTCGCCCAGACCGACGTGTAGAGTCTGTAGAACGCAAACATTAACCAAAAGAGCCTCGAAAACAAGGAGATGTGGGTCATCGACAGCTTGTGCCCGCTAGCATCATATGCTTACCTCTCATTTTGTTTGTACACTGGATAATCTACTGCAGCTCTGAGGAGGAATGGCTTATGTGGTCCACACACATGCGCGGATCTCACTGCTAGTATCTAGAGTGATTCAAGATTCGCGATACAGGTATGAGACAGAACGCAAGATGCGCCGGACCAAGATTCCGCTTAGTATTCCACAATTCAGCACTCGCGCTTTTGGTGCCTCCTCCTACCCTGTCTACGCTTGGGCGATCGACCGACTCCGAGCTGTCAAGTGTGATCGTTAGGTGACTTCTTAAGCAGAGCTAGTGTGGGACACTGTGTGGCGCATTGAGCCAATGATGATATATAGTATGTCTTTTCAGCCCTTGTGTGTGCGGAATTTGGCTTCTTATGATGCTGGCGTGTTTGGGTCCGAAAGGATGGTTAGTAGTCCTTCGTGGAGAGAACTCAAAGTGGAGTTTCGAAGATCATCGTTGTTGACTAAGCGTGCTAAGCTCCCCTCTGGAGTCTTGGCTGTCCTCTCCATATCACAATGAACGTTGGTGACCTCCCCTCCTGCATATCTCCTTCTATTGTCCGCCCTTCAACAACCCGAGTGGTTCCAGATTGAGAAATCCCCGACCCTGTATGACTCATATCTGCATACTGAGCCGAGTAGAAGCACGGACAGAGTGAAGCTGTTTAGCTTCAAATAGATATCCCACCCTCATACAAGAAGTACGAACCGGGGTGAACGAGGGGCACCAAGACCGTGGAAGCCCAAGGATCTACAACACAAGAGTGTCAAGACCATCGCTGACTGCTGGGAACCTCAAATACCATAAATTGCCAGAAAGAGTTAGCAGGAGCACTGTGGTCTGCTCCGAGGCTGGGAGAAACATAGAACACCATGAGTAGCCCAAAGAGGAGGATCGAAACGGATGTGAGTTGGAGATTGTGACAAGGCATTTGCCGAGTGTCCTGATTAGACTAATTGTCTGCCTGTCATTCCGGTCTAGGTCATGAAGTGAGTCAGTCACCTCTTCCAAGCTTAATGTCCATGCTAATTATTAACCTAGGATGTATGCGACTCCTTTTCTCGTACATATCGACCTAAGCGTCTGTCACGATCGTTACGAGGGCCTTATGTAAAACGGCGGGGGCTTATTGTGTATAACAGGATGATGAGTGACTATGAGGTGACGCTAGTCAACGACAACAGTAAGCATTAAGCCAGGCCCCTCACAGATCTTCAAGCGTCCCCAAACTAATCACTAGGTAGTGTATGGTTCATCGGCCAAGGTTACATCTAATTTGAAAACATAGGATTCTGGCTTACGATAGGTACCTTACAGGCAGGAATTCTACGTTCGGTTCAAGGGGCCTGATGAGAGTATGCCTGGCAATGATAAAGTACGCATACAACACTTGGCTCATGTTGGTTTTAGCAGCATTCAAAGGCGGGTTTTGGAAAGTCCATGTAGAATTGCCGGACAATTATCCGTACAAAAGTCCCAGCATTGGCTTTGTCAACCGCATTTTCCACCCAAATATTGACGAGATGTATTGTCGGCCCTTGTTTTGAGATCAACATCATCGCTAATTGTTTCAGTTCGGGGTCTGTCTGTCTTGATGTCATCAATCAGACATGGTCGCCAATGTTCGACATGATCAATATCTTCGAAGTCTTCCTGCCTCAGCTTTTGCGTTATCCAAACCCTACAGATCCCCTGAATGGAGAAGCAGCGGCCCTCTTATTGCGAGATCCAAAGAATTATGAGGTGAAAGTTAAGGGTATGTTGCTTTGCTAAACTAAAACCAGTGGACAGAGTTTTGATGTGAGATAGAGTATGTCTCTAAATATGCCAGTAGAGATGCCGTAGATGAAGCTGGCGAGGATGAAGAATCAGAAAGCGAGATGAGCTCTGTCGGCGGCTACGATTCTGGGGATGAAGAGCCTGCAGGGCAGATGGAAGTGTGAGCAATCGGCTCGTTTGGGCATACGCATGCGTTTCTAGATTGTTAGACGACATTGATGATCATGGTTAACTTTCTGGATCACGCTTTGGAGTGCAGGATACCAGCGACACGAAGGCACAGCATTCAGGAGTTAGCAGGGAGAATATATGTGAGTATTGAATGCACGAATTCAACAGCATGAACAATGGCTCAGTGAAATTTCCACGGAACCCGCTGTCAGCAACTATAGGCCACCTTTGCTGAGAGACCTCACGACTGAGTTCTACGGGGTTTGAAGTGTGTTGGTCTAATCCGGCCTCCTTGCCTGCCAGCGGATCGCGACCCAGCATATTCCCTCCATGTCGGTTTTGCGAGAGGAGCTGCCCTACTACTTGAATGGTATTCTAATTTGACTACTGAGACGAGTTCGTGTGTAGGTTCGCGCACTATTGTCGTAGATAGAAAAGATTAGATGATGTACTATAGTATGAACGTAAAAGCGTGATCGTGATGACATTCACGCGTCCAGGTATTGTAAATCTACGGTCACGTGCCTACGAGTTAGCGTGTTATCAGCCTGGCACTAGTACTATGTACCTTATTCCATTCAGCATGTTACTTGTTGGCGCGACAGGGAATTTTTTGGAGAGGACACACCAAAATAATCCCTGTCACGCTAACAAGTAACCCGTTGGACACCACGGTACTAGGCTACCGTTGCTCCGGCGCCCAATGTTTGGTTCTCTATCAACTGCCTATCGGATCAACCACGTCAACAGTCACCAAAATCGCCTTCCCTAGTTTTGCTGTGAGTAACGACTGGATCACTGTGAGTAATCCACAAGGTGTCGCGGGTAGCTGACTGACCAGATGGGTAGATAGCACCAGCCACAGCGCCAGCATCAGCATCAGCTTGTAAGAGGAGAGCCTGCTTTCAGCCCAGCAGAAACTACGTTGGGTTCGACGCAGATTTCAATCTTTGCCTTTGAGCCTTCAATACGCCCGACGCATACTTATACTGCTATACATAGAGAAGGCAGCTCGACTGAAGTGGGATAAGAGGATACCCCCTGAAGCGAAGAGAAAGAGTCCCGTTCCGATCATCTGCCTACATATGTCAAGGTTGGATCTATTAAAAAACTCCGGGAACTCCAGCTTGCTTTTCTCTGAATAAAGTCTTGAACTTCCACCTACGTAGCGCGGGACTCGTCGAACTTCGCAACTCCGAAGAAACGGGACCTATCACTAGAGACTCTTTCACATCTGACTAAACCCTATTGTTAGAGATGGTTGTCGAGCGAGAGCCACCAAAGGCTACCCCTCAGAAGACACCTCAACCAGTCATTCAGGGCGCAAGACAGCCAAGATTCGGCGAGCCAAGTCCTCTGCAGAACCGACTGCAGCCCAATAATGTGTTCAACGTCCCAAAACCCAACCAGCCACGACCAGAACACCATAGACCAGCATCCAATACCGAGGAGCCACACCTCCAAAGGGCGACGGCGAACGCAAACCGAGTTGTAGATCCATTCCGACCTCATCAGCCAACACAACCACGCCATGACCCTGCGGTGGTGGAGATTCCGCGGCCTGCTGATGCCCCTGCTTGGAATATGTATTCTCGCCCTGTGCCGACATTCTCGACATTCAATCCATTGATAGGCGGTTTCGCTGCAGTCAATGCATATCAAAAGCCTCTTATTGATCTCACGAAGCCTCATTCATATGATAGTTACGACCCAGATGCCGCTCTCCTTGATAACCGCTTCGGCGCCGCAGACCCGTACATGTACGTCGATGCTGAGAAGGCTACCGAGAACATCAAAGCACTCTTGGAGGGCGCTTTCGAAGAAGAGGAAGATAAGCCACGTACGAGAGGCCGAAAGAAGAAGGTTGAGGCGGCTGTGACTGGCTTGACTCAAAAGCTGCAGGGTCTTGGCGTTACATCAGATGAGGATAAGGAAAACCACAATCACGAAGACTCGGAGGATGAAGAGGAGGTGGAAGACGACGGCACTGTGGAAGGGTTGCAGGTAAAGCTATTACCACATCAAGTGGACGGCGTCGCCTGGATGAGAGAGAAAGAAGTCGGAACGAAGAAGAAAAATGGCATTCTGCCCAAAGGAGGGATCTTGGCCGACGATATGGGCCTTGGAAAGACTATCCAATCCATCGCGCTTCTGCTGACCAATCCGCGGCCCCAGAACTCATCCACTGCAGCTGTGAGCGACAAGAAGGCAATATCAGCGACTGTCGGGAAGGGCACACTTGTGGTCGCGCCTCTTGCCCTTATCAAGCAATGGGAGGCAGAGATCAAGAACCGAGTATCAGATAGCCACAGATTAAGGGTTTGCGTACACCATGGCCCTCAGCGAACCAAACGCTTCGAAGACCTGAAGAAGTACGATGTTGTCATTACCACTTATCAGATCCTTGTGTCAGAACACGGCAGCTCTTCTGAACGACAGGATGGACCTCAAGCAGGCTGCTTTGGGATCCATTGGTACCGTACTATTCTTGACGAAGCACATACCATCAAAAATCGCAACGCCAAGGCTACTAAAGCATGTTACGCTCTTCGAGCTGATTATAGATGGTGCTTGACAGGGACGCCTATGCAGAATAATCTAGATGAGCTACAGAGTCTCATCAAGTTTCTGAGGATCAAGCCCTATAATGATCTCTCGGTATGGAAAGATCAGATCACAAGGCCGCTGAGTCAGGGGAAAGGGGGCGTGGCAATCAAGCGGTTACAGTTCTACCTCAAAGCATTCATGAAGCGACGCACGAAGGATGTGCTCAAGCAGAATGGAGCACTCAATCCTGGAGGAAAGCCTAGTAAGGACGGCCAGAGCAGCGGCTTCAAGATAACTGCCCGAAAGATCGAGAGTATCGAAGCTGTTTTTAGTCCTGAGGAGAAGAGGTTTTACGATCGTTTGGAGCAGCGCACTGATAGGAGCTTGGAGCAGATGATGGGTGGTGAGAAGATGAATTACGCCAGCGCTCTGGTGCTTCTGCTTCGTCTGAGGCAAGCTTGCAATCATCCACAGCTCGTCGGAGGTAGCATGGCTAAGGATCGAGATGCGCTCACCACCGGACGCGCTGTTGGCACTCGAAGTCCCTGCAAAACGAAGGCTGCAGACAACGACATGGACGAAATGGCAGATCTTCTTGGTGGCATGAGCATGCAGACCAAGCAATGTGATGTCTGCCAGATTGAGCTTAGCAAAGCTGAGGTTTCTACCAGCTCCATCAGATGTACTGAATGCGACGAAGATCTAGCATCCCAAAAGCTTGGTAAAGATAAGAGCAAACGCAGAAAGCATGAAAAGCATCGTTCATCGGCCAAGATGAAGTCTGAGAAGTTGCAGACTCGAGCGCCAAAGAAACGGAACGTCATCCTGGACGATTCGGATGAGGAAGAGGACGCCCACTGGATCGTTCCTGAGCATCAGCGTCATCATCAAGGCCTAGAAAAAGCCGGTGGCGTTGATGATGAGAACGCAGAAGGAGGTGGCGAATCTCTTGCATCTGACGACACGAACACCGAAGACGAGTCTGAGATCAAAGTATTGGGATCTCGACGACCAAAGGTGATCAGTCTAGATACAGAGGATGAGGAGGATGACAGGAATGATGATCTGGGAGATACAGAAGACAATGAAGAATCAGACGAGGAGGCTTCATCTTCCGGCTCCGAATCATCTTCAGCATCAATTACAACTTCAACAAAAATCCAACATCTCCTGAAGATACTCCATCGCGAATCCTCGAATCACAAGTTCATCGTTTTCTCGCAGTTCACCTCCATGCTTGACTTGATCGAGCCATTCCTGAAAAGAGACAGCTTGGTCTTTACTCGCTATGACGGCAGCATGCGCAACGACCTTCGTGAAGCTAGTCTGGAGCGTCTGCGCAACAATAGCCAGACGCGTATACTGTTGTGCAGTCTTAAATGCGGATCACTAGGTCTCAACCTCACAGCTGCATCCAGGGTGGTCATCCTGGAGCCATTCTGGAATCCATTTGTCGAAGAGCAAGCCATCGACCGTGTACATCGCCTCAATCAGACTTTGGATGTGACGGTCTACAAGCTTACCATTGCCGGTACAGTCGAGGCCCGAATCCTACAGTTGCAGGAGAAGAAGCGGGCGTTGGCCAATGCAGCCATTGAGGGTAAGGATGTTGCCAAGCTGAGCATGAAAGACATCCTGGCTCTATTCAAACGTGATGCAGAGCACGACGGACGGCATGACGTCGATCCCACTTTAGGTGTAAAGACCAAGGTGCTGACTACTGGTGGTATGGCATCCGGGAATGCATACGTTGTGGCGAATGAGAGAGAGCAGAGCAGGAGAGTCACACCTCCGGCTGTCGGAAAACCCAGGCAGGAGGACAGTGTCTATGGGCGGAGGTGGTGATCTTAGACATGATGCGCCTTTCCCTATCAAATCTACAAGTAGATCGAATCAATGTAGCAGGATTGAATTGATGAAGACTTCATGTCAATTCTACGAACAGGCTCGCGGCCCTGACCATATAATTCTACGTGTCTACGTATGCTGTATTCTATATCGTGATTCCAAATCGTTGCCCAGACAACAACGAACCTCGGCTAAATATTGATATCGCAAAGCACCCAATGCTAAGGCACTACATTGCGCGCATTCCTACCAGCAGGACAATGCCATTACATTCCCAATAGCGTCTCCACTTATACCCAGGGCCCAACCCTTCCCTTCCAATGGCCCCCGACGACCGCCGCAAACAACATCGCCCTTCCCCCACCCACCCTCCAAGAGCCCGCACCCGCCACACCGCCGAAAGAGAAGCCCGCAAAGAACACGGCACGCCCGAGAAATCCAGGACTCGAAAATCTGCAGATCAGAGTCCCGAGCGACCACATAGGCGGCGGCGGAATCAAAGCCCGGAACGTGCGCCGAAAGAGGAGCGGACGCCGCAGAAGCGGAAGGATGAAGAGCGGAGGAGGGAGAGGAAGGCTAATCCGGAGCGACGGCGGGAGAGGGAGAAGATAGTGGTTGAGTATGCAGAGGACGATGGGGGGAGTGGGGAGCGATCCCCACCGCGGACGCCGAAGCGGGTTTCAAGGCAGAAAGATAGGAGTCCGCAACGGAGGAGCAAAACGGTGGTTGAAGAGAAGCATGAGAGTTACGATTCGTATTCTACGGTCGGCAGTACGGCGCCGCTTTCTCTCGACGCGTTGGCGAGGTTGGATGCGCTGAATGAGAAGGGTGGGGGTGGGGTT
>JAABUN010001162.1_pt1 | contig 61482 bp, 56 predicted proteins | sample 5559311 | NCBI WGS metagenome assembly JAABUN01 (sample SAMN10711877, study PRJNA513370) | rock metagenome | isolation source: Antarctica rocks | place: Antarctica: Victoria Land, Siegfried Peak sud
TGGATGATAAGAAGCCAGCTGCAAAAATGAATCACTCTTCTTCGGAGAAGGCGGGTGGTGAGGTCAAAATGCAAATGACTCATGGAAGCCACAGCATGGCCGGCATGGATATGGAAGACAATTCTGATATTGTTTCATTGAACTACGAAATGCTGCGGGCACCGGAAAAAACAACGTTGCCCACCGGTCCGTGGAAAGTATTAAAGTTTGACCTGACCGGAAATATGAACCGTTATGTTTGGAGCCTCGACAATAAAGTGGTTTCAGAGTCAGATAAGATACTCATTAAGAAAGGCGAGAACATCCGGATCATATTTTACAACAACAGTATGATGCGCCACCCTATGCACCTGCATGGTCACGACTTCAGGTTGCTGAACGGGCAGGGTGAAAATGCCATTATGAAAAACATAATTGACATTATGCCGATGGAAAGAGACACCATAGAATTCAACGCAAACGAACGCGGCGGAGATTGGTTTTTTCATTGCCATATTTTGTACCACATGATGAGCGGAATGGGCAGGGTGTTCAGTTACGATAATCCACTGGTTGATAAAACAGACATTACCGATACTAAGGTAGCTAAGCGGGGATTAAACTCTGATGATAGAAAATTTCATCCAATGGGAAGGATAAGTTTGGAAAGCAATGGCAGCGATGGTGAATTTATGTTAGCGCAAACAAGATGGAAAGCTACTACACTTTGGCACCTTGGATTACATGACGGTCATGGTTATGAAAGTGAAACCATGTTTGGACGGTACTTAGGCAGAATGCAATGGTGGTACCCTTATGTAGGTTTTGATTATCACTATAAAGAAGAAGGTGGTCCAAAAAATATTTTTGGCAACGAAGACAAAAATTGGTTCGGGCAAACAAGTAATAAGCTGAATCGAAAAACTGTAGTAGCAGGTGTGGCATACACACTGCCCATGTTGTTTACTGCAGATGGAAGAGTTGATGGAGATGGAAAATTTCGTTTTCAGCTAAGCAGGGAAGATATTCCTGTTGCTCCCAGGATAAGATCCAATATGATGATAAATACAGACAAGGAATATATGGCAGGTTTCAGGTACATTCTTACAAAATATTTTTCACTTTCTACCCACTACGATAGTGACATGGGCCTTGGTGCAGGCATAACTATTACTTATTAAACAACTCTTTTTATAATCATTAAAACAAAATAAAAATGAAAACAATCATCATGGCTCTTGCTATTTTATTAGCAGCTTCAACAACAACTTTTGCACAGGCAAAACAAACCGCTACTCACAAGCATCAAAAAACTAAAGTAGCTGCAAAGTACACTTGTGAAATGCATTCTGAAGTAGTTAAAAGCAAACCGGGTAAATGTCCTAAATGTGGGATGAATTTGACTGCAACGAAGTCAAAGAAAACTACGACTACACAAAAGACTGATACAAAATCGTAGTTCAGTTATAAGCCTTCCAAAGCCTCATTATAGGGTGGGGCTTTAACAAACCAACCATTTTTTTATGGACCACTCTCATCTCCATCACACAGTAGAACAGCATCAGAATTAACCGGAGCATTCCAATGAAACCCACGGATAAACATACCCGTCATCACACACAGGATTTGAAAGTGCAAGAAAATTAACCACCATAATCTCCGATAAAACGGAACACTTCCTAAAGGTTCTCATGAAGTGCAGAAAGTTACCCAATTGCTAAAGTCCCTTATAGAGATTTATAGTGCTGCTTCCTCTTTCTGCATCATCAGGTAAGCTTTAATAAATCCATCCAACTCCCCATCCATCACAGGGCCAACATTTCCAACCTCATAATCCGTACGATGATCCTTGATCATTTTATAGGGGTGGAAAACATAGCTTCTTATCTGGCTTCCCCACTCTATTTTTTTCTTATTCGAATTTGCAGTATTCTTCAACTCTTCGCGTTTGCGCATTTCTTCTTCGTACAGGCGGCTCTTCAGCATTTTCATTGCTTTTTCGCGGTTCTCGCCCTGGGTTCGTGCCTGCTGGCATTCTACAATTATTCCTGAAGGTTTATGGGTTAAGCGAACTGCTGTTTCAACCTTATTTACGTTCTGCCCGCCGCTGCCGCCGCTTCTGAAAAAAGCCCATTCAACATCTGCAGGGTTTACTTCAATTTCAATGGTATCATCAATCAAAGGGTAAACATATACACTTGCAAACGAAGTATGGCGGCGGGCATTACTATCAAAAGGCGAAATGCGAACCAAACGATGCACGCCGCTTTCAGCTTTTAAAAAGCCATACGCAAAAGGCCATTCAAATTGAAGTGTAGCGCTTTTAATTCCGGCGCCATCACCTTCCTGCAGGTCGAGTTCAGTTACAGTCCATCCCTGCTTCTGGCCATACATGCGGTACATACGCATCAGCATTTCAGCCCAGTCCTGGCTCTCCGTTCCACCGGCGCCGCTGTTTATTTGAACAATGGCAGGCAACTCATCTTCGGGCTGGTTAAGGGTGCTTTTAAATTCAGCTTCTTCAATCATTGCTACTGCATGTTGATAAGCCTCCTTTACTTCATCCTCAGTTGCTTCTCCGGCTTTCCAAAAATCGAACAGCACTGCAAAATCCTCTACCGATGCTTCTACCGACTGGTATAATTTTGTCCAGAACTCATTTAATTTAATTTCTCTTAATATGCCGGTTGCCCGCTCGTTATTATCCCAAAAGCCGGGAGAAAGCGAAATTTGTTTATCCTCATCTATTTTGGCCTGACGATTATCAACGTCAAAGAAACCTCCTTAGAACACCTACGCGGTCCCTTAAATCTTTTAATTGTTCCTGTGTCATAGTCGGGCAAAAATAAGGGTTTGAGTTTAATATACCTTAGAGGAAGTAGAGAGATTGATGCTGCAACAACATCAGCAGATGAGATTATGTATTAAGTAATAGGAATCTACAGTCGAATTACATCATTAAAAAAATCTGTTTCACTGGCCTTACTATCTTCACTATAAAACCTTTCATGTTGTGTTCTTTAATAAAAACCTTAACCATTTTCAATTCTTCATCGTTTGCTGTTTCTATTAATATACCTTTCATTTGTATTGGTTATCTTAAGTAATCGAAACAATTGATTCAAATCATTCCGTTTATTTATTTAGAGTCGTTGTAGGTTGTATTTATTCTTTTGCTAATTTCCCCGATCTCTTTTAAATATCTCAACTCCCGATATGTCTGCTCTTAATCTGTTGCTGCACCAACAATAGGAAGCCCTGCCGTAGTTTATTTTTCTGCCCAATAATCAATTACCAACACTTTATCCAAGTGGGGTGTAAGCACATCTACAAAGGCTTTGTGTGCAGGATGGGGAAGGTACTCTTCGCGGTCTTTTTCAGTTTTAAAAGTTACAAAAAAACAATGCGTAAAACCCTGGTTTATGTTTTCGGGACTGTTGTTTGTGCCCCATTCAAATCCTTTCACCGCTTTTATTTTTGATGGTAAATTTCGAAAAGCCTCTTCTACTTTTTTAATATCTGCAGTTGTACTTGCATCTTTAAATTTTAACAACACTACATGCCTTAAAAGTTTGCCCGTCACTGGTTTTAAATTTTGTGCCTGTAAAGTTGGTGTAATAGCAAACAGGATTAATAAAAAGGCTAAAACTTTTTTCATTTATTATTTTTAAGGTACAAGATAGTAAAAGTTGTAAAGTTTCATTTTTTGTTCTTGTCTTCTCTTTAATCTTGCCTCGTTTAGTCCTCGCTCAATTCAATCCAGACGGGAGCATGATCGCTTGTTTTTTCCCATCCCCGAACGTGACGGTCAACACCGGCAGCAATAAGGCGGCTGTTAAGATGTGGACTAAGCAGAAAATGATCAATACGTAACCCTGCATTGCGACCGTAAGCATTGCGGAAATAATCCCAAAAGGTATAAATGGTTTCTTCGGGATAAAGCTTTCGTATTGCATCAGCCCATCCCTGGTCTGTAAGTGTTTTAAAAGCCCCGCGAACTTCTGGCCTGAACAGGGCATCATCTACCCAACGCTCCGGTTTGTAAACATCCATCTCTGTTGGCATTACATTATAGTCTCCCGTTAAAACAACAGGTATATCAGAAGCAAAAAGCTCTGCTGCATGGGCAGTCAAGCGTTGAAACCAGCGCAGCTTATAGTCAAATTTCGGACCGGGAGCAGGGTTGCCATTTGGCAGGTAGAGGCAACAAACAAGCATGCCGTTGATCGTTGCTTCTATATAACGACTATGACTATCCTCCTCATCACCCGGAAGCGTACGCCGCACCTCCTTGGGTTGTGCGCTACGTGCTAAGATGGCAACACCATTCCAACTCTTTTGTCCATGCCATATTGCATTGTACCCTGCGTCTTGTATAGCTTTCTCCGGAAATTTTTCCTGGGGCGCCTTTAGCTCTTGCAGGCAAACCACATCCGGTGCTGTTTCATCGAGCCAGCGAAGCAGCACGGGTAATCGTCCATTGATCCCATTAACATTATAAGTAGCTATTTTCATGGCATAACTTAAACAGGTTTATTCATCTGTATGGTATAAAAATTAAGGGTTAAATATAATAAGCATTTGTATAACTCTATAGTCTCCTGTAAATATTGACAGTGCCAACTTTTTTTCTGTTATTTGCATAGCCAGATTCAACCCTTAATTAAAATAATAACAATGGCATTACCAAACATTTTACCAAAAACGTTTCGGATACTTTAATTAAAAGAATTAATGCACTTATACCTGATACGCAGCCCAACTGGGGTAAAATGAATGTTGCACAAATGCTTGCTCATTGCAACGTTACGTATGAAATGGTTTTGGATAACAAACACCCCAAGCCAAATTTTTTAATGAAGCTTATTTTAAAATTGTTTGTAAAAAAAAATGTAACAAGCGAAACGCCTTACAAGCATAATTCAAGAACGGCACCTGCATTTTTAATTACCGACAGCAGAGATTTTGAAAAAGAGAAAAACCGTTTGATCAGCTATATCAACAAAACACAACAGTTAGGCGAAGCTCACTTTCATAATAGAGAATCTCACTCATTTGGTGCATTAAATAAAACCGAATGGAATAATATGTTTTACAAACATTTAGACCATCACTTGACTCAATTTGGAGTGTAGGTATTTTTTCTTTTTAGTAGTAAAACAAAGAAGACTTCTTATTATTATAACTTTGAACCTACCTTCAACCATAAGCTTAATAAAGGGAACTAAAAGCACTTGAAAAAGCCATAAAGATACTATCGATATTAAAGGCAAGCGAAACTAAATCAGAAGTTGAGCCTTCTATTGTGGCTTTTATTTTTGCCTTACAAAATAATTAGGGGCGGCAATGGAATACTGTCTTAACTATTGACGACGACTTTAAGAAGGTATTTCGAAAGTTAAAATCAGAGAGGATTATAGACAACTCGATAGCCGACCCTGCTACTTCAACAATTCGTACCTAACAACCAACCAATTATTACATACTACGAAGCTTTTTATTAAAACGACTCAAAAAACTACCTTTACCAAGCTAAGAAAGTTGAAATGAAAATCAACATGGATAGCTAAATATGGATTATATAGAAATCAAGGGCTACAAATCAATAAAATCTGCACGAGTTGATTTTAAACCTATAAACATTCTTATTGGCGCTAATGGAAGTGGAAAGAGTAATTTTCTTTCTTTTTTTGAATTTCTAAATCGGTTATATGAACAAAAGCTAACAGAGTATGTTGCCTTATCGGGGGGAGAAGAAAAGATGCTGCATAAAGGGAGTAAGATAACCAGCAGTATTTATTCAAAAATTAAACATGGCTTAAATGGGTATTCATTTGAAATTAAAAAAGGAGAAGGCATCTTTGTTTTTACATCTGAGGGCCTATGGTATGATAAAAATCCTAATTTAAAAAATCCAGTAGATATTTCTAATTATCAAAACGAAGCAAGAATAAAGTCATATTCTTTACCAAGAGCCGAATATATTAGAAAGTATTTAAACTCTTTCAAGAAGTATCATTTTCATGATACCGGCAAAAACTCCCCTTTTACTCAATCAAGCCATACTCAAAATGAAATTTATTACTTGTACGAGAAAGGAAGCAACCTTGCTGCCTTTCTTTTTGGTATTCAACAAACTAACAAAATAGTTTACAATAGGATCTTAAAAACAATACAATCTATAGCGCCATATTTTTCAGATTTCTACTTTCAGCCGAACAACGAGAATTATATTCGCTTGCAATGGAATGATAAATACAGTGGTATCATTTATGGAGTTAATGATTTGTCTGATGGCACAATCAGATTTATTGCCTTAACAACTCTTTTTATGCAACCTAATTTGCCAACAACTATAATTATTGATGAGCCGGAATTAGGATTACATCCGTCAGCAATTTCAAAGTTAGCGGGTATGATTAAATCAGTTGCCACAAAAGGATGTCAGGTAATTGTGGCGACGCAATCAACTGACTTGATAAGTCATTTCAACCCCGAAGATATAATTACGGTTGATCAATTAAGTGGTGAAAGCGTTTTTAAACGGTTAGATAGTGAAACATTGGTTCAGTGGCTAGAAGATTACACTATTGATGACCTTTGGAAACGAAATATTATCACTACTGGACAACCTAATTATTAAAATGAAAAGAGTACTTATTATTTGTGAGGGTGATACCGAGAAAGAATTTTGTGCTAAACTCTTAGACCCTTACTTCGCTCCTAAGAACATTTATCTTCAATCGCCATTAATAAAAAAATCAATGGGAGGAATTGTAAAATGGATTGAATTACGAAAGCAGATTCTTCTACACCTAAAGAACGATAAAACAGCATTCGTAACAACTCTTATTGATTACTATGGTTTATATGCAAAGTATCAGTTTCCGGGATGGGACGAAGCAATGAAAATTACAGACAAAAATTCAAGAATGGATTTTTTAGAAAAATCTATGGCAGAAAGTATAGATGATGATTTCCGGCAAAGATACTTGCCATACATTCAGCTTCACGAATTTGAGGGGCTGCTTTTTAACGATATTAAAATTTTCTACGAGCATATTCCAGCTAACGAATTAGTTGGTAAAGACGAACTGAAAAGAACTTTCGAAGACTTTGAAAATCCTGAGATGATAAACGATACAAGGGAAACATCTCCTTCGCACAGATTAAACCGAATAGTAAAAGGGTATAACAAAATTGTTTATGGAAACATTTTAGCTGAAGCAATAGGCTTAGAAAAAATTCGAAAAAAAAGCAATCGTTTTAATCAGTGGTTACAAAAAATAGAAGATTTGAAATAATACAAAGGGTTTTGTATAGAAAACAACGAGTTTTATATAGCTAAGTTTAGGGGAAATAGTAAAATGACTCCGTCTGGCACAAACAGGCAACAATAAAAATCCTGTTGCCGGTAGCCGATGCTCTTAAAACCATTATAATTTTAAATCTGCCTTTTTTCCGGTCTTCACTGCTAAATAAATCGCATCAATAATTTTTAAATCTTTCATGGCTTCTTCCCCGTTTACAGGTACTATAAGTTGTTTGTTCTCCAGGATGATACCCGCCATTTCTTCCATTTGTACTGTTTGATGGGTTACATGCGGCAGATTTAACTCACCTTTATTAGTACGGCCTTTAATAGGGCCGTAACCTGTTGACGGTTGCAATTCAGCAAATCCTTTTTCGCCATTTAAAAAGAAGCGATCCAGGTTATTCATATTGTAAGTTGATAAACAGGAGGCAACCGCTCCGCCGGGAAAGCCTAGTTGAAATTGAATAGTTTCATCAACGCCTTCTTTAAATTTCTCCCTGTTGGTTTTGGTTTCCTGTGCAGTAACCCACATAGGCTCTTCCCCAATCATGTAGCGGGAACCATTAATGGCATAAATACCAATGTCCATCAGCGATCCGCCACCTGCAAGTTGCTTATTCAACCGCCATTGTGTGGGGTCTCCTATTCTAAAACCGCATAAGCCCTGAAAAAACATGATTTTTCCCAACTCACCTTCTTTTCGCATCCTGATGATTTCAAGCGTATTTGCTTCAAAGTGCATCCGGTATCCAACCAGTAGTTTCACATTCGCTTTTTTACATGCATCTACCATTTCCTGCCCTTCTTTAGCGTTCAGTGCCATTGGCTTCTCGCAAATAACGTGCTTACCAGCTTTAGCCACACGTAAAACCTGATCGTGATGCAAACCATTTGGGGTAATAACATAAACCGCATCTATCTCCGCGTTATCTTTAATACGGTCGAAATTCTCGTAGTTGTAACAGTTCTTATCGGGAATGTTGTACTTGCTCTGCCAGTCTTTAATTTTGGAAGGCGTACCGCTGATAGCCCCCACTAATTTAGCTTTCTTACAAGCTTGCATAGCATCGGCTACCCGGGTTCCATAGCTACCCAGTCCCATTATGGCTACGCGTAGAACCTGGCCATCAGCAGACTGATTGTAAACATCTTTGATACTTGCCAAACTATAAGTGGGTAGCAAAGGCAAAGCAATAAACGGAGCTGTAAGCTTTTGTAGAAAGTTTCGACGTGAATTCATAATACGATGTTACGTAAACTTAAAGAAAGCCCATGACTGAGCTTAAAATGTGCAAGATATTTATAAAATGAACTTTAGCGTAATATCTTTCACTTATTTAAATGATGTCAGTTGCATTGTTAGTTGTAAGGTTAATTTATTTTCCGGCTTTATAGCCTGTAATGGAATAATATAAAATGTATATGTAGCAGGGCAGCATACAGATTAAAAAAGCAAAGCTGTTGCCAATAGCAGGTTTTTCTTTTAATGAAGCATATAGCAAAGGAATTAAAGCCCCGCCTGCGATACCCATAATAAGCAAAGCCGAACCTATTTTGGTAAACCTGCCTAAACCTGCAATGGCCAGCGGAAAAATAGCAGGCCACATTAAAGCATTTGCCAGTCCTAATAAAGCAATAAAGGTTATGGCAGTGTAGCCATCTGTTACATATACACAAACGGAAAAAATAATTCCTAAGATGGCGGAAATTTTTAAGCCTGTTTGTTGCGAAATAATTTTAGGTATAGTAAAAATTCCTGCCACATAACCAAATAGCATAGCTATTAAAGTGAACGTTGTAAAGTATCTTGTCTTGTCTAATGTAATTCCAATTGTTCTGCCATAAATACCAATGGCATCGCCTGCCATTACCTCTACGCCTACATATAAAAACAGGCACAATACCCCTAATAATAAATGCGGAAATTGAAACGCACTTGTTTTTGTTTTTGAAGCTGATAGCGATGCTTCGTCTTCTTCTGCTTCAATCTCAGGCAGTGTAGATTTTTGAATAATGAATGCAAGCGCTAAAAGCAGAACAGCAATCACAATATAAGGAGTAATAACCCGGGAGGCGAGCTGGTTTAAGAGCGCTTCTTTTTCAGCAGGGTTGGTGGCAGCATTAATGTTGGCTTCTAATTGTCCTGCGCCTTTTAAAACTATAGCCCCTAAAATTAAAGGACTTAAAGCACCCGCAATTTTATTGCACATGCCCATTATACTGATGCGTTTAGCTGCGCTTTCAATAGGGCCTACAATACTAATATATGGATTGGAAGCTGTTTGTAATAATGCCAGTCCGGTGCCTTGTATAAACAATCCGGTTAAAAACAAAGCGAAGCTTCGGCTGTTGGCAGCAGGTACAAAAATGAGAGAGCCAACAGCCATTACCAATAAACCTAATGCCATTCCGTTTTTATACCCGGTTCGTTTTAAGATGTAAGAAGAAGGTATGGCAAGAAAAAAATAAGCCATATAAAAAGCAAAGGTTACGAAGAAGGCCTGGATGTCGGTTTCTAATTGACAAGCCAGTTTAAGAAAAGGGATCAACGTTCCGTTAAGCCATGTAACAAAGCCAAAAACGAAGAAAAGAGCGCCGATAATAATCATCGCTTTTCGGCTGTCAGACGCTTTTCTTATAACAGGTTTAACTGGAGAAGTTGCTGATACGGTTGGGTTGGATTGTTCCATATAAGAATTATGAGTTGGCAAAGTACAAAAAACAATAGGTTAAAAAGCAGAAAACCGCAGTACAAACATTTATGCTGTTTTCAAATATAGGTGGTTTACGTTCTATCTCGCGTAACATACGCTATCGTTTTATGATATTGAAATTTCTCCAAAATTTTTTTAAAAAAAGACCCAACTAAAAAATCTCCTGCTACATCTCTTTATTCAAACAGATAAACAAAAAATATTTAAATCAATTATGGTTATAAGCGATGAAAAATTATTAGCGAAATTAAAACCGGATATAATTAATGACAGTTAAAAGTAATCCATGTCAACACCAAACGGGCGTTCAAATAACCTTTCGTAAACAAAAAACAAACAATAAAATTTAAACAATAAAATCTTACAACTATGGTAAAAAAAATTTTGGGTAAAAACAATTTTAGTTGCATCACTGGCAGTAATCGCAGTGTCGTGCAAAAAAGAAAACTCAGTAACAACAGACGACTCCACTGGTACATCTGTATCTCAGGCGCCGTTGCCGATATGGGGGCTATTGCTGTTTCAGCAACCGCAGCCGGCTCTAAAGACAGTCTTTATGTAATTGGCGCCTGCGATAGAAATATGCGCAGAGACAGTATAGCTTTCAGCAGCCTGCCTGCTGCTGCTGCTTCTTACCTGTCAGCTAATTATGCCGGGTACACTGCTCAAAAAGCTTATATAAATAAAGACGCATCAGGTACAGTAAAAGGATACGTTGCCATCATTCAGTTTATTGGTAAACCTGTAGGTGTACAGTTTGATGGAAGTGGTGCTTTTATAAAAGTATTGGAGCAACGCGAAGGACATGATTTTCAGGGCGGTGGTTTTCACCATGGTGGTCACTTCGACGACAGAGATGGTATGAAGCGAGATACCATTGCTTTAAGCGCTTTACAGGCTGTTATAAAGTCTTATTATGCTGCTAACTATGCAAAAGATACTTTAGTTCGCGCTTTCAGAAACAGGGATAGCAGTATAATAGTTCTTAGCTCAAACAACGGGTTGTTTGCAACTGCATTTACTGCAACAGGAACCTTTATTTCAAGGGCACAATTGCCTTCACATCAAGGTCATCCAACTTACATAGAAATAAGCGCTTTGCCTTCTAAAGCTCAGTCTTATTTAACTGCAACTTACCCCAACTATGTATTTAAGCACGGGTTTAAAATAATGAATGGCACAACTGTTCAGGGATATGTTGTTTTTATTGATGCAAATGCTACCAAGTATGCTGTAGAGTTTGATGCATCGGGCACATTTGTAAGAGCGACTACTGTAAGGTAAATAAATTCCCGGTAAAATCCATATTCACCAGGTCTTGCTGTGCTTTTCTTATATAAAAGCAGGCAAGACCTTTTTTTAAATCTCTAAAAAAACCGCAATGCAATCTGTAGTATATCCTTCAATCGTTTCCGAAATTTTTGCAGCAGGTCTTAAGTTTTTTAAATTGGGCAGGTTTTCTTTTAAAATAAACAGGATTAACGAGAACAGTGGTACCCTTGATTATCTTCAAAGATGTATAACAAAAAGGCAAACATTGTTATGCTTAGGGGTACAGCCAGATGAGCATTTGTTCTTACTTCGGAAAGTTGTTGGTTCCTCGGGTAAACTGGTAGTATTTGCGCCTAAGCCAATTGCGTTTGCCCGTCTCCGGCAACTGGTTCAACTGATGGGATGGATGAATGTTACTATAGAACCGCTTAAAGTTTCGGATGCGTTACATGAGATTACTATAGATACCCGGTTTGCAAAAAGAGATTTTACAAAAGGCGCAACTGTTATTAATATTAAAGAAATAAGGTCATATAAAGAAAAAAAAGCCGCAAGTGCACAAACATTAGATGCTTATTGCGCATCTGAAAATATTGAACCGGATTTTATAGAAATAAATATGCCGGCATATGAACTGAAAGTACTGCAAGGTGCAACAGAGATTTTAAAGAAGCACAAGCCAACAGTGATGATTGAATGCGAAGAAGGACTGGCAGGCCGAAGCAACATTTTAAAAACATTTGAATTTCTTACAAGTTTAAAATATAAAGGCTTTTTCATTTTAGATACTATCCGCATTCCTTTACAAAATTTCGATTTTGATGCATATCAAAATCCCAGAACTGATTTTTATTGCAATACCTTCATTTTTGAGTAAGCGTTCCACTGTAGTTAATAAAATAATCTTCTTTTTCAATTATAATATTATGAAGTGTAACCTGCTTTTATTTTTGTTGTTTTCCTTGTTTGCTGCAAATGAACTCGCTGCACAATTACCCGCTCTTGAACGTATTGAACCGATGTTCTGGTGGGCAGGAATGAAAAATCCTAAACTGCAATTAATTGTTCACGGCAATAAAATAGCCCAGCGAAATGTACAACTTCATTATTCTGGAGTAAAGCTTTCAGGCATTCATAAAGTTGACAATCCCAATTACCTTTTTCTTGATCTTGAAGTTTCCGCTGCTGCCAAATCCGGAAGTTTTCCCATCAGGTTTACAGGTAAAAATGAAAAGGACCTAACTTATAATTACCAGTTAAGATCAAGGGATAAATCGCCCGGCAGGATACAGGGCGTAACAAGTAAAGACCTTATTTACCTCATTATGCCCGACCGCTTTGCCAATGGAGATAAAACTAATGATATTGTTCCCGGTATGAGGGAGACTACTTTAAACCGCGACTCGATGTATCACCGTCATGGCGGCGATATACAAGGTATTATTAATAACCTTTCTTATTTAAAAGACCTTGGCGTTACAACCATTTGGTGCACTCCCGAAATTGAAAATGATCAGCCTCATGCATCTTATCATGGTTATGCTGTTACCGACCATTATAAGATCGATCCGCGTTATGGTAATAACGAACTTTACAAATCGTATGTTCAACAATGTCATGCCATGGGATTAAAAGTGATTAAGGATGTAGTGCATAATCATATCGGCAGCGAACATTGGTTAATGAAGGATCCACCCATGAAAGATTGGGTACATCAATGGCCTAAGTTTACCAAGACGACATATAAAGAGCAAACCGTAATGGACCCTTATGCTTCTGCTGCCGACAAAAAACAAATGCTGGATGGATGGTTTGATTTTCACATGCCCGACCTTAATGAGAGCAACGTTTATGTTCAGAATTATCTAACGCAAAATCACATCTGGTGGATTGAATATGCGGGTATTGACGGATTAAGATTAGACACTTATCCTTATAACGATCTTGCTTATATGGCTGATTGGGCAACCAAGATGAAAAATGAATTTCCCAGGTTAAGCATCTTTGGCGAAACACTGGTTAACAGTGTAGTTAACCAGGCTTTTTTTACCGGGGGAAGTACAATAAACCAGCATTTTGATACACACCTTCCAGGCCTAACCGATACCCAGGTAAAAGATGGAATCTATGAAGCATTGAACGGAAAGTTTGACTGGACAGGGGGTGTGAACCGCATATATGCAGTATTGGCAAATGATTTTGTTTACCAGGATGCTAATCGTAATGTGATCTTTTTAGATAACCACGACATGAGCCGTTTTTACTCAGTGGTAGGAGAAGACCTTGATAAGTTTAAAGCCGGAATAGCTATGTTGTTTACAACCCGCGGCATTCCGCAAATTTATTATGGCACTGAAATTTTGATGAAAAATTTTTCAAATCCTGATGGTTTGGTAAGAGAAGATTTTAAAGGAGGTTGGGCAGAAGATAAAACAAATATGTTTATAGCAAAAGGACGTACAAGTAAAGAGAGTGAAGCGTTCAATTACTTTAAAAAATTAGCAAATTATAGAAAGAATAACCCTGTATTACAAACCGGCAAATTGATGCAATACGTGCCGGAGAAAGGTATGTATATTTATTTCCGTTACAACAATCAAAAAACGGTGATGGTGATTGTAAACAGTAACGATAAAGAACAAAACATTTCAACAGCAAGGTTTAACGAGAGAATGAACGGCTTTACAAAAGCAGTAAATGTTATTACAGATGAGACGTTGCCTTTGGGTGATGAAATTAAAGTGCCTGCCAAGAGCACCGTTATATTGGAGTTGCAAAAGTAGCAATTTTCATAGCCCCCGTTTTAAACCGTGGGCTATGAAAGAGATCGATTGAATTAAAATCATTTCAACGATTTTAATTGTTAGTTAATGACGGTGCACTAAATGGTAGTGAAGCCGGATGGATAATATTTTTACTATAAACGTTTCACCCTTTTAAGGTCTGTCTTAATGTTTTAAAATACGTATAAAAGATTAATTCAAATACTATGTCTGTTGCTGCTAAAACAATTTCCGCTGCTATAAAAAAACCCCGTTTGTCATTCGCACAAATCTGGAATATGAGCTTTGGCTTTTTAGGAATTCAATTTGGGTTTGCTTTGCAAAACAGCAATGCTTCCCGTATTCTTCAAACGTTTGGAGCAGATGTAGAACATCTTTCGTTATTCTGGTTGGCTGCTCCGGTAACAGGAATGATCGTACAGCCTATTATAGGGCATTACAGCGATCGTACCTGGAACAGGTTAGGCAGAAGAAGGCCTTATTTTTTAACTGGCGCGGTGCTCGCTGCGCTTGCTTTAATGTTTATGCCAAATTCGGCAGTGCTGGCATATATGCTTCCTCCTATTATGGTTGGGGCGGGAATGCTGATGATAATGGATGCTTCTTTTAATGTTGCGATGGAACCTTTCAGAGCTTTGGTTGCGGATAATTTACCAGATGAGCAGCGCAGCCTTGGCTTTTCTGTTCAAACATTTTTAATCGGTATTGGCGCGGTATTAGGCTCGTGGCTTCCTTATATTTTTGCTGAATATTTAAGTGTTTCAAAAACTGCCGCTCCAGGCCAGATTCCTGCCAATGTTATTTACTCTTTTTATGTTGGCGCATTTTTTCTGCTTGCTACAATTGTTTGGACGGTGGTGACTACCAAAGAATATTCTCCTGAAGAGTATGCCAAGTTTTTTCCTCCAGAGCAGTTGGAAGAGGAACAAAAAGGGTTGTCGGCAATTGCAAAAGATTTTGCTAACATGCCTGCAACAATGAAGCAGTTAGGTTTAGTGCAGTTTTTTTCGTGGTTTGCACTATTTTCCATGTGGGTATTTACAACTTCGGCAGTTGCACAACATATTTATAAAGTTCTTCCGGGCGATACGTCTTCCAAAGAATTTGCTGATGCCGGTAATTGGGTGGGTATTTTGTTTGGTATTTATAACGGCGTTTCTGCTATCTATGCTCTATTCTTACCTGCTATTGCACGGGCTACAAGCCGTAAAGCTGCTCATGCTTTTTCGTTGGTATGTGGCGGTATTGGTTTAATATCTATATATTTTATCAGTAACCCAAACATGCTAATACTTTCAATGGTTGGTGTTGGGCTTGCATGGGGCAGTATTCTGGCTATGCCTTATGCAATTTTATCAAGTTCCATTCCTCCCAAAAAGATGGGCGTGTATATGGGTATATTTAATTTCTTCATAACCTTTCCCCAGATCGTGAATGGTCTGTTTGGCGGAATGATCGTTAAAGGTTTTTATAATGGCAAGGCTATTTATGCAATTGTTATAGCAGGTGTTTTTATGCTGATTGCCGCTGTTTCAGTTTTATACGTTAAGGATAAAGAGAAGCCGTTAATAACTTTATGATAAGTGCTAAGTTTATTTAAGGCTTCGGCACCTGCTAATAACAAGTAGTCTAAACATTTGATTTGAGAGAAAATAAAAAATATTGAGACTTTACTTTGTCATTTAAAAGAACTTAAAAATCTCTTTTATCTGTGCCTCACCCTGACCGCAAAATAAAATAATATCCTGTTTCTATTAAATAAACTCCCACCTCAGAAGGTATAGCAACAGGTTATATAATATCTTTAAAAAAAGTTGCTTATATGTTATTGTTTTGCAGAATTACTTATTCGGCTTGTGCTGCAAATGTGATTCTTTAATTTTACGTACATCTAATTTTGGTAACCTGAGAAAATTTATAAAAATAACGGGAAAAATAATAGTGTGTCTGCTGGCTTTAATCCTGCTGGCATGGTTGCTTATTCAAACCGAAACTGTACAAAACTGGGCAGTAAAAAAAGTTAACAAACGTCTTTCTAAAGATTTACATACTGAAGTTAGTATAAGGCATGTAAGCTTTGCTTTGTTTAATAGTATGAACCTTGAAGGTACTCTTGTAAAAGACCAGCAAAAAGATACATTATTGTATGCGGACAAGGTAAAACTGAGAATTACAGATTGGTTTTTTTTAAAGGACGAACTGGTTTTAAAATATGTTGGTTTAGAAGATGCTTATATAAATGTTTACCGCAGAGACTCAGTTTGGAATTACCGGTTTTTGGTTGATTACTTTTCTCCTACAAAACCGAAAACCCAAAAAAAGAAAAGCACTTTAAAATTCAATTTAAAAAGACTGGATTTCAAAAACATAGCTCTTGTACAAAATGATATGTGGGCAGGTCGCCGGATGGATATAAAACTTGCAAATCTGCAACTCGACGCTGATAATATTAATATTGATGAAAATAAGATCGCTATAAATCAGCTTGATCTTGACAAACCCCTTTTTTCGCTTGTTGACTTTGAAGGTTTAAGACCTCCTGTGGTTAAAAAGAACAAAATAGCTCCGGATACCGGCTTATATTTTAACGAAGGAGATATGCAATTAACCCTTGCCAAACTAACTATTAAAAATGGTACATACAATAACGAAATAAAAAGCGGCAGAGCTTTCTACCCAAACTTCGATCCGATGCACATTCGTTTTGACAGGATCAACGGAACTCTCACCAACATCAGCTTTCTAAAAGATACTATTAAAGCCAATGTTGATCTTGCTGGTAAGGAAAGAAGCGGCTTTGAGTTGCGAAAACTGAAAACTGATTTTAAGCTCACTCCGCAAATTATGGAGTTTGCAAAACTGAACCTTGTAACCAAAGAAAGCCGCCTTCAGAATTACTATGCCCTAAGGTTTACCGATTTCAACGAAGACTTTAAAGATTTTATCCATAAGGTTACGATGGAAGCCTACATAACCAATTCAGAAATTGACAGTGACGACCTTGCCTTTTTTGCACCTGCTGCCAAAACATGGAAAAAAAGAATAAGTATCTCAGGCAATGCGAAAGGAACACTTGATAACATCTCGGCAAAAAACCTGTTTGTTCGTGCAGGCAATAATACAACCATAAGTGGTAATCTTACTATGGTTGGCTTGCCCGATATAAATAAAACACTTATCAATTTTGAATCCGGCAATCTTCAAACTACTTACAGAGATGCGGCGTTGTTTGTTCCGGCAATTACAAAGGTACAGGTCCCTTCGCTGGCAAGTCTTGGCAATATTAAGTTCAAAGGCAATTTCAGAGGTACCATTTCGAAGTTTGCTACCGAAGGAAATTTCAGCACTAACCTGGGCGCTATAACTGGAAACCTATCAATGGAAATTCCTTCTAAAGGCTCCCCTATTTATAGGGGTCATGTAGTTACTCCAAAGTTTAACATAGGTAAATTCCTTGTTATAAAAGATATGGGCACCGTTTCGTTCGATGGAACAGTTGAAGGAACAGGGGTTGATTTAAATACTTTAAGAACAAGCGTTACAGGAAAAATCGGGGAGTTTACCTACAGGGATTATACTTATAAGAATATTAATGTAGAAGGAACTTTTCAACGCAAACAATTTGATGGAACGGTAAAAATTGACGATGAAAATATTGACTTTGTTACCACTGTAAAGATAGACTTGAGAAATGCGCAGCCAAGCTTTAACGTGTTGGCTGATCTCGCTCACAGCAATTTTCAAAACCTTAAATTAACCAACCATCGTCTTGAGTTGAGCGGCTTATTCGACCTCAACTTCTCAGGTAAAAATATTGACCAGTTTTTGGGCTCGGTAAAAGTGTTCAATGCTAATTTGTTGCAGGACAGTGTAAGGCTCGACTTTGATTCGTTAAGCCTCCAGTCAAGGTTTGAGCAGGGCCGTCGCTTTCTTGCGTTAACCAGTAACGAATTTGATGCCACCATCGAAGGTGTATATAATATCCTCGATCTGCCCAACAGCTTCCAAGTATTCTTACATAAATATTATCCGGCTTACATCAACGAGCCAAAACGAAATACAAAGAACCAGAAATTTACTTTTGCCTTAAACACTAAAAACATAGAAGGATATACCCATCTCGTTGATAAAAATCTTACAGGTTTTAGCAATAGTACCATCACTGGCACTATCAATACAATAGATACGATATTTGAAATAAAGGCCGATGTGCCTGCTTTTAATTATAAGCAATACAAGTTTAATAACATCGCTTTTACCGGGAAAGGTAACCTTGATGAGTTGCAGCTTAACGGCGATATCGCTAACATTTTTATTGCTGACAGCACCAGTTTCCCCAATACCAAAATCAATATTCTTTCACGTAACAATCATTCGCAGGTTAGCATAAAAACTAAAGCAAATTATACCTTAAACGAGCTTAACCTAAACGCAGAACTGACTACACTTACCGATGGACTTAAGGTTCGTTTCAACCCATCAGATTTTGTTATAAACGATAAACGCTGGGTATTGGAAAAGGAAGGCGAAATAGTGGTGAGGAAAGGATTTGTATCGGCAGATAATGTACGTTTTACCCAGGGAGACCAGGTAATTGCAGTGCAAACAACTTATGATACCGAATTTGATAAAAGCAATTTAGCAGTAAAGCTCCAGAATATTAATATTGCTGACTTTGCTCCTTTTATTACTAAAAATCCCCGGTTAGAAGGCATTGCTTCAGGCGATTTAGTGTTGCGCGATTTTTATGGCAGGTTTAATATAGAGGCAAATTTAAAAGCAGACCAGTTTCGGCTTGATAACGATTCGATAGGTGTTGTTTGGTTGACAGGAAATTACAACAGCACTAACGGAAAAGTAACTTTTAATGCTAAGTCGGATAATGATTTATACAATTTTCTTGCAAACGGCAGCTACAACCTCAGGGATACTTTAGGGCTGCCATTACTTACTTCTATTAAGCTTAATAATACAAAAATTAATATTGTAAATAAATTTCTAAGCAGCATTTTTACCGATATTCAGGGGTTTGCTACAGGTGAGTTAAATATTAATGGAAACCCCTCTAAACCCGATCTGTTAGGGCACGTTAAACTAAGGGATGGAGCGCTTACTGTAAATTTCACTAAAGTCCGTTACAGTATAGACTCTGCTAATTTTGTTTTTGGCGAAGGCCTGATAGATTTCGGTACGTTTCCTATAAAGGATAAATTTGGCAATAAGGGTATTGCATCGGGGAAATTGTATCAGCGTGGTTTTAAAAATATTCGTTACGATTTTGACATCAATACACAACGGTTGCTGCTGATAGATACAAAATCAAACGATAACCCGCAGTTTTATGGATCCGCTATAGGCAAAGCTGCTGTTACTTTAAGCGGCCCGCAGGAAAACATGCACTTAAATATTGTAGCAGAACCGGTTGACAGTTCGCACATTTATATCCCTACCACCAACACCCGCGAAACCGGTCAAACCAGTTTTATTGTATTTAAGCAATACGGCACCGAAATGAAAGAAGCAACTGAAACCGGCAGTACTAATGTTGCAGTTGATCTTGACCTTACCGCCAATCCTTTGGCTAAAATTGATGTGATCTTAGATGAATTAACCGGTGATATTATAAAAGCCAATGGTAACGGACGGCTGCGCATACATGCCGGAACTACCGATGCGCTTACCATTAAAGGACGTTACGAAATTGCAAAGGGAAGTTACGACTTCAATTTTCAGTCATTTATTAAAAAACCATTTACATTAAGAGAAGATGCATTAAATTATATTGAATGGAACGGGGATCCGTTTAATGCAAAGCTGCAGATAGAAGCATTATATGTGGCAGAAAATGTGCGTTTGAACGATCTGGTTGGCAACCAGAATATTGGCGGTGTGGTGCAGGGCTACAAAGGAGACGTATATGTAGTTGCAAGTATTACCGATAACCTTCAGAAGCCATCCATAAAGTTCCGTCTCGATTTTCCGGCATACAGCCAGGTTAAGAGCAATGAAACTTTTATACAGTTTTTAAACAAGCTGCAACAGGATGATAATGAAATGCTGAAGCAGGTAACTTACCTGATTGTTTTCGGCTCTTTTGCACCCTATGGCGAAGGCCGCAACATTGCAACAAACGTTACAACACTTGGCGTAAATACTATCTCTGAAATGATTTCAAAGCAAGTGAATAATGTAGTTTCAAATATACTCTATCGAATAACAGGCGACAGAAGTTTACAATTTGACGTAAGCACTTCGGTTTATAACAGCAGCAGTCTCTTTAGCGGAAACGTAACGGCAGTTAACAGTATTGACCGTCAGCAGGTTAATTTTAAATTAGGCAAGAGCCTGTTTAATAATAAAGTTTTGGTAACATTCGGCGGCGACCTTGATTTTAGAATGGGAAGCAACACTGTTTCTTCGCAGCAATTGGGAAACCTTCAATGGCTGCCCGACTTAACTGTTCAAATTATTTTATCGAAGGACAAAAGAGTACGTGCTATAGTTTTTAGCCGTAACGACCTCGATATTTCCACCACTTCCGTTGGCCGCCGAAACAGGCAGGGCGCTAGTATTTCTTATCGCTCAGATTTCGATAATTTGTTTGGCTCGAAGAAGAAGGAGAAGAAAGAAGAACCGCCACCCGTTTTTTTTAAACCCCAACCTGCAGGTTTAACAAAAGATGATAGGGATTAAAAGGATTACAGGGATTGAAAGGAAGTAGAATCTATCGCGCAAAGACGCGAAGGAATACAACGCCAGGAAGCAAAGAAAATAATTTTTATACCAAGAGATAAAATTTGCGCCTTTGCTAACTTTTGCGCCTTTGCGTGAAATACTAAAGCAAAGTTACCCGTACCTACGGATTAAAAACAAGCTTAACTTATGGAGCAATTGCATATAACAGGCAAACTTGTTGATATAATTAATGAAAGAATCTATGCAGCATTGGTTACAGTTGAAACTAGTGTAATTACAGCAATTGAAGAAATTCCAAATGCAGATGAAGCCACGCATTTTATACTTCCCGGTTTTATTGATAGCCATGTTCATATTGAAAGCAGCATGCTGGTACCCAGCGAGTTTGCAAGATTAGCTGTTGTGCATGGAACAGTTGCCAGCGTAAGCGATCCTCATGAAATAGCAAATGTGTGCGGAATGCAGGGAGTTGAATATATGATTAAAAATGGCAAACAGGTTCCTTTCAAATTTAACTTTGGCGCTCCCAGTTGTGTGCCTGCAACCACCTTTGAAACTGCCGGTGCCGAACTTAACTCAGCAGATGTTGAAGCGCTTTTACAGCGGGATGAGATAAAATATTTGAGCGAGATGATGAATTTTCCGGGAGTGCTGTTTAAGGATGAGGAAGTGATTAAAAAAATAGCTGCTGCACATAAACTGCATAAGCCTGTTGACGGCCATGCGCCCGGATTAAGAGGCGAACAGGCTGAACATTATATTAACGCAGGCATTAGTACAGATCACGAATGCTTTACTGAAGCTGAAGCTTTGGATAAGCTGAAGTATGGAATGAAAATCCTGATAAGAGAAGGTAGCGCTGCCAAAAACTTTGAAGCACTGATTGAGTTGCTAAATGAGCATTCAACTGAGATGATGTTTTGCAGCGACGATAAACATCCCGACAGTTTGGTTGATGGACATATTAACCAACTATGTGCAAGAGCAGTTGCAAAGGGTATTGATGTATTTAAGGTTTTAAGGGCAGCTTGTATAAATCCTGTACTTCATTACAAGCTTGATGTTGGTATGCTGCGCGTTGGCGATCCTGCAGATTTTATAATTGCTGAAGATCTCACCAATTTTAAAATTCTTAAAACATATATAGACGCACAGTTGGTAGCTGAAAATGGAGCAAGCAAAATAGAACCGCTTGAAGCAAGTGTTATCAACCAATTTGATTGTTCTGCGAAAAACCCCGCTGACTTTGCAGTTAAAAATACTAAGACTAAAAACCAACCTGTTTTGGTGATAGAAGCATTGGATGGCCAACTAATAACTAATAAACTTGAGTTAGCCGTGTCCGTTTTAGAAAATAATGAGGGACATCTTCAAAGTAATATTGCAGAAGATGTTTTAAAGATTGCAGTAGTAAACCGTTACCAAAAAGATGCGCCTGTACAAACAGCGTGGATAAAAAGCTTTGGCATTAAACAAGGCGCTATTGCATCTTCTGTTGCTCACGACAGCCATAATATTATTGCTGTTGGAGTGGATGATGAAAGCTTATGCAAAGCAATAAATCTTGTAATTAAAGAACAAGGTGGTGTAAGCTGTATAAGCAATGAAGAAAGCATAATATTAGGCTTACCCGTTGCAGGATTAATGAGCAACCTAAACGGTTATGATGTAGCTGAACAATACACTGCAATAGATAAAATGGCAAAAAGCCTTGGCTCCACTTTATCTGCTCCATTTATGACCTTATCTTTTATGGCGCTGCTTGTAATACCACATCTTAAGCTTAGCGATAAAGGTTTGTTTGATGGGGATAGTTTTGGATTTGCAGGCTAATTATATATATTGCTTGCTCCTATCACCTAAAAAAATTTGATCCTTATTATTCTACAAGAGCAGATGGGTTATCAAGGCTTTTGGTACTGCCGTTAATATTAAACTTAATTTTCTTATTGAGTAGGAGGGCATTTGTAAGAAGACAAATTAAATGAAACACCAACCTGAGCAATAACATAAGCATCCTTTTGAGAGCTATTGCCGCGTTGACGGCCTTTAACACCTATTGGTGTTCCGGTTTCATAGCTGCGGTCAGACAATAACATTGCAGCAGATGGAAGGCCATTTGGCAAAGGTTGAAATGCATCAGGGGCATAAGTGGAACTTACATCATCAAGATAATCGGTATTTGTAAAACGGTAACCAACTTCGGCAAACAGATTTGTTTTTTCGGAAACGTTGTATTTAAACCCAACCGCTACAGGAATACAAAGCCCCATCGAACTGTAAGGTTTACGATCAGGATAGGCGGCGCTTAGCTGTCCTTCAGTACCTAAAGGACGTAGAAAATATTTCTCCTGACCAAGAAATGCAAATGGATCGTATGAGAAAACCCCAACCCCTAAAGAAACATAGGGCGTATAAGTAAATCCTTCTACTCCGGGATAGAATTTAAAAAAATTAAAATCACCACTTACTGCAAACTCCCAAAGGTTAGTATTAAAACTTAGGTTTCTACGTTTTTGAGTTTCATTATCACTATAAACATCAGAATAGCCAAGCCGGGCATAATTAGCGGCAATTTTAATACCTATATAATTACTGAATTGCTTACGAAAAAAAGCGCCGGCGCTAAATTTAGGCCGGTTTAAAGCTGCACGTGTATTAAGATCTCCAAAATAATGACCTGCACCAACGGCTAAACCAAACTCGCCCTGCTGTACATAACTGTTCATAATTTGTGCACGGCTGCTAATGCTTATAATACCTGCAAAAAGTACAATGACTATTTTTTTCATCAATGTTTGGTTAAGTTTTAATGGCAGAGCAGCTATATTCGGAAGTAGAATTTGCTCCATTACTGTTGAAGAGGATGCAATTACGATAGATTGTTTCATAAAATAAGTTTCAAAATAAAAATGGATAACACAAAACAACCCAATTTCTTTTAAATATGTATTAATTTCTTTTGTCTAATCCCCAAGTTAACTTTTCTCTAAGAGTTGTTAAAAAACTATTTTCGTTTAGAACTACTAATGGTATGCTGAATTCTTCCTTTTTTATAGCAAGCTGAACGTCCTTTTCAACTATTTCACGTCGCGAATCCATCGTACAAATAACCTGATCTGTACGGCCTTCTACTTCAAAGCTTATAATATTATCGTCGGGAATTATAATGGGACGAACATTTAAATTATGTGGGGCAACAGGGGTTATTACAAAACTTGCACTGTCGGGAAAAACAATTGGCCCGTTGCAGCTCATATTATAACCTGTAGAGCCTGTTGGTGTAGAAACGATTAAACCATCTGCCCAATAACTGTTTAAGAATTCACCATTTAAATAAGTATGAATTTTTATCATTGGGGAGATGTCTCTTTTATGAATGCCAAATTCGTTTAAGGCAAAAGGAGCATCCCCAAATAATGAAATGTTTGCATCAAGATGCAGAAGTGTTCTTTTTTCAATTCCGTAAGTACCGTTAACCAATGCTTCCACGGCTGAGGTTACGTGCTCTTTGCTTATGCTTGCAAGAAAACCGAGACGGCCAAAATTTATACCCATAATAGGTATTTTTTTATGCCGGACAAGGGTGGCAGAATCAAGCATGGTACCATCGCCCCCAAGGCTTATTAAACAATCGAATGTTTCATCAAGATCTTCGTGGCGGGAGAAAACAGAAAACTTGATTGGCAATATATTAACTGCCGACTCCTCCCCTACCAGCGATTTATGTAAACTTATTTTTACATGATTCCGGGTTAGCTCCTCAAGCAAGGTGAGCAACAGCACTTCCTGTTCTGAATCGAGACCCCGACTGTAAATTGCTACTTTCATTAAAAATAAAGATGCAGTTGTTTTTGAATGTTATTAGAAATTATTGAAAATGACTTAGGATGACTATTTCGAATAAGTACGATTTTAAAAATCGCTTTTGCTATGTACAAATAAACCTTTTTCTCCAAATTGGTTAAAACTATATTCAAGCTTTAAAACTACGTCGTAAAATGTTAATATATCTATTCCGACCCCATAAGTGCCCAAGACCCTGTTATTTAAAAAACTCGTTCCCGGGTTAGGAGAATAAGCATATCCTACATCACCAAAACCTTTAAGAAATATACGAATAGGAATTTTATCGTGCGATTTGCTTTTTATTGGCGTAGGTATATTAAACGATACCACTTCTCTTTTTGCTGTGGCACGAGCCATACCGCCAGCTACTCCCTCAATTACATAATATTCGAGGCCACGCATATATAAGTCGGTTGAACCAAACATACGTGTTGAAAAATAAGATTGATTAAAAGGCAAACGTACGAGGCCTGCGGCCTGAAACTCCATATAAGTTTTAGGAAACATCTTAAAGCTGTAGCTTGCTTTACCCCCGGTTTCCCAAACACCTGTATGTTTACCAAAACGTTTATTTATACGTGCTTCCCCATAAAATCCTTTTAAAGGGTAGGGAATATAATCTACGTTATAATATTCAATCTGGTAACTAACCTCGGGAAGACGTACCCTTCTTAATCCTGCAGGAAAAAAATTAGGATTGCTGAGAAGAACAGTATCTTTTACACTGAGATCGCCGTAAGATATTCTAAAATTATGACGGGTTTTTATAGCAGGCCTGTAAGAATAACCAAGATCTATTGACAAAGCACTTACAAGAAACTGATCGGGTACTTTTAAGAACTTTTGTTTATTGAGGTCGGTTGCATAATTTATTTCGTGGGTACGGCTATACGAAAAACCGATATTAATACCATGCTTAAGATTTTTGTCGATAAAAGGATTTTCGTAACGGATAGATGCCTGCCTTGTGTAACCACTGATAAGCCAGAAATTAAGTTTATCGTTTCGGCCGCTCACATTGTTTTGCATAAACTTAAGACCATAATTAACCCTTTGCAGGCTGCCCTTGTTTTGTACCAACCATTCGTTAAAATTACGGTCAACCACTTTAAAATAAGGCAGAGGAAATAAATACCACCGTTCTTTTATTACAACATTTACAAAAACAAGATCATTTTGTTCTCGTTCTATGCTTACAATCACGTCAACAAATAAAGAGGTATTCATCAATTGCTGCTTGCATAAAGTGAGCTTAGCCTGAAGGTCGGAGTGTAAAATGCTATCACCTTCTTTAAAAGGTATTTCTCTTTGAATAATATAAAGCTTTGTTTTTTTTAAACCCGTAATATTTACGTTTGCTATAACAACTAAGCGGTTTGCTGTATCTATAGTGTAAGATGTACCGCTTGCTATAGGTTGATGCAATGAGTGCTGCTGTATTACCTCTGTAGTCTGGCAAAAACAGGTTATACCATTGCCTGAAGTAAAAATTATAATAAGCAGTAATAGCCTGTATAAATTAAGCATTACAGGTGTAGTCGAATTTTATGAATACCAAATGTAGTTGGAAGGTTTGTAAAAAAACATTTAAGCGTAGATTTTACACACTGCATTTTTGAAAAATTATTTTAATCTTAAGTAAGCGACAGTAAAGCAGGATTAAACTTTTAAATACGTCATTAAATTGTCGTAATTGTAGCGGAGTTCATTTTCATAATGTTCTTCTCCAAAAAAATAACGAATGTTGTAATCATAACGTTGAAAGGTAGAAATAATATCAGAAATTTCGAGTTTGTTTATTTTGATAGTAACGAGCAAAAGGCCGGTTTCGGTTTCTGCAATAGTGTTAAACTGAGTAATGTATGCGTCGTTGGTTTCTACAAGTTTACTGATCTCACCAAACGAATAGCTCTTGCGTTCCATTTCTAAAACAATAACAGCCCCCGGTTCTTCGGCACCGGTAAATGCAGAAGAGGCTTTTAATAATTCCGCGCAGGTAATTGCTCCTATCCATTCCTTTTCGCTGGTAACTACAGCAACCATAGATAGATTATTTTGAGAAGCTTGTTTAAGCGCTGATAGAAAATGGTCGTCTGCCTTAACCGATCCTGTAAAAAAATCTTTTTGCAAAACCAGCAGCTTTGCATTCTCATTCGCATCAAGCAGGTCATCTTTACTTATAAGACCAATGTATTTATGTTCATCTACTATAGCAATGTGTAAAATATCAAACTCTTCCATTAACTGTAAGGCAAGCGAAACTCTGTCTTTAGGTTCAACGGTAGGATAGTTATTAGTAATTAATTGATTGGCTAACATTCAAAGTCCCTTCTCTTTTTAATATACATAAGACAGCAAACTCTACGCCAACGCTGCTGCATGTTGCCTGTGCCGTGCAAGAAAGTCGCTAAGTATAATGTTAAACTCGTGGGGAACTTCCATCATTGGTGCGTGACCGCACTTATCAATAAAATGAAGTTCGCTGTTTGGAATAAGTTTTTTAAATTCTTTGGCTACAAATGGCGGGGTAATGGTATCGTTATTACCCCATATTAAACAGGTAGGTTGTATTATCTGGCTTAGCTCATCGTTAAGATTATTGCGGATAGCGCTTTTGGCAAGGGCAATTATCTTAATAACTTTAATGCGGTTATTTGTAATCTCAAAAACTTCATTTACCAATTCTTCGGTAGCCATTGCAGGATCGTAAAAAGTGAGTTCTGATTTCTTGCGAATGTATTCCTTATCCCCGCGTTTAGGATAGCTGTCTCCCATTCCACTCTCAAATAAACCTGAACTACCTGTAAGCGTTAAGGTTTTTATTTTTTCGGGATGCTTTAATATATGTACAAGGCCAACATGGCCGCCTAAAGAATTACCTAACAGATTAACGTTTGTATAACCACGGGCTTCAATAAAACGATGAACATGTTTTGCTAATCCGCCAACAGTGGTATGAAAAATATCCAACTCAAACAGGGGAAGCATGGGAACTACTACCCTATAATTGGTTTTAAAATGATCTATTAAATCTTTAAAATTACTGAGCGCACCAAATAAGCCGTGAAGCAGCATTAGTGTTTCTCCTTCACCTACTTCTACAAATTTAAATTTATCCTGTTGTTTAATTTGGTACTCCATCGTCAATTTATTGACAAACATCCTAATTTTTACAAATAAACATAAATAATATGAAAGATAGGATTACGTTTATAAAACATAAACAAACCTGCCTTTATGCATTGCTAATGTACTTGAATTATTGCGAATATAATTAAACTGGTTTAGCATTGGCTTTATGTGATACACCTTCAAAAAAACGCGACAAATCGGCAAACAAATTGCTGAAGACGGGCAACAGCTTTCCTAACCAATCAATTACTTTAGGCCCCAATGGCGCTACGAAAGAATAGGTAACTGATGTTGTATGCATTTCGGGCGAAATAAGGTTAATTTTTGTTGCATAAAACAAAATAACGCTATACACCATCACGTACATTACTGCATATAATAAGATACCCCCAAAGGAATCTATCCATCCAAGAAAGGCAAGCCTTACTGCTTTTCTTATTAAACCTGCTGCTGCATTTACAATAAAAACAACGGCAATAAAAACAATTGCAAACGAAATAATTGGTAAAAAATAACCGCTTACATTCATTTTATCCCCAAGCTTTTGAGCCACAACTGCCGACAATTTTAAAGCAGCTGCCAAACCAATCATAAACGCAAACAACGAAAAAATAGCTACTATCAATCCACGGCTGTAGCCTTTAAATATGGCCAGAACCATTAGAATTACGAAAATGATATCTATGAACATGAATTAAGTCATTGGGGCATTTAAATGATCGGGACATAACTATAATAGGTAAACTGGAAATCGGTGAGCCATAAACTGGTAACAAAAATGAATACCTATTTCGAAAGCAAATCCTTAACCGCAGCAGATATAGCTTTTCCGTCGGCCTTACCTGCCAGTTGTTTTGTAGCAGCACCCATAACCTTACCCATATCTGCCGGAGAAGTTGCACCTGTTTGAGCAATGATTACTGATAGTGCCTCTTTCAATTCTTCACCCGTTAATTGCTGAGGTAAAAATTTCTCAATTACAGTAATTTCTTCCTGTTCTTTTTGGGCGAGGTCTTCGCGGTTCTGCTGTTTATAAATCTCCAGGCTGTCGCGTCGTTGTTTCACCAATTTTTGCAAAAGCTTTGTTTCATCTTCTTCTTTAAGTTCGCCCCCGGCACCCTCGGCTGTTTTAGCTATAATTATTGCTGCTTTAATAGCACGTAAACTGCGTAAAGCTGCTTCATTCCTGGCTTTCATCGCGTCTTTCATTTCGGCCATTACATTTTGTTCAAGGCTCATTGTTTGTAGCGTTTTAATTTGTACTTATTCTATAGATGATATTTTACACAAGCTTATTTGTTTCTAACTGTGCCTCTTTAAATTTTGTATAGAAGTCTTTCGCAAAATTTTTCATCTCAACTGATAACTCGCCGTGTTGTGTAGCACGGTTATAAGTATCGGCCATGGTAACCATTGTTTGATAGAAGAAATCAGCCATTTCATCTACCATCATATCTTTTGTCCAAAGGTCAATCCGCAAAGCAGTTTTATCTGATCCATCCCAAAACGACAGCATCATAGCCTTTGCTTTTTGTGCCATATCTGTTGTACTGTCGGTTGCGTTCCAGGTTATTTGCTCCGGAACTTTATCCTCGTCCAGGTGTACTTCAATTGTAATAGTGCTTGTTTGCATTTTAAAATAATATTAATAAGCTTAATGTAATTGATTATATCCTTAAAATCAATTTTCGTACCTGTTGGGCAAACAGTAAGGGAGTTAGGCAGAAACCGCTTGCTGAATACCTTGCCACATTAATTGTGCAGTTTTTTCCCATGTAAAGTTTTGCGCCTGTATTTTTCCCGCAGCAATAAGTTTACTTCGCAGTTGTTCATCTTTAAAGATCGTTTTCATTTGTGCGGCAATTTCTTCAACTTTTGAAGTATCGGCATATAAAGCAGCTTCATCGGCAAATTCACGCATGCTGCTTTTATCAGAAGTAATTACAGGTACTTCACATTGCAATGCTTCAATTATAGAAACGCCGGGGCCTCCAAAAAAACCGGGAAATATCAATGCATAGGCTGAAGCCACCACATTTGCTAATTCATCTTCAGGCAGATATCCTAACATCTTTACTTCATCCCGGTATTTAAAAGTCTTCAATTTTTCCATTATACTGTTCGTTTGCCCCGCTAATGTTTCTACCACCAATAACTTCATATTTGTCTTTTGCCATTTTTTAAAAATTGAAAAAGCCTTTAACAGCTTCATTAAATTTTTTCCGCTATGACTGCTGTTAACATAAATAAAATATTCGCAACCACCAGCTAACTCCTCTTTGGTTTTTTCTCTTTCCTGCCAGTCTATTGGTTTAAATATTGTTTTTGCGGGGCTTCCTACGTTCCATATTTTTTCTTCAGCAACTTTATATTGCCTCATAATATCCTGCTTCGAAAATTCTGAAAGGGTACAAACTACTTTTGCTTTTTGTATAAACTTAGGTTTATATCTTCTATAGAACCATGAAAGATATTTTGAAACAAACTTAGGATGATGAAGAAATGCAAGATCATGAACTACCAAGACCTGCGGAATATTTGTGATAAGACTGCAAAAACCATCTGGACTTACAAACAAATCGGCCTTATATTTTTTTAATGCAAGCGGAATTTTTACATCGAACCACCAGCGTAAAGATAAGACATGACGTGCTTTAGAATTTACTATAACCGGCTCAACATTTTCTGGTAATATGAAGGCAGTATCAAAAGGCTTGTCGAAGAAAAAAATAAATTGATGTTGAGGGTGTTGTTCTGCGAGCCTAAAAAAAACTTCTTTTGTAAAATAGCTATAGCCTTCTAACTGATTGGGTTGCATAAACCTCGTATTAACCGCAATTCGCATATGGTAAAGGTAGGTTTAGTAACTGTATGCGTAAACATGCGCTAATCGTTAAAAATCTTTTGCAAACAACATTTTTTAGAAAGTGTTTATCTGATCTTTCCAAAAAATTAATGCATTGATTTTTGCTTCTCTTTTCAAGAAATCCTTTTTTTTGCACTTAGAAGCAACCTTAAATTTTGTCCCGGCTCTTTTTATAACATAATTTTTCTTGCTAATATTTTGAGCATAGCTCTCCCTTTAATAAGTTTACAGTATAGAATATGAAAATCTTCGAAATCCTAATAGAAAAAACTTCGTTCACCTTCATACGTGTTCCCTACGGGAAAGGCGATTTATGGTATCACATTTCATTTCCGCAGGATGATAAGCGGGTCACTTTTAGAATGTGTGAAAATGAAAATAACAACTGGACAATATTTGACATAAAAGAAAGATGGATAATTGATTTGGAATCTCAATTCAACTATGCCATTAATGATTTTGAAAGTACGCTGCTTGTTCAACACAAAGATATAGCTCAGGAAATTGGAGCAGCTTCTTAAAGCTGCTCCAATTTTTTTTGTGTTAGTCTTTTATTTCTTCTGCTTTTTTGCCCAATCATCCATTTTACGCTCAAGCACATCTAAAGGCATACAGCCATCTTTTAAAAACTCATCGTGAAAAGCTGAGAGCTTAAAATTGCTTCCTAATTCCCTGCTGTATTTATCTCTCAGTTCCCTTATTTTTATGGCGCCGATCTTATAGCTTAAGGCTTGTGCGGGTATTGCCATATATCTTTCAATTTCGGCGGTAGCGCCTTGCTCGCTTATCGCTTCATTTTCCATCATAAATTTTATGGCTTGTTCTCTTGTCCAGCCTTTTGTATGTATTGCCACATCAACCACAAGGCGGATGGCGCGATGCATTTCATCGCCCAATGCGCCTATGTATTGATAAGGATCGGTGTACAAGCCCAACTCTTTTCCTAAGCTCTCGCAGTATAATGCCCAGCCTTCTCCATAAGCGCTGTAAAAAACAAACCGGCGAAACTTTGGTAAACTTTCGTTTTCCTGCTGCAGCGAAATCTGGTAGTGATGACCGGGAATGGCTTCATGCAAAAACAAACTTTCCATGCCACTGGTCGTATTAAATGTTGTGGCATCTAAAACAGGCACATAAAAAATGCCGGGACGACTTCCATCGGGTGAGCCCTGGTTATATTCGGCGCTTGCACTGGCAGCTCTGAAAGCTTCTGTCTGCCTTATCTCGAACGGAGTTTTCGGGGTGCGGCCAAACATTTTATTTAAGTTAGGCTGCATTGTTTTATGAATATTATGAAACGCGTTAAGGACATTCTGCGGTGTTTTATAAGGCATGAACTGCTTTTGAGTTTTCATGTATTGGAAAAATTCTTTTAGATCACCTTTAAAACCAACAGCATTTTTAACGCTGTCCATAACTGTAAGAATTCGTTTCACCTCACTCAAACCGGTGTTATATATTTCATCAGCTTTTTTGTCTGTTGTAGTCCAGTAGCGGATGTAGTATCTATATAAAGAGTCGCCTTTAGGTAAAGCATTTATACCGCTTGTTGTTCTTGCCTTCGGTAAATATTCATTCTTTAAAAAGTCGCCCAGTTTTTTGTACGACGGAACCAATTGTTCGTTTATTAATCCCGCAAAAGCAGTTGTCAATCTTTTTTTATCTGCATCATTTATACCATCAGGAAATTTTTGAACAGGGCCGTAATACAAGCTTTTTGTTGCATCGGTTGTTTGCATAGCTTCCATCTGGGGGATCATTTTTACAACCAATACCCCCGGCAAAACATAATTAGCAGCGATGCCTTTTCTAAAATAGGCGATTGAACTATCCGCCCAAACCGAAAACAGGGCTGCACGGCTTAACCAATCATCATAATCCTTAACTGTTTTAAAAGGCTGATTACCCGTGCCGCTTCCCAGTTGACCCATGCTCAACGGCAACCCCCAAAATTGTTGAAACGGAATATAGTTCTCATGAAAGTTTAAACCTTCAATGCTTATTTCCATTTCCCGCTTAAAAATATCGTAGCTTATTTTATCGTTTTCGTTTAGTGCATCTCTATCGTACTTGGTAACATAAATACGGTAGCGGTTAAAAAATTCTTTTAAAGTATCGCGATAGCTATCTGTAAAATCTAAAGGAAGTAAATTATTGTAGCGCTTATCTCCGATGGCTGTTGCTTCGAGCGGAAAAAGCTTCAACCGGTCTTCGTAATATTTATCAAAAAACGCATTCAGTTCTTTATTGTCTTCTCTTGTTTGATTGCTGTTGCTCAGTTTGCAACTAATAAATGTAATGGCAACAATACCAATAAATAAATACTTCATTTGTAACTTTTGTTGAAAGGATAAAACTATGAAATTGCTGACTGGAGTATAAATAAAAATGAATTTAACACTTCCGAAAGTTTTCGTATAAAAAAAACTTCCTTACTTTTGATCTACTAAAACTTTCGTATAACCTAAAAAAAATAAAGTATGAATAAGTGGATACAAACCCCGGCGTTAGTAATTGCTGCTGCTGTTATAGGCATTTCAGCATCTGCACAAACTACAAATGATAGAACGTCAAAAAGTAATGCTGACAAAACAGAGGAGATCATCATCCGTAAAAAAGGTGACAAAGCCGATAAAATGACTATTGTTGTTGACGGCGACAAAGTTACAATTAACGGTAAGCCTGTTGAGGAATTTAAAAACGATAATGTTACTGTTTTAAGAAGAAACAGCTTCGCGGCAATGTCAAGTCCCAGGGAAAGAGCCATTACAATTCCGCAAGGTAATTTTAGAATGTTCGACAACCGTGGAGAATTCACTCCTGCTAAAAGTAACAAAGCAATGTTGGGTGTTGTAACCGGCAAAGCAGATGAGGGCGCTAAAATAAACAGCGTTTCTAAAGAAAGTGCAGCAGAAAAAGCAGGCTTGCAAAAGGATGACGTAATTACCAAAGTAGGCAGTAAAAAAGTTGAAAGTCCTGATGACTTGGTTAATGCAATCAGCGATTACAAACCTAACGACAAAGTGGATATAACCTATAAACGCAATGGTAAAGAAAACAAAACTGTTACTACGTTAAGCGAAAACAAATCGGGCGCTTTCTCTTACAATTTTAATAAACCCGATTTTAATTTTGAAATGCCCGAATCTGCAATAGCCCCTAACGGTTTTAATTTCAACTTCAGCCGCAAGCCACGGATTGGTTTACAAATTCAAGATGTTGAAGAAGGAAAAGGTGTTACTGTTAAAGATGTAGATGAAGACTCTCCGGCATCTAAAGCAGGTATAAAAGACGGCGATGTTATTACACAGGTAAATGGAAAAGAAATTGCCGGTGTTGATGAATTACGAGACGAGATTAAAGACGTAAAAGAAGGTGACGCAGTAAAGTTTACTTATAAAAGAGGTAATAAAACACAAATTGCAGAATTAAAAATTCCAAAGAGATTGAAAACTGCTAATCTTTAATTAGCCTTTTTATAATTATCAGCTTCTCTTATAAATTACAGCCGTTACACATCGTAGCGGCTTTTTTCATGTATATATTGCTTTACCTGTAATTTTAAAGAAACTTAGGTATGAAGAAATATTTAATTGTTGCCTTAATTTTTTGGGGAGCAAATGTTTATAGTCAACAGGTGTTTAATAAGAAACAACCTTTAGCACATACATTTTCAATAGTTGCAAGAGATAGTATAACCGGCGAAATGGCTATTGGTGTACAAAGCCATTGGTTTAGTGTTGGTACTGCAGTGCCCTGGGCCGAAGCGGGCGTTGGAGCTGTAGCAACACAATCTTTCGTTGATAAATCTTATGGGATAAAAGCACTTGCACTGATAAAAAAAGGATTTACCGCACAACAGGCTCTTGATACCTTAACAAAAGCCGACGAAGGCAGAGAGGTAAGGCAGGTTGCTATTATTGACCGAAACGGCAATGTTGCCGTGCATACCGGCAAAAACTGCATTAAATATGCTACACATATAAAGGGAACAAACTTTAGTGTGCAAAGCAATATGATGCTCGGTAGCCAGGTTTGCGAAAACATGGCCGCAGCTTTTAAAAATGCACCAGGTAAGCCGCTTGCCGTAAAAGTGCTGCTTGCTTTGGAAGCCGCACAAAAAGCAGGTGGCGATATTCGCGGCATGCAATCAGCAGCTTTGATAGTAGTGCCGGGAGACTCTGCAACATTACTATGGAATGATAAAACTGTTGATCTGCGAGTTGATGACAATCCCGCTCCTTTAAAAGAGTTAAGAAGATTATACAATGTTCATCTTGCTTACCAGCACATGAATAACGGCGATCTGGCGGTTGAGAAGAACAATATGCAGTTAGCCATGCAGGAGTATAATGCAGCGATGAAAATGTTTCCCTTAAACCTGGAAATGCAATTTTGGACTGCCATAACATTAGCAAACAACAAACAGATAGCACAGGCTAAACCAATGCTTAAAAGCATTTTTGCAAAAGATAAAAACTGGAAAGAACTTACCCGACGATTAAAACCCGTTGGATTATTAAATGTATCGGACAACGACCTCGAAATAATTCTTTCGTTATAAGTGGCGTTGGTTGTAGTTTTTGTAACAAATCAATAAACAGGCTTTTATCATTAATCCAATACCTTTACAACCTGTTTAAAGGTTATTTCTCACATGAAAGTACAAGGCAAATACGAAGCGGTAATCGGGTTGGAAGTGCATGCACAATTGCAAACAGCAAGTAAATTATTCAGCGGCGACAGCGCTGCTTTTGGCGCCGAACCTAATACACACATTAGCCCTATCACATTAGCGCATCCGGGCACTTTGCCAAAAACAAATAAAAAGGCAGTTGAATATGCTATTAAAATGGGCCTTGCATGCCATTGCGAAATTGAGCAGTTCAATTACTTTGCACGTAAAAATTATTTCTACCCCGATCTTCCAAAAGGCTACCAGGTTTCTCAACATACTACGCCAATTTGCAAAGGCGGATATGTTTCGATTAGAACGAAAGATGGTGAAAGAAAAATCCAGCTAAACAGGATTCACCTTGAAGAAGATGCAGGCAAAAGCATACACGACATTGATGAAATTTATACCTGCATAGATTATAACCGCGCTGGCGTTCCCTTAATCGAAATTGTTACCGAACCCGATCTTCATTCAGCAGAAGAAGCTTTTCAATATGTAACTGAAATTCGAAAACTGGTGCGATGGATTAAGGTTTGTGACGGAAACATGGAGGAGGGAAGCTTACGCTGCGATGCAAATATTTCGATACGGTTAAAAGGAGAAACAGCTTTAGGAACCCGGGTTGAAGTTAAAAACCTCAACTCTATACGCAATGTAAAAAAGGCAATAGAATACGAGATAGAACGAATGATTGAACTGGCCGAAAAAGGTGAAAAGATCACACAACAAACACGAAGCTTCGATGCAGAAACCGATACTACTTTTGCTATTCGTGATAAAGAAGAAGCAAATGATTACCGTTATTTTCCCGAGCCTGACCTCACTCCTTTTAACTTAACTGCAGAATTTATTTCTTCAATAAAATCTTTGCTGCCTGCATTGCCTGAAGAATTATATGTAAAATATGCTTCGTTAGGACTAAGCGAATATGATGCAAGGCAACTATGTGACGACAAGTCAACAGCAGATTATTTTGAAGATGTTTGTAAACACATCCAAAACTATAAAGCCATCGTTAATTGGATGTCGGGTCCGTTAAGGCAAATGGTTAATGAACAAAATACATCTTTAAACGAAATAGAATTAGCGCCAAAAACACTGGCAGATATTATTACGCTTGTTGAAGAAGGCAAAGTGAATTTCTCCGTTGCATCAACAAAAATTTTACCTGCAGTTATTCATAAACCCGAAACATCTGCATTGCAAATTGCTACAGAATTTAATCTTTTACAGGTAAGCGAAACTAACGATGTAGAAGCATGGATAAATGAAGTGCTTAACAAGATGCCCGACAAGGTGGTAGAATTTAAAAAAGGCAAGAAAGGCTTGATTGGTTTATTTATTGGCGAAGTAAAAAAAATAAGCAAAGGAAAAGCTGATCCTAAAATTGCTACGGTACTGCTTGAAGAAAAACTGAAACACTAAACTTAGCAGGTTTTATATTAACACAAGAAATTATAACATGAAAAAAATAATTTTAATAGTTGCTGTTGCTGCATTCCTTAACGCATGCGAACAGAAAAAACACGGAGCTTTTGTTATTACAGGATCTGTGGAAAATGCACCCGGCAAAAAGCTTATGCTTGTTGAAGTTCCTTTTACAAGTACACAACCGGTTGTTCTCGATTCAACTTCACTTGAAGACAAAGGGAACTTCACTTTACGAGGCAGGGCAAACGAAGAAGGTATTTACCAATTGGCTATCGAAAATGGACCTGATGTTATTTTGGTAAATGACAACAACAGCATCAGGGTAAATATTGATGTAAACGATTATCGTAATTATAAAGTTGAAGGCTCTCCTGCATCGGAGAGTTTACATCAATTCTTTGAAAATTACCGCACAAAAGACTCAACTTTATCAGCAACTTTTAACCAACTGAATACATTACAGGCAAACCAGGGAAATGATAGTATTGTTGGAGCGCTTAAAATAAGACAAAAATATGAAATGGCTTCTTTAAACAATCTTGTAAAAGATTTTGTAGGCAAATCAAAGAGTCCTGCGGCTATCTTTTATGCCTTAGGCTTAGGCAGCCGGATATTACCGCAGGAAGAATTACAATCTTTAGCTAATGCCTCAGCAAAACGATTTCCGGAACATGCAGGTTTGGCAAGAATAAAAAGCATGCTTGCAGTAAAAGCTCCCGCCGAAAATACAAGTAAGGGGTATGCATTGTTAAACCAGCAGGCCCCTAACCTTACAATGCCCGATGTAAACGGCAAGCCGGTAAGTATAAGCAGCCTGAAAGGTAAATTTGTTTTGGTTGATTTCTGGGCAAGTTGGTGCGCCCCCTGCCGCGAGGAAAACCCTAATGTTGTTGCTGCCTATAATCAATTTAAGGATAAGAACTTTACAATATTAGGTATATCTCTTGATGAAGATAAAGCTGCATGGCAAAAGGCAATAGCCAAAGACAACCTTACATGGAACCACATGAGCGACCTTAAACAATGGGAAAGCGAAGCCGTAAACGCCTATGGATTTGAAGGAATACCTTTTAATGTGTTGATAGACCCGCAAGGAAAGATTATAGCTAGCGGGCTGAGGGGAGAAGAGTTGGAGAGTAAGTTGAAAGAAGTGTTGAAGTAATACAAACTTTAGTTGTATCCAAAATTATAACAGGAATTAGGTTTAATATAAGTCAGCTCCCCATATGAACACATTACCCTGTAAATACCTCTTTAATAGCTTTGGCTTTCAATAAGCACTCCTCATATTCCTGTTCGGGATCACTATAAAAAGTTATGGCACTGCCTGCCTGGTACGAGATGTAATTACTTGTTTTATTGTACATAATGCTTCGGATCACCACATTAAAATCAAAATCTTTTTGAGGAGAAATATATCCTACCGCACCTGAGTATATGCCCCGCTTAGTATGTTCATACTTTTCTATTAATTCCATTACTTTTCTTTTTGGTGCACCCGTCATGCTGCCCATGGGGAAAGTTGCTTTCAATACATCTGCTATACCTAAGTCGCTTTTTATTTTACCCGAAACGGTTGAGATCATTTGATGAACATTCGGAAACGTATAAATCCCAAACAATTCATTTACCCGCACGCTTCCTTCCACTGCAATTTTACTCAGATCATTTCTTACCAAATCTACCACCATTACATTTTCACTTCTCTCCTTTTTACTTTCGAACAACTGTTGCCTGCTATAATTGTCTGCTTCATCATTTCTGTTTCGTGGCCGCGTTCCTTTTATAGGTTGCGATATTATAACGTCTCCCGTTTTCTTAATATATCTCTCCGGGCTTGAGCATAATAAATACTTTTCCTGCAACTTATAAAATGCAGAAAAAGGATTAGGAGAAACTTGTCCTAACCTAATATAAGCAGCTACGGGATCAATAGACGCATTACCGAAAAACTCCTGGCAATAATTAATCTCATAACAATCTCCCCGCTTTAAATGCTCTATTAATCGCGTTACAATATTTATGTATTCATCCCTGCTTATTGTTGGTTGCATCTCAACCTTTGGTAATGCCTGTTTATCAGGGGTTGTATGTATAATGTTATTGAAGACAGAAAGCGCATTATTATTGATAACGCCAATAATTAAACTGTTGGCAGTTAATTGCAGAACAACCTGCGGAACAAATAAAAAACAATCAGGAAAACCAATCTCATCAGGATGATGAGAAAACAATTCTTTTTCTATTATATTTTTCAGATCATAATTAAAGTGACCAAAAATCCAATCGTTATACAACCGATTAAAAGTGGTAAGTGAGGAAAAAAAATCAGGGTCAGGCTCAAATATTTGTTCAATACCTGCACCAACTAAACATTCATAAGAATGATGATCGGACTCGTACTGATGGTTATCCAAAAAACAGCAAATGTTGAATTGTTTTGCCCAATTCAACATTTGCTGTTTTAAAACACTTATATCGTTAACAGGAAAAGTTTGATATACTCTTGTCACATTTTAATTTTAGCGACAATTTAAAAATCATTATCGTCGTCATAAAGTTTTGTGGACGAACTGCCAAACAAATCCTTAAACTCATCATCTATTTTAAAGTCGTCATCGTCATCTTTTGCACCTTTTTTTCCACCGGGTACTTTCTTTACAGTTTTAGATTTCGGAAGATCAAATTCAGCAAAATCAGGATCCCAATCTTCATCTTCCTCTGCTTTATTCCAATCGTCAGTGTCTTCATCTTCCACATCAACTTCATCCTGGTCGTCTTCATCTTTACCCACAGAAGATGATTTTGAAGTTTTTTTTGAAACATCTTTTACTTCATCTGCATCCAAATCATCATCATCTTCCAACTGCTTTTTCGGTTTTGCTGAAGGTTTTTTACTTGCTGAATTGTTTTCGATACTTCCTTTTTTGGGGAACTTAGGCTCCTTATCAGATTTTACTGCCATTCTAATAAGATTTTAATTAATGTAAATTTCAAACTGTTTTTTAATCAGCCAAAAATTTTTTTACAAAATTTAATGGTTAAATTTCTATTGCAAACTTATTATCTGGTTTCGCCCCGGCCCGTTAGAAACATACTTTACAGGAGCGCCAACATATTTATTTATGAAGTTTACATATTCTATCATAGTTACAGGAAGCTCGCTCATATTTTTAAACGAAGTCGTATCCGAACTCCAGCCTTTAAAGGCCTGGTAATTTGGCTCAATTTTTACCCTCGACATTTGAAAAGGTATCTGTTTGCTTTCTTGGCCATTAACTATATAAGATGTGCACATTTTTAATTCTTCAAAAGAATCTAAAACGTCTGCTTTTGTCATTACCACCTGCGTTACTCCGTTAATCATACACGCATATTGAAGAGCCACCAAATCTATCCAGCCACATCGTCTCGGCCTTCCGGTAGTTGCGCCAAACTCACTGCCTATCTTTCGCAACTCATCTCCTGTTCCATCAAATAATTCTGTGGGGAATGGTCCGCTTCCAACACGGGTACAATAAGCTTTGGTTACGCCCATTACTTCTTTAATTTTTTGCGGCGCAACTCCTAAGCCGGTACAAACTCCTGCGGTAATGGAATTAGACGAAGTAACATAAGGGAAGGTTCCGAAATCAATATCAAGCATACTACCCTGGGCACCTTCGGCTAATATTTTTTTGCCATCAACTATTTTATCATTGATAAAATATTCGGCATTTACAACGTTTAAGGAGCGCAAAAATTCAACCGACTCAAAAAATTCATCTTCCCATTCGGAAATATCTTCGTTAAAATGAAAGCTATCTAACAACCGCTGGTGCTTTAAACGGAGCTTTATATAATTAGTTATAAAACTTTTATCTAACAAGTCGCCCATTCTTATAGCATTACGGCCAGTTTTATCCATATATGCCGGACCAATTCCTTTAAGTGTGCTGCCAATTTTTTCAGCGCCTTTCGATACTTCTGAAGCTTTATCTAAAGCACGGTGGGTGGGAATAATAATATTGGTGCGCGCAGAAATATAAAGGTTCTTTTTTACGTCGATACCAAACGAAGCAACAGTATCGCATTCTTTTTTTAAAGTTACCGGATCGAGCACAACGCCGCCACCAATAAGGTTAATAGTATGCTGATGAAAAATACCTGAGGGAATTTGATGGAGAACAACTTTTTTATCGTTTACATATAAAGTATGCCCTGCATTAGGCCCACCCTGAAAACGAGCAACCACATCGTATTGAGGCGCAAAAAAATCAACGATCTTTCCTTTTCCTTCATCGCCCCATTGTAAACCTAAAATAACATCCACCATTTAATACTGGTTTTAATAGCCGCAAAAATAAAGGTTGCTGTAATACGGTTGGGTATTTTATTGGAAAGTAAAAAATGCCAAATGTAAAATGCAAAATGAGAAAAAAAATTGGACATTAAAGTAATGACGCTATAAGTATTATTACTTTCTCCTGTTTCTAATATAAGCAATGAATGTATTTGCCGTAGTAATTGTAGAGCATACAATCAACAGATAGAGGTAAGAATATTTTGAAGTAAAAGGTGTTTTAAACAAATTTGAATCTAAAACTAATGGCAATAGGCCTATCATCCAGATAACTAAGAGTAATACAAGCTGTGTTTTACTGGGAGAATGAAGCCAATTAATTCTGTAGAATTTACTAAAAAACTTTCTTTCAGGGTTGATTTTTGCACGAAAGTCAGATGTAAGTGTATTACCATTTCTAATATCAGGATTTCTTTCCATAATTTTTGTAGTGCTTTTTTGCATTTTACATTTTACATTTTCAAATCATCCCACATCAAACCTGTCAACAGAATGTATGCCGTTTAATTGTTTAAGCCTTGAAACCAATTCTTCCAGTTCTTCTTTGTCATGTACAAAAACTTTAATGCTGCCTTCAAACAATCCCTCTGTTGATTCAATTGCTATAGCCGATATATTGATTTTAAGATCGCCGGAAATGATTGAGGTAATTTTATTGATTACGCCCACATCATCCATTCCAATGATCTTTAAACCGGTTAGAAAAGAAATTTCTTTGTTTTTGGCCCATTTGGTTTTAACTACCCGATGGCCATAATTAGCCAATAAGCTGGCTGCATTTGGGCAACTGGTACGATGAATGATTAAACCCTTTCCTGTACTTACAAAACCAAAAACATTATCCCCCGGTATGGGGTTACAGCATTTAGCCAGTGTGTACATTATCCTGTCACTGCTTTCGCCAAAAATTATTAGCTCAGAGTCTTTTTTATTGTAGTGATGCGGAGCACTTTCAACTGCAGGTACTTCATGCAGAGGCTTTTGTGGTTTTGGCGTCTCCAGTTTATCTCCTAAAACATTAAACTCCTTTAGCTCTTTAAGCTCGTTGGCTTTAATAGCAATCTGGTAGAACAGATCGAGCTGTGAATTGTATTTATAAAAGACAACGAGGGTATCAATATTTATTTGATTGAAGGCTGCCCCAATACCTTCCAGCTTTCGTTGCAGTATATACTTTCCTTCTTCTGCAATAGTTCGCCGAACTTCTTTTAATGCATCTTTTATTTTACTTTTTGCCTTGGCTGTAACTACAAAATTCAACCAGTCTTCATTGGGCTTTTGTTTGTTGCTGGTAATAATTTCTACCTGGTCGCCACTACGCAGTACATGGCTTATGGGCACTAACTTATGATTAATTTTTGCACCGATGCATTTAACTCCAATAGCGCTGTGAATGCTAAAAGCAAAATCAAGAGCTGTGCTTCCTACCGGTAACATTTTTACGTCGCCCTTTGGCGTGTAAACGTATATTTCTTCTGCAAGAAAACTTACTTTAAAATCCTGTAAAAAGTCAACGCCGTCTGTATCCTGTGTAGATAAAACTTCACGGATTTGTCCGAACCATTTATCAAAACGATCTTCATCGCTGTTGCCTTCTTTATATTTATAGTGCGCGGCCAAACCTTTCTCTGCAATTTCGTTCATGCGCCTGGTGCGTATCTGTACTTCCACCCATTTACCTTCCGGTCCCATAACCGTAGTATGCAAAGCTTCGTAACCATTGCTTTTAGGGTTACTTAACCAGTCGCGCAACCTTTCGGGAGAAGGGGTGTATTCATCTGTTATTATGGAATAAACTTTCCAGCAATCCTCTTTCTCTTTTGCCTGAGACGAGTCTAAAATGATACGAATAGCGAAAAGATCGTACACTTCTTCAAAGGTTACTCCCTTCTTTTTCATCTTATTCCAGATGGAATGTATGCTTTTAGGCCTGCCGTATATTTCAAAATCGAATTCGCCCTTAATAAGTTTATCTTTAACAGGTCTTATAAATTCATTTATATAGCGTGTGCGTTCTCTTTTGGTTTCGGCGAGTTTTTGGGCAATGTCCTTATAAGTTTCGGGTTCCATGTACTTCATGGCCAGGTCTTCGAGCTCTGTTTTAATATTATATAGGCCCATGCGATGTGCAAGAGGCGCATATACCCAGATCGTTTCGCTCGAAATCTTAAGTTGTTTCTCACGCTTCATGCTATCAAGCGTGCGCATATTATGAAGCCTGTCTGCCAGCTTTATCAGTATTACCCGCGGGTCATCAGTAAGTGTAAGCAGTATCTTTTTAAAGTTCTCGGCCTGCTGGCTGGTGTTGGTATCAATTACATTTGAAATCTTGGTAAGACCATCTACAATCCTTGATATTTCGTGACCGAACTCTCTTTCAACATCTTCAAGAGTAAGATCAGTATCTTCTACCGTATCGTGAAGCAAGGCACATATTGTACTTCGTACACCTAAGCCTATTTCTTCTACGCAAATCATTGCCACACTAATGGGGTGAAAAATGTAAGGCTCGCCACTTTTACGGCGCATAGTTTTATGTGCATCCGCAGCAATTTCAAAGGCACGCCTTACCAGCTCTTTATCGCCTTTTTTTATTTTAGGCCGTAAAGCCCGCAACAAAGCGCGATAATGCCGCAGAATTTCCCTCTTTTCCTGCTCTTCATCTAAATTATATTTATTTATTACCGGTGCAGTAACGATTGCTTGCTCTTCCATTGCCATAATTATCGCTACGAATTTACGGAAAGTGAGGCAATGCCGTACGATTAATGAACGTTAAGTTATCTTCCATCACCCATAACATTCGTAAATTCGCTCGGCTGACCGATAGGATTTAAAGTATTAGCTGCAACATTTTTAATCACTTCCTTTGCAACTACCGTGTACAACTTTTTTTACAGCTTCTGCTTGTATGCTTTATTTCAATATAAATTTCTTAATCTTTTTTTGAGTTGATTTCTTTTAAAGCGTTTACTGCTACCTGCGCGTTTATCTTTGCTCCTTCAAGGTTGTATGAGTATGATCTCCGGGAAAAAAGCTTTTCACTTTGTCTGCTCCCAGCGCTTCATACTTTTCGGCAATAAGGTTGTTGAGGTCAATGAAATAAGCGCCTTCCTGCTTTGCCACTTCCTGTGCCCACTTGCCATAGTTTTCTGATGCACGAATAACTTTTCCATCCTTCCAATCATTGCGCGGCACAGGCGAACATACAATTGGTATGGCACCTTTCGACTTTGCATCATTAATATACTTGCGCATATACCAGCCATAAGTATGTACCACTTCCTGCTTCTTCATAATAGGGTTATATATTTCTTTAGACTCGCTGCCGGTGCCTCTGATAGAACCTCTGGCACGGGCTGTATCATCCAAAGGACCAGAGTCGTTATGGCCAAATTGCAATAACATAATCGTCTTTTCTAAGATTAGCCATTATTTTATCCCACCTCCCCTCGGTAATAAATGTGCGGCTGCTTCTGCCACCAATAGCTTCGTTACGAATATTGATCTTTGTTGTATCGAAGTAATCTGCAATAAATCTTCCCCAACCCCAAAGTTTATCGCTGCCGCTACCACTGCCATTCTTAACTGTTGAGTCGCCAATAATATAAAATGTTCGTTTATCTTTTTTTAATATAATGAATGAAGAAAATAGTACCGAAACGATACATAAGGCAAAGTAAGAATACCTGTGCTTGTTGTGCTTATATAAAAGGCGCATAAAGTATAATTGAATTAGTGATATTAATTGTATTTGAAAGTTTTTTTTGTTTGTGCATTTGTATTGTTACTACATTATGGTTGTATTAAGAAGGAACAGGCATAAGTATAAAGTGACGATTTACTTTTTATTATTCTTAAGGCTTTTCACAACAACAATTTTTGGCTTTGGAGGTTTAGCCATATCTTCTCCTATATAAAAGCTGAGATGCGGTGGCTGTTTGTAACCCACATTCTGCCAGGCAATGCTTAAACGATATTGCGGATCGTGCATTAAAGTGTACATGCGGTGATTAGTTGGAATAGTAGTGCTGAAAAGGCGCAACTCTTTGTTATCCGTTGTTCTTAAGATGAGTTCTTCGCGCCAGTCGCCAAGGATATCTGCACTTAATGCCGGTGTTGATTTTGTTCCATTATTTGATGAGCAGTCTTCGGCTGTAAATATTCTTCCAACTTTATATTTGTCAATATGATTACCGTCTAATAACTCTCGTGTATAGTCGCCATCCCACCAGATAAGAAAATTTGCAGAAGGAGGATTGGAGCCAATCTTCTCCCCTTTCATATTATACAAACCGTTCGAGCCGCTCCACCACATTTCTGCGCCAGCATTATCAGGATCAATATTTTCTGCAACGCCACGGCCTGCGTCTTCATCTATGTTTCCTTTCCAGTATATATCACCTGTTTTTGCATTATATAATGCCACACCCGGACCTTTTGTATTTTCTTCAATTTCGTGCACGCCAAAAACTTCAAGTCCCTGCCTTGCAGGATCAAGATCGCTTACATGCAGTGCATCACCATGACTTAGGCCTGTTGTAAACAAACCTTTTCCATTATCATCAACTACCATCGAACCATATACAATTTCATCTTTACCATCACCATCTGCATCTGCAACAGTGAGGTTATGATAGCCCTGGCCTGAAAAAGGATTATTGCCATCTTTACTATCAAATACCCAGCGCGAAGTAAGCTTTCCACCCCGCCAATCCCATGCTGCCAACACCGATCTTCCGTAATAGCCGCGACGTTATAATAACCTGCTTTCAATTTAGGTAAAAGCGCATTTACCACATTTTTTATCTGGCTTATTGGACCTGTTGCACGTTGAATTAATTTCCCATCTGATCCGCTTATCATCATTTGTAACTTAGTATTATAAGTATCAAGATTAATCTATACAACTGAAGTAACAGGATTTGGATATACCTCAAGCTCTTTACCAGTGTTAAACCTTACAGATTTAATTTCTGAATAAACAAAGCGGCCATCTTTATCAACCTGCTTAAGACGATAATAATTCAAACCCGGGTAAGGGGTATTATCAACAAGTGAATAATGATTTACTCCTCCAGTATTTCCTTTATCACTTATCTTACTAATTGAAGTAAAAGTTATTCCGTCTTTCGATCTTTCAACTATATAATGATCGCTACTTATTTCGTTGGTTGCCGACCATTCAATTAATGCAGTTTTACCTTGTGCAGAAGCTGTAAAAGAAATAATCTTAACGGGTAAGGTAGCTGCCTCTACCATTACAATATGGGGTACAGGAGGCGCAGCCATTGAATCTCCTAAATAAAATGAAGGATGTGGTGGCTGGTTATAAGCTGTGTTCTGCCAGGCAATCGCAAGGCGGTATTGAGGAGATCGTGCATTAAAGTATAAATGCGGTAAGCAGTTGGGTTTATTGTAGTATAAATATTTAAGAATTGGTTGTCGGCACTTCTTTCAACTATCTCTTCGCGCCAGTCGCCAAACAGATCGGCAGTAACTGCAGGATTTGCTTTAGTGCCATTATTAGATTCAGAGGTTCCGTTTTCCGGAAGATATAAGGTAAGCAGGCGGTTTAAGCTATTTGTATTATAATTCCATTTTTTCAAGCTTGGTGCCATCAAGTAATTCACGTGACAAATCTCCATCCCACCATACAAGATGATTAACTGTAGGTTTGGAAGTGCCTATCTGTACACCTTTACAAGTATATAACCCTCCCACTGAACCTCAGCACTCATACCCTTTATATCTTGGATTAATATCGGCTGCAACACCCCTGCCTACATCTGTATTATTACCAGGTACACCCCAAAGCGGTTGCCCTGTTTTTGCATCACGAAATTCAAGACCATAAGGGCCTTAAGCGGTAGGTTCTTCGTGGCATTGCCATATTTCCTGGCCCGGCCTGTCAGGATCCATATCGGTAATGTGTATTGCATCTCCATGTCCTAAGCCGTTAGCATAAAGGCCTGCACCATCGTCATATTGCACTTGCACCACCATCAACAATCACCTGTTATTAATTGGTGGTTGCCCTGGCCGGCATAAGCTCCATTACCGGGTGTATTACTGTCAAATGTCCAGCGATTAGTAAGCTGCCCATTGCGCCAATCCCATGCTACGCGAACCAAGCGGGTATAATAGCCACGACCCATTACCATGCTGGGATTAACGCCGTCAAGATAAGCTACACAGGCAATAAACCTGTCAACCCTGTTGCCATAATTATCGCCCCAGCTTGACACGGTTCCACGGCAGGCAGGTAGTTTGTTGTTGACATGGCAGCACCAGTCATACCATTGAAAACTGTTAAGTATTCAGGGCCTGATAAAACATAACCACTTGTGTTTCTGTAATCTGCAGTTGCACTTCCAATAAGAACACCTGTTCCGTCTGTAGTTCCGTCTGCTGTTTTGCAAACCATTTCAGCTTTACCATCACTATCAAAATCATACACCAGGAACTGGGTATAATGCGCTCCGGCCCTTATGTTTTTGCCAAGATCAATGCTCCATAATCTCGTTCCATCAAGCCTGTAAGCATCAATAATTACATTCCCTGTATAACCGCTTTGGGAGTTGTCTTTTGAATTAGAAGGATCCCACTTTAAAACAATTTCATACTCACCATCGCCATCAAGATCACCTACACCTGCATCGTTTGCATTGTATGTGTATGTTTCACCTAAAGGAGTTGTACCGCCAGGCGGTATCGAAAGAGGCACCTGCATAAATTGCTTCGCCCACACAGTTGCAGTGCCGGTGGGAAAAGCTGTTTGTTCAACACCATTTAAAACGGGAACTACTTTATAAGGTTCGGTAGTGTTTGCAGATGCATCAGTATAGTTTGTTGCTCCGGTAATTGGGTTAGCATTTACTTTCACTGAACCACGGTAAATATTAAAAGCCAAACCTGCAGGTTCCGTACCCAGTAAACGCCAGCTAATAAAAACACTGGCAGCGCCGGTACGAACAGCAACAACTCCACGACCAAGCCTCTCCATTTTTCGCTGAGCAAAAAGGTTCTGATTAATGATGCCGGTAATTACAAAAAGGTAAATGGCAAGTTTAAACTGATTACTTAAACGGCATTTAAAAAAGGAGTACATAAATTTTTCAGGCATAAATCGTTTTTAAAATACTAGAAAATATTTTTGAACTGTGATAAGTTTAATTCAGGATGACATTACTCTATTATCGTCATGCAGAACCTGTTCTTTAAGGGGTTTATCCTTAAACTTTAAATAAAATGACAAGGAGTAGTTGTCACCTTGAGCTTGTCGAAAGGTTGTTCAGCATTAGTACTATATTCATCAAGGCTTCGACAAGCTCTGCCTGACAGTTTTTGTATCACTTCCACATGACACAAAACACATCCACCTTATGCCTTAATTAATTCTTCCCTTCGGTCATTCCCTTCCAGTTATCTGTACGAAAAGGTGATGCAGGCAAACCTGCCTTATTATAAAGGTTAGGTTTAGGAACATTGCGCCAGGCAAAACGCACCGAAGCAGGTTTGCTAACCTGTTCGCCCCATACAACCACTTCATCTCCTTCGATCGTTGCTTTAGCGGGAACAAAATTTTGATCTTCACCTGCTATAGTAAATTCGTTTAGCGGCTGTCCGTCTTTTGCAATCAAACCTTCGTCAACAAAATCAAAACGTATTCTTATTTTATTGCCATCCACCTTCATTGACTTGTATAAAGGACCGGAGTAAACATTTTTCTTTCCGTATTCATTATGCAAAGCCCATAAGCTTAAACGTTCGCCCACTAATTTTTTGTTACGGGGATGAATATCTAACGAGTCGCCGTTATCAGTGGTAACGGCCATACCTGTGTTAGGCACTGCACGATAAGTTAATAACTGTGCTTCTCTTATCTCAGGGTTTTGGCTGCGGTGAGGAGATATCTGAACAAAGTAAAACGGCAGCTTATCATTTTTAAAATCGCTGCGCCAGCTTGCGATCATAGCAGGAAACAGGCGGCGGTACTGGTATGCTCGTGATGCATTATTTTCTCCCTGGTACCATATTATTCCCTTTAAAGTATAAGGTACTAATGGTGCTATCATAGCATTATATAACCGGAAAGGAGATTTATTGGGATTGGGTTTTACAGGAGGTGTTGGCTTATTTTTAATATTGTCTTGCTTCCATTGAGTGTTTGCGGTTTCAAAGTCCTTTAATGTCTCAGGATATTTTCTTACCTGCTCATCGTAACTATTAATCAGCCTCTGAAAATTGCTGTCATTTTCGAGTACTTCTTTTTTCATCCATGACTCAACTGCTGTCCCGCCCCACGTGGAATTGATGATGCCAACAGGGTAACCGGTAGCTTTATGAATCTCTCTGGCAAAATAATAAGCAACGGCAGAAAATGTATCAACAGTTTGCGGACTGCACACTTTCCAGTTACCCTTAAAATCCTGCTGAGGCTCATCTGCATTTTTATTAGCTACATCTATCTGGCGAATATTGGGATAGTTAGCCTTTTTTATTTCCTGTTCATAATTAATAACTCCGGTATAAGAAGCGCTGCGCATTTTACCTACGAAAAATTCCATGTTCGATTGCCCCGGAGCCAGCCACACTTCGCCCAGCAATACATTATCAACCACTATTTGATTGCTTCCTTTAAATTGTATGTTATAAGGGCCACCTGCTTTTGAAGTAGTTACATAAGTAAGCCATTTGCCATTTGCATCGGCAGTAACGTTAACTGTTTTGTTGTTCCAGCTTGTAGTTATGGTAATTTTTTCGCCTGCATCTGCCCAACCCCAAAGCGCTGCTTTGGTATTTTGCTGCAACACCATATTGTTTGCAATAAGAGATGGAAGCCTGATTGCAGCGTTTGCATAAATGGTAACGCCGGTTAAAATAACAGCAAACAGGAAACGATTAAACGAAGGATAAAAAAATAGACAGGCAATCTTTTAAGGTGAAGATAATTCACCTACAAAGATATCCATCCTGATGAATCCTGAACTGGCTATAATTGGAGTTTGTAAATTTACGATTACTCTTACTTATATTAGAGCAACGTCCCTTGAGTGTACTCTTTTGCCGCCTACAGCTTTATAATTTTTCTCGTCACCACCCTGTCAGTAAATACAACACGAACAATGTAAGTTCCCGATGCAAAACTGCTAATGTTTAAACTATAATAATTACCGGCAGGACCATTAACTAACACTTCTGCAGCCTTTTGACCTGTTACCGAATATACCTGTATTGCTTTGAGGTTAGCAGGAGGAGGATAAAATTGTACAGCAATAATGCCACTGGTAGGATTTGGCGTTACAAGAATGCCCTGGCTTTTTAAATTAGGATTGATGATTACGGTACGAACATTAATATCATCGAGGTAAACACTGTTTTCGTTGCCGCCAGTATTTCTTATGGCTATCAAAACATTATCCCTGTTTATGTAATCGGCAAGATTAAGAGAGTCTTTACGCCATTCATTTTGTGTTGGTGTAAAAAATGTTGTGGTGGGTGTTGTTCTGGTTACTAAACTGCTTGCCCATTTTTTATATAAGCTGCTATAGGTCTGGCCACAATCGGTACTTACTAATACTTCTAATGTATCCCAGGCATTATTAGCTGCATTTAGCGAAGTGTATGCCGCCGCAGCTACGTTGAAAGATAAGAAAGCAGAATCAACATTACGAAGAGTTACATTGGGAAGACGCAAATCATCTTTCTGACCTATTACACTATAATTAAAATTATCAATCATTACACTGGCCTTACCTGTTTTTGCGGCTCCGGTAATACGCTTCCATGTAACAGATTTATCAGGGTTTAGTACATCCCAACCCGGGGGAGGAAATGCAGTGCCTTCAAAGCTTTCTGATACATGTGTTACAGGAAGATAATATTGAAATGCGAAAGTAAGCGTATCGTTAGAAGGGTCTTCGTCCGGGTTATTATTTGGTGAAGAAACGTAAACAGTTAAGGTATGATTACCAGGGGCCGCAGTTAAACTATTTAAAGTAACATTGGCTGTTGCAGATTTAGCAAGCAACCCCACCCATGTGTAGGTTGATATAGTTCCATTATCAATTTTAGTACTTATGTTTAAAGATGTTAACGTTTGTACACCTCTGTTTCTTATACTAACAACTGGAGTAAAAGAATTGCTGCAAATGCGTTGTTCGGGTTGTATGATGGTTTTAAGCTCTGCATCATAATTCCTTACAACGGGAGGAGTGCATCTATTAGAATTTAACAACGAAGAACGTAATCCAATCAATGCGGCTTCCATTCGTGTTACCTGTTGATTGGTAAACATCATCATACAGGCATCAAAAGTATAATCCATGTAGTTCTGATACATTACTCCGCTTCCGCCAGGAGTACATTTATCTATTTTAATGCCTGAGAAACACCCAGTTGTAGCATCTGCCTGATTAGGAGTATCATCTATATAATCGGTGCCGGTACAACTTCCGCCATCATCGCCCCAGATATGGTACAGGTTAAAATAATGTCCGCTCTCATGCACTAATGTTTTACCGTTATTATAATTAGATGATGCGCCTCCGGGTAACGAACGGTAATCAATTACCACACCTTGTTCATCTATCAGTCCATCATCGGGGAAAGTAGCATAGCCTAAAACGTTGTTAGACAGATTAGTGATCCATACATTAAAATATTTGTCGCTGCTCCAAACATTAGCGCCGCGTGTAGAAGAATGCTTCACTTCATCGTTGGTACTAAAAGAGGTTTTAGTAGTTGTAATACGTTCAATACCTGTTGTATTATCTCCATCGGGAGTTCGCTCTGCAAGGCAAAACTGAATGCCCGATTTACCAAACAAAGGTTTAAACCACGAAGGTATTTTTACAGAATCTTCATTAGCGCCAAAGTAGTCTTTATTTAATGTATCGAGTTGCGCTTGTATCTGTGCATCAGTAATACTATTAGGATTGTTAAGTACTATATGAAATACTATGGGTATATTATAAACCGTTCTGGTATCAGCGCCCTGCATAGTAGCGGCGCGGGTAACAGGTGTATATTTGTCTTCTCTGAGCGCTTTATTAAATTCAGTTCTTTGTAGTTCAAATTTTATCTTAAGTTCAGGGTTGCTTTCAAATTTTTGTTCCAGCCGTTGCATAGTGCCACAGCGTTCAGTAATGATTCTGCTGCTCTTTTGGGCTGAAGCAGATAAAGTAATTGCTAATATAATAAAGAGAAATAAAACTTTCCAGGTCATTGAGTGAACATTTCTAAAAACAAATCAACAATAAATATTTAATACCTAAATCTTATTATAGGTTAACCACGTTTTTTTATAGATGCATAAGCTTTTTGACGATGCATCAGTGATGTAAGATAAGTATTTTCTATACGATTTTTGCATGTTGCCGGATTGTTTTTAACTAATTCATACCTACTGTTGCATGATTTCCTGCTTAATACCTCTATTAACTTTTGGCGTGCAGTCACTTTTTAAAATTTGTATAAAAGCCGCAGATCAATAAATTCCGCTACCTGCCGGTGAGCCTTCAGCCCAAAGCCAATTAGCCAATGTATGTTCATTTGATAGCGCAAAGCCCAGCGATGAAAGATACGATCGTAGTAAGGCAAACGGTTAAACACATACACGCCTAACTGCTGGCTAAAGAAAAACCTGCCAAGTAAAAAATCATATCCCGTCAGCAGTCCTGCCCTACAGGCAGAGATGGAAACAGAGTCTTTTTGCAACTTTTGTTTTAAGGCATTATCGTAATAAAACTCCAGGCCGGCTATTTACAGCATTGGTGCGTCCCACCTGCTTTTCGGCCTGTACAAGCACACCAGCCAGGGGTGTTCGTGCTGTTCGTCCACCTGCCTGGTAGCCCTGCTTTGCCCCCAGCAAAAGTCCGGCTCCAAAATAAGGTTTTTTATTCAGGCTGCTTTTGTAGACAAATTGTTTGTAAACCGGTAATTTAAAACGGTGATTGAAATAAGTAAAGCCAACAGAAGCAGTAGGCCAGTTAATTCCTTTGTTTGGTTCTTTCCAGCCGCCGTTGGAAATATGTTGATATTGTGCACCCATCTGCAACAGCCATTTAGGAGCAACCTGGTAAGTTGCAGCAACACCCAAACGAAGAAAACCACTTAACCGCGAACTGTAGCTCATATTTGACGGATTGGTTTTGAGGGTTATAAGGGTTGGTAAGGTAACCAAATCCAACACTTCCCCTAAACCGGAACTGCCCTTTATTTCCTATTCTATAAGCAGGCTCAAGAAAATATGCTCCAATCAGTCCACGACCAAGCACACGATTATTAAAATCAAAATACGACAAACTCCAGCCCTTTACAGGATAACAGTGACAAATATTCCATACACTTGTATCTGCCTTTTGCCGTATGGTCTCAAATTCTATTCCACGTGGATGAGCGCCGGCTGTATTTTGAATAGCTTCGCTATGTGCAAAGATGAACCCATAATGCAGCCGGGCCTGCAAACCTTTATATAGTGTAATGGTATCGTGTTGGGCCCACAGTGCAAACTGTGGCACCCACAGCATTATTAAAAGTATTGTTTTACACATGCTGTAATTTACACAACCCGGCTAACAATCTATTTGAATACGGGGTTCGTGTTTCTGGCAAGATGAAGATTTTCAGATACCTCAAAACATAAAGTACAAATGAAACACAGAAATATTAAAAGTTTGTGCAACTTTTGCGAACTGTTAAGAAATCTAATAATCAAAACCATTTCTAATGGCTTCAGGACTTAAAAAATTCTTTTTTGTATTTTTTAGAACATGTTTCTGGATTGGTGTAATAGGCGCAATTTTTTATTTAATTCTTTCTATAATTTTTTATTTTATAGGTCTCGAACAGTTTCTAAGCCTCCAAAAATTTGTTATCTCAACACGTTTAGCTTATGTGATTCCTGTTTTAATGCTTATTTGTTTTCTTGCTATCGGTTTCTTTAAAGAAGAGGATTGATGAACTTGTATAAGCAGCTTAGTTTATAAGAACTAAAATACAATAACAACTTTTTTGTTACTGAAAACGGGTGATCTATTTCAGTTCTAACATAACAACCGATTGTGCAGGTAAATCAATAAGCAAATTATTCCCCTGTTTGCCCGCTTCCAACATTTCCGGCTATGTATGGTTCAGTTTTTAGTAAGGTGCAGAGTTCCATGAACTCGTGTGTACCAAAGCTATTGTCTTCGGTAACGCCGCCCCAGTTTGTATTAACCATTTTAGGACGCTGATTGCGCGGCCCGACCATCCCTCCAATAATACTCGTCAGCAAAGCATCCCACCAGGCCAGCGAAGATTGGGAATCTTAATTTTTTTTAAAGCCTCAACTACATCTAAACGGATACGGTCTTTTTTAGGTACTTTAATTGAATAGCTAACCCAAAAACCATCTTATATACATCTGCCTAAGTGTTCAGCAAAATGACCATATATATGGCGGCTGATGGTAATTGTTGGATTGCTTGCATCTACCTGCATCGTTACGGTTGATTGTGCAATACCATAAAACTTTACTGAAACAATCATGAATAAAATAAGGAAACTGTTTTTCATATTATACCTGTAGTTTAGGTATGCGTTCGGGTTTGTTTTGTTGTACTTTTTATTGTTCCTTTTTATAATTTCTTTGTTCTCATTGCCGGTAATATTTTTACTGTATCATCTGCCAAAAATGATGAATATTCTTTCGATTCCATTGGATAAATTGCAATTCTTCCCTCATCGTTATAGTGAGCGCCGAAGCCGTATCTTTTTGTTAATGCCGATGCTCTTAAACATGGATGTCCTTTTGAAAATAGTTCTGCTCTTATTTTTTCCTTATCCTTTTCAGGCGTTTCGCCTGGGATTCGTTTTGCCTCATAAAGACTTCAAAAATTAAATCTTCGTGCCGAATTTGTAGGGGTTACTTTTCAATAATTCATATTGAATTAAGTGAGCAGGTTTTTTGTCTTTCTTTATAACAGGGATTTCACTTTTCTCAACGGGGCAGTCATCCGCTACTGTTATAAAAGTATTTATGTAACACATTTTATATGGTATTTATGAATTACTTTCTGTTTCCAGAGGTCGTAAAGCCTAAGTTTCCTGGCACTGGTTTTTCAAACAAAAGGTAAATTTATAAATAAAAGATGCTGTTGATAATCAAAATCAACAGCACCTAAGTTTAACTTTCTTTATTTCGTATTTCGTACCTCGTATTTCGTACTTCTTATTTCGAACTTACACATACTTCGTTTTACCCGGAATAGCCACCGGATAAAATCCATCTTCATTTGGTACAACAGGAGGTGCAGCATTCCAATCGTACACTTTAGGATGAAGATCAAGGCCTGAGTTTATAGCTTTATCCCATTCTATCTCTTGCCCGCTATAGGTTGCCATCCGGCCTAATATAGAAGTCATGGTACTTTTTGCTCCGTTCTCTGTGTCGGCAAATTTGTATTCTCCTTTTGCTATCGCTGCAAACAATTCGTCGTGTTCTGTCTGGTAAGCATTGTTTTCGGTTTTTTTATCAAACTGGTATAAAACTTTTCCTTTATGGTCCACAATGTTGGCGGCGCCTGTTTGTATTTTTCCTTTAGTTCCTATAAATAATTCATCCACACGGCTCATTGTTCCGGGTATATGACGACACTGACTATTAAGTACTGATCCATCTGCATAGGTAAATTCTACGGAGTGGTGGTCGAAAATTTCTCCGTGATTTTTTCCTTTACGTACCTGCCTTCCACCCATACCTTGTGCTTTTACAGGATAGCCACCTTTAAACCAGTTTATTACATCAAGGTTATGAACATGTTGCTCAGTTATATGATCGCCGCAAAGCCATACAAAGTAATACCAGTTGCGCATCTGGTATTCCATTTCGGTTTGGTTATACTTACGTTCGCGCACCCATACACCTTCATTGTTCCACCATGCCTGTGCCGATGTAATATCTCCAATCTTATCTTTTTGTTTGTATAGCTCACGATACGAATTCTGGTAATGACGTTGCAGGCCAACCACCACATTCAATTTCTTTTGTTTAGCCTGTTCACCAACAGCAAGCGCCCTTTGAATTCCTACAGGATCAGTAGCCAGAGGCTTTTCTATGAAACAATGTTTATTCTGTTTAATAGCTTCCTCAAAATGAATGGGACGAAAGCCCGGAGGTGTTGCAAGAATGACTACATCTGCTAAAGGTATTGCTTTCAGATATCCATCAAAACCGGTGAACTTATTTGCTTCAGGCACATCTACTTTAGCTTTTACACCAGGCCTGCCTGAAGCACTTGGCCTGTTTGAAGTACCTTCTGCAGTAAGGGCTGCGTAGCACTTATCAAGGTTATCTTTAAATGCATCTGCCATTGCTACCAGCTTTACATTTTGTGTAGTTGACAGTGCCTGCATTGCCGCACCGGTACCCCGGCCGCCGCAACCAACTAACGCAATTTTAATAGTGTCGTTAGAACCGGCAAAATAATTGGCTCTTGATAAAAAAGGAGCTGCTATTAATCCACCTGTAAGCAGGGAAGTTTGTTTTACAAATTCGCGGCGACTGGTGGCATTTGTTTGGGAAGAATCGTTATGCATGTGGTTGTATTTACGGGTGATTGTTTTATAGAAGTAAAAATATTACGTTTCACTAAACTTAATATTTAAGAAAGATTCCTCATTTCTTTCCTAAAGGTCAGCAAAAATTTTCAATTTTGTTGCTGATTAAGATACAACTTAAAAAATTGCCCCGCTTCTTCGGCTGAAGGTTGTTTTAACGGACGAATGATTCTAAAGCCGGCAAAAGGTGCATCGGTTAACCACCATTTACTTTGTGGTAATTGCGGATCACGTTTATTCCAATTAAGATTTGAAGCTACTTTAGCGGCGCTTCGCAAAGTAGCAGCATTATCTGTATAGCCGCCTCCTTTTAGTACTTTTGGATATTGATCCGGAGTGAATGGAACCATAGGATCTGTTGCATTATCGTTCATCTTTGATAAGGTCTTTTCATCATACTGATCCAGAGTCCACTCCACAACATTGCCCAACATATCAAACAAGCCCCATGCATTTGGTTTCTTTTGCCCCACTGTTTGAAACTTATCGTTGCTGTTGTTTTTAAACCATCCGTAGTCAGGTAAATCTTTTGGATCGTCTCCAAAATAATAAGCAGTATTAGAGCCTCCCCTACATGCATATTCCCATTCTGCTTCTGTTGGCAGCCTGTAAAAAACACCTGTTTTATTGTACAACCATTTGCAATACATTAAGGCCGTAAATTGCGACATACTGTTAGCCGGGTATCCTCCTGCTTTACCCATCCCCCACGATAGATCAATGTATTGAGGACTTGGACGGGTGATTGCATCCACTTCCGAATTTTCACTTGTCGTTTCATCTTTAAAAAACGCATCAAACTCATCCCTGGTAACTTCGTAAGCAGCCATCCAAAATGGAGAAATATTTACTTTACGTTGTGGTCCTTCATCTGGCTTTCGATTCTTTTCTTTATCAGTGCTGCCCATCATAAAGTTTCCCCCTTGTATGGGTACCATCTTTGTTTTATAAGTTGAACCTGGTATAGGTTGTTCATACGTTTTAAAATTCGCAGGAGTTTGTGCGAATGAGAAAGTAACTAATAAGAGGCACACAGGTAACAGCAATCTTATTCTCACGATGTTTTTTTGAAGGGCAACAAGATAAGAAATAAATTATTAGATTAGTTACCAGAAAAGTATTTTTTAAAATTTTTAGTGTTATGAAGAATAAGTTTTTCACCTTTTACTTGTGCAACCATCAATCCGGCGTTCATCTTTCGCGCTAACTTTTTGGCTTTATGTACAGGAAGAATACTGCATGCAGTAGCGAGCCAATCTGCAGTAGTACCATCGCAGGCTATTACAGTTACATTTCTTTGAGATGTGACACCATAACCTGTTCGCGGGTTAATAATATGAGAATACTTTTCCCCTTTGTATGCTATATATTGATATACATCACCAGAGGTAGAAACTGTACAGTTATGCAATACCAATTTTTTCTTTTGCAGATCTTCAGTGCGTTCAGGAAGATTTACACCAATCGTCCAGCCTTTTTTGCCGGGTGGCGGATCGCCCATTGCAATATCTCCGCTTACATCTACCAGTGCACTTTTTATTGAATGAAGCATTAAGCGGTCAAGCACTTTCTGGGCAATATAACCTTGTGCAATTCCGCCAAGGTCAAGCTGCATGCCTTGCTGTAAAAGCTGTACTTTCTTAGTAGCTTTATCAATTTTTATTTTATTGAAGCCCACCAATTTCTTTTTTTCTTTAATGGATAACACATCAGGAAAACGTTGTTCTTTTCGTGCTTTGCGCCATAGTTTAATTAAAGGGGCCATCGTAATATCGAAGGCACCATTGCTAAGCATATATGCCTTCTGTGATTCTAAAAGAATATCATATAAAGCAGGTGTAACAGACATATATTTGTTTTGTCCTGCACTATTACTAAGTTTATTAAGTTCACTGCTATCAATATAATCACTGAAAATGTTTACGAATGAATCTACCAACAGAAAAGACTCATCAGCCATCTTATTAGCATGAAGCGAATCAATATCATAAAAAATAATAGTAAATGGCGAGCCCATTTTAGGACGGGTGAATGAAAACCGCTTCTCCTGTGCATGACAGGTAAATACTAAATGGAAGAGAATAACAAGAAAAAATAATCTGGGATACAATAATTTGATTTTTAAACTTTAATCTGCCTAAATTTAAACCCCAATATAAATTGCCATATATGGAACGTAGAAATTTTTTACAACAATCGCTTTTAGCCACCGGCAGTGCATTATTTGCAACTGCAAATGTACTTGCAAATAAAAATGCCAATAACATAAAAAAACGCTTTGCCGAAAAACCTTTCAACCTTAATTACGGAACACACGACGGCATGTTTAAGAACAATGGCGGCAACGACTTTATTGACCAGATAAAGTTTGCTTACGACATAGGATTTCGTGCTATTGAGGACAACGGCATGCCGGGACGAACACCCGAAATGCAGAAAAAGATTGGTGATGCCCTTGCTAAACTGGGTATGGCGATGGGTGTTTTTGTACTTAATAAAGGGGGCAATGGCGCCAATACACTTGCGGCTGGCAAGCCTGAATTTGTAGAGATATTTTTAAAAGGTTGCCGCGACGCTGTTGAAGTATCAAAACGTATAAATGGCAAACTAACAACTGTGGTTCCCGGTGATTTTGAAAGGCGTTTACCAATCGGCATTCAAACCGGTAATGTAATAGATGCTTTAAGAAGAGGCGCTGAAATTCTTGAAAAAGAAAAAATTGTAATGGTTCTCGAACCTTTAAGCGATACTCCTGATCTTTTTCTTCGAAATTCAGATCAAACCTATATGATTTGCAAAGGGGTAAACAGCCCCTCGTGTAAAATTTTATTCGACATGTATCACATGCAAAAAAATGAAGGCAACATCATTACTAACATAGATAAATGTTGGGATGAGATTGCTTATTTACAAATTGGTGATAACCCGGGCAGAAAAGAACCTACTACAGGCGAAATGAATTATAAGAACATCTTTAAACATATATACGAGAAAGGCTATAAAGGCGTATTAGGCATGGAGCATGGAAATGCAAAACCCGGTAAGGAAGGCGAAATGGCGCTTATAAAAGCGTACAGAGAAAGTGATGCTTTTTTAGCATAATGCTTCTCATATTTATTCTGCCGCAGATTGCATGTGCAAGTATTTAAAGGGTTCGTTTTGTTGCAAAATCCTGTTGCATAAAGTGGATTAAACTTAGTTATATCAACCGCATTCGAAATTGCAATTGATCATCTGGGGTAATTTACGGGACCTAACGATCAGAACGGAGTTGAGCAAGTGTAGAAAAAAACACAACCACTGGCATAGATTTAACTGCAAGCCCATTGATATTTTTAAATAGGACAAGGATATGAAAATGAATACAGCCTAAACAATTCCAAAACGATCTCTTCAAAGAGTTTTTAAGAACAGCTTCTTGCGAAAATCGAAATACAAAAAGCTTAGGAAATCAGAAATAAATTAATAATCTTCCTGTACTTCTTCATCGGCAGATCCTGCCCCCATTGTATCCTCTTCAGTATCATCATCTGCACTTACATCTCCTTCCCTGCCAAAACCTTCGGCATTTGCACTTAGATCATATTTTTCTTCAATATCAACAAATTTGTTGCCTAATAAACTTTTAGTTCCATATTGAGGTGGGGCAATTCCTTCAACTCTCATGGTTGCAGGATAGGTCATTTTAGGGTTTTCTTCTTTACTTACATTAATAAGCTCTATCAAGAAAGTCCATCCTTTAGTAAAGTCGTAGGTATGTACAAACTTTTGATTGGGGTCTTTTATTTCTGAACCGATCGTTGTTTCAGACATTATCATAGGTTCAGCCCGATAGGTTTTATCGTACTTCTCTAAAGTTATTTCGCGGCCCCGTTGCCATTTATCGTTGCTTCGGTAAAAAGTTGCCTGGTGTTTATTATCAAATTCGTAAGCTTTTAAAATAGCATTATGAAGGTCGGCAAATGTTTGTTTATGCTTTATCACAATATCACGATAAACACTGTCATCTTCTTCGTAATAAGCCCTGAATCTTAAAACAGCCATCTTTATTGTTCTTTATTTTTACCCGTTAAAGCTAACGGTTATGTATTATTGATTAAATTTTTAATTCAACATCCGCCTTCAGGTACGTGCAAACTTCTTACCAAAGAAACAGATATTAAATTTTTACTACAGGCTCAAGGTTTAGCTCCCTGCCTTTTTGAAGCATAAATTCGTACGCAGCAGAATAGTTATTAAGAATTTGGCCATCTAATATTGCTTCGCGTATAGCATCTTTTATAAGGCCTACATTTCGTCCCGGAGGTAAACAAAATGTTTCCATAATCATTTCGCCGGTTATGGGTGGCTGCCAGTTACGTAGCTTATCCATCTCTTCTACTTCTTCCATCCTTTTTTTTACCATTTCGAAGTTGGCAAGGTATTTTTTTACTTTCTGTTTATTCTTGCTGGTAATGTCGGCATTACAAAGCAGCATTAAAGCATCAATATCTTCGCCTGCATCAAAAAGCAAACGGCGAACAGCGCTGTCGGTAATATTTTCGTTAGTAAGGCTTATAGGCCGCAAATGCAGTTCCACAAGTTTTTGTACAAACTTCATTTTCTCATTCAGCGGTAACTTAAGTTTATTAAAGATTTTAGTAACCATCCTTGCTCCCACTACTTCATGACCATGAAAAGTCCAGCCATGACCTTCTTCAAACCTTTTGGTTGCCGGCTTTCCTATATCATGTAAAAGCGCTGCCCATCGCAACCAAAGGTCTTTTGTATTTACAGAAATGTTATCAAGCACCTGCAGGGTATGATAAAAATTGTCCTTGTG
>JAABUN010001163.1_pt1 | contig 61466 bp, 52 predicted proteins | sample 5559311 | NCBI WGS metagenome assembly JAABUN01 (sample SAMN10711877, study PRJNA513370) | rock metagenome | isolation source: Antarctica rocks | place: Antarctica: Victoria Land, Siegfried Peak sud
GCCTCCCGCAGCAGCATCGTGACCGCTTCCGTCAACTCCATCGCGCCCCCCGACACTCGCCCGTCCTTCCGTTGGCGCGAGCCTACCATGTGCGGGATACCTATTTCCACGACAATCCCTTAGAGGCCGTTTCATAACCCTACGATGCGCCTTAAGTCTGTAGCAATCACGCCATTTTTCTTTTGGTTTATGGGGTTATGAAACGGCCTCTTAGTGGTGGCGATTGTAACGGGTAGCTATGCCGCGTTCCTATTTATCGTGGCGCGCAGAACGCGACGTACCGTGCCGATCGGTGGGATAGTGCTGGTGGTAGGGGCGGGTTTGGACCTCCTCAGTGTCGTCCTCGCGCGAGACATCTCACTCCTCGGTCGGACACTCCTGGGCATGTCAGGTGCGGTATTGTCGATCGGTGGCGTACTTCTACTGCTCTTCAGACTCTATCACGAGTGAAATAAACTCGTGTGCTGCCCCACTGGCCAGCCGATTCAATCCTCAGCATCAATGTCGATGCATATCAAGGCAGGCTATTACGTCCTCAACGGCAGGCCGTCAAAGTTTGAGCGGGGCATCGTTGTAGCCGTCGAAGTCGCGCACCGCACGCCCCCAACGATCGAAGCTACCCGCGGTAGCGCCCGAAGACGAGCGCCGCATTGATCCCGCCGAAGCCGAACGAGTTGGAGAGGATGTGGTCCACCGAGCGGGTCTCGCCGCCAGCATCGACATGGTGCAAATCGCATTCCTCGGCGGGAAAGAACAAATTCGTGGTCGCGGGGAGGAAGTCGCGTTCGAGGATCAACGCGCAGAGGGCCGCCTCGATCGCGCCGGTCGCGCCCAGGGCGTGGGCGTGCAGCCCCTTCGTACCGCTGACCGGCACGGTCGCCGCGCGCGCGCCGAGGGCGCGCTTGATCGCGAGGGTCTCCGCCCCGTCGTTCAACGGCGTCGAGGAGGCGTGGGCGTTAACGTAATCGATCGCCTCCGGCAGCAGCCCCGCCTCGGTCAGCGCCAGCCCGATCGTGCGCGCCGCCTGCCGCCCGTCGGGGCGCGGCGCGGTCATGTGATGGGCGTCGTTGCTGATCCCATAGCCTAAAATCTCGCCGTAGATCGGGGCGTCCCGGCGCAGGGCGTGGCCCAACTCTTCGAGCACCAGGATCGCGCCTCCCTCGGCCATCACGAAACCGTCGCGGTCGCGGTCGAACGGGCGCGAGGCGGTGGCGGGATCGTCGTTGCGCGTGGACATCGCCTTGATGATCGAGAACGCGCCGAAGGTCAGCGGCGCGAGCGGGGCCTCGACCCCGCCCGCCAGCACCGCCTGCGCGCCGCCGTACTTGATCAGACGAAACGCCTCGCCGATGGCGATCGCGCCGGATGCGCAGCTATTGGCGTTGGCGACGTTCGGCCCGGTGATCCCCAGATCCATCGCGATGTGCGAGACGCTCGCCCCGCCGAAGACGGCGAGCGCCAGCAGCGGCTGCACCGCGCGCAGCCCCGAACTGACGTACGAGCGGTGCTGCTCCTCGCCGTACGCGATCCCGCCGAGCGCGGAGCCGACGTACACCCCGATCTCGTCGCGGTCCTCGCGCTCCAGATCGAGGCGCGAGTCGGCGAGGGCCAGGCGGGTCGCGGCGAGCGCGAACTGCGCGTAGCGGTCGGTGCGGCGCAGCGTCCGCCCCTCCAGCCAGTCGCGCGGGTCGAAGTCGCGGACCTCAGCGGCGATCCGCGTGTTGAGATCGCTCGGGTCGAAGCGCGAGATCGGGCGCACCGCCGACTCGCCGCGCCGCACCCCTTCCCAGAACGCCTCTTTGCCGATCCCGATCGGCGTCACCGCCCCGATCCCCGTGATCACCACGCGGCGGGCAGCCGACACGCGCCCGGCCTCGAATCGTCCTTGTTCGCTCACGATCACTCGCTTGGTAGGGGTCAGTAGTCAGTGTTCGAGTGGGCGAAGTAGGCCAGCGGGCGAGAAGGGGACGGGAGGAGGAGATGTCGCTACTCGTTTCCTCGACCACTGGCCCACTCGCCCACTACGTCCCACTTTCGACCAACTCTTTCATCCGGCGCAGGGTGCGCCCGGCGACGTAATCGACGACCTGGTGGCCGAGGATGTATTCGCCGAGGGGGGAGCGGATAATCGCGTAAGGGGACTTCAGATCGTGCAGGATCGTGGCGCGCACGAGTCCGTCGCGCTCGACGATCCGCCACTCCACTTCCATCCCCCGTCCCGCCCCGCCGATGTGATGAAACAGAATCCGCCGCTCCTCGGGCACCAACTCGACGACCGAAAGCCAGCGCACCGGGAAGGGTCCGCGCCGCGCCGCCATCTCCACGATCTGGCGCGTCGGCGCGGCGCGCTCCTGCACCACGGTCACATAGCGATAGTGCGGCAGGAACGCAGGCCAGCGCTCGACCCGCGAGGCGAGCGCCCAGACCCGCTCGATGTCCCCCCGAATCTCGACGCTCATCTCACTGTGCATACCGCAGCATCCTCCGAATACAACCCCGCCGGTGGGGCCGCTCACCGTGACGGGTGCCGGTGTGCCGGAGGACACGCAGGCGCGACGTTCAACCACAGTGGCGGGTGCGAAATGAGCAGCCTTTGGACCGCTAGTGTACACGATCCGGCCCGGCATCACGGGGTGGCGACCAGGTCAGGATCAGTCTGAAGGGGAAGCGCGCGCGCACGAGCGCCCCCGCCAGCCCCGCCTCGTGGGCCAGGGCGGCCAGTTCCGCGCGCGTGTAGGCCCGCAGGACCGACACGGCGGCGTCATGGCGGGTGAGCGGATTGCGGAAGGGGACCGCCAGGAGCCGCGCGCCGAGATAGGCGAGGCGACCGCGCGCCAGGTCGCTGACGATCAGGGTGTGCCGCGTCACCCGCCCCAACTCCCGCAGCGCCGCAGTCGCCTCCCCCGGCCCCAGATGGTGCAGCGCGAGCGAGCAGGTGACGAGATCGACGGCGCGATCGGGGAGCGGCAGGGCGCGCGCGTCGCAGCAGAGGAGGGTGACCGCGCCGGGCGCGACGCGGGCGATCTCGGCGCGCGCCGCCGCCAGGATCGGCGGGCTGAGATCGCCCGCGAACGCGCGGATCGCCACGCCGCGTCGCCGCCCCCAGACCACGAGCGCCAGCGGCAGGTCGGCAGAGCCGGTCGCCACATCGAGCAGGGTACACTCGCGCAGCCCCGCGCGTCGCGTCGCAGCGGCGACCGCGCCGGTCAGCGCCGCCGCCCAGCCGAGCCAGCGGTTGATCAGGCGGATGTCGCGCAGATTCCCCGCCAGGATCGCGGCATCCAGGTCCGGCCCGTCCATCAGCTCGGTCAGTTCGGCGCGGCGCGCGAAACGTGACATCGCCTCCCCTACTCGCCGATGGCGTTGACATGATGGGTGACGCGCACCAGCTTCCCGGCCCGGTCGACCACGATCGCAACGAGATCGACGCGCCAGATGCGCCCCTCATGCGCCGGGTGGGCCTGGAGGAAGAGTTCGCCGAGGCGCAGCAGGCGGGCGGCCTTGCGCGCATCGACCGACTCCTCGGGGGTGCCGTGGCTCTCGCCGCGCCGGGTGCGGACCTCCACGATCACCAACTCCTCGCCGTCGAGGGTGATGAGATCGATCTCCCCGGCGGCGCAGCGCCAGCCGCGCGCCACGATCGTGTGGCCGAGCGCGACGAGACGACTCGCGGCGTGGGCCTCCCCGAAGTCGCCGAGGCGCTTGCGCGGCGGGCGGGGGTCGCTCACGGCATCTCGCTTGGCGTGAGTGCGGCGAGCGCACGGAGGGGCGCGAAGGAGTGGCGGTGGGCCACACAGGAGCCGTGCGTGCGCAGGGCGTCGTGGTGCGCGGCGGTGCCATACCCCTTGTGCCGCGCGAAGCCGTAGGCCGGGAACTCCCCATCGAGGGCGACCAGCATCCGGTCGCGCGTCACCTTCGCGACGATCGAGGCGGCGGCGATCGAGAGGCAGTGGCGGTCGCCGCGAATAATCGGCTCCTGGGGCAGGGGTGATTCTAGCAGGCGGAAGGCATCGAGGAGGAGGAAGTCGGCGGCGAAAGGGAGACTGTCGAGCGCGCGCAGCCAGGCGAGGCGGTTCGCCGCGCCGAGGCCGATCCGGTCGAGCTCCGTCGCCGGGACGATCCCGACGCCGATGCCGCGCGCGACTGCACGGATGCTCGTCAACAACTCCTCGCGGCGCGGCGCGGCGACGGTTTTGGAGTCGCGCACCCCAGCGAGGGCGGCAAGGAGGACGGCGGCATCGGTCGCGGCGAGATCGGGGAGGATCACGGCGGCGGCGACGAGCGGCCCCGCCCAGGCACCGCGCCCGGCCTCGTCGATCCCGGCGATGGCGCGGAAGCCGTCCGTCGCCAGTGCCAGTTCGCGCGCCGCGCCCGGTGCGGTCACGCCGCCCGCTCCTTTGCCCGCCACGATGCCTCTCTCAATTACGCGATTAACGGGTGCTGGGGCGCGACCCGGAGTGGATCGCGCCCCAGCAGGGCGACAGTGGGCGACGCCGTGCGGCCTACTGACCAGCCGACTTGCGCGGGGCCAGATTCTTGGGCCGCCGCTCCTTGATGCGGGCCGCGCGCCCGGTCAGGCCGCGCAGGTAGTACAGCTTGGCGCGACGCACCTTGCCGAGGCGTGTGACCTCGATCTTGTCGAGGCGGGGGCTGTGGATCAGGAAGGTACGCTCGACCCCGATGCCATTCGCCGAGATGCGGCGGATGGTGAAGTTCTCGTTGATCCCGCCGGCGCGGCGATGGATGACCACGCCCTCGAAGATCTGGATCCGCTCGCGCGTCCCCTCGACCACCTTCACCGACGCGCGCACCGTGTCGCCCGCGCGGAAGGCCGGGATATTGGGGCGGAACTGCTCGCGCTCGATCGAGCGAATGATATCGACCATGATCGTCTTCATCCCTTCTTGAGCGGTAGCGCTGCACCGGGGCGCAGATACCTCGCTGCCGACGCGACGCGCGCCGACCGCAACAAAAATCCTCCGCAAGCGGAGGGCAAAGCAGGTCCGAGTATAGCAGGCCGTGAGGGCGGCGACAACGCCCGACGCGCGCACTTTGTGAGGCGCGCCGGGCGTCGCGGTCAGCGCACCGGCTGGTTCAGCAGCAGGTGCGACTGGAGGAAGAACATGCCGAAGCCGAGGAGGCCGGCGAGGCCGAAATAGACGCAGGAGACGACCAGCCGCTGCCGCCACGTCACCTCGTAATACGCGCGCTCTTCGACCTGTCCCCGCCAGCGCTTAAAGACCTCGATCGCACCAACGATCAGGATGATCCCCATGATCAGGCTGTGGAACTTCAAGAAGAGGAGCAGCAGGAGCGCCAGACCGATCAGCCAGCCCCAGCGGGAGATCGCTGCCATCGCGCGGCCACCGTCGAGCGGGCTGACCGGCAGGAGGTTGAAGAGGTTGAGGAAGAAGCCGAAGTAGGCCAGCGCCACGAAGAGCGGGTTGCCGGTGATCTGCCAGAGACCCAGTACGGCGAGCGCGCCCAGGCTGCCCAGGATCGGCCCGCCAAGCGCCATCTGGGCCTCGGCATAGGCGTTCTTCGGCATCTCGCGCATCCCGATCACCGCGCCCATGAAGGGGATGAAGACGATCGGCGAGGTCTTAATCCCTTGGAAGCGCATCACCGCCGCGTGCCCCATTTCGTGGATGAAGAGGAGCGCGATGAAACCGGCGGCGAACTGCCAGCCGAAAAAGAGCGCATACGCCGCCAGGCTGACCAGCATCGAGCCGAACGTGGCGAAGGCTTTGAACTTGAAGATGACCGCCAGCCACTTCAGCTTCGAGAGGCCGAGCAGCAGGAGCGGCCAGCCCGCCTTCAACCAGCGGAGCAGCGCCGGTTGCTGCTTGCCCGCATCGCGGTGCGGCGACTCCCGCTGCCACGGATCGCCGGGGGACGCGACCGGCGGGATCCAGGAGCCGCCCCCTGCCCCGCTCCCCTGCGCCGCGCCTGCGGCGTTGTTCGGCCAGCCCCAGACCGGCGGTGGCGGCGCACCGCCTTCGTCGGCGCGCGCCGGTTCGTTCGGTGCCGACGCGACGCGGAACGGCACATCGATCGGCGCGTCGCGCCGCGCCTCCGTCTGCCCATCCGGCCAGAATGATTGGTAGGTATACCCGTCCCGACGCTCCGGGGAATCGGGGGCTCGCTTATCGTCCATCCCACATACCTTCTACTCAGATACACGGCGCGCTACCCTGCGGGCCGTACCCCTTAAGTATACCTTATGTCTACTTTTCCGGGCGGTGAGCGGCGGGGTGGGATCGGTCCACGAAAGACCCAGGCACGGCCCCGCGCGGTCCGCTCTGCTATCTTTACGCACGGGCGCATGACATGGTGTCAACGCCCCCCGAGGAGGCCGATGACAGAGACGGACGCCGGAACGGAACCGGACGTAGCGCCAGCCGCAGGAACGACCCTTCCGCCGGAGACGCCGCCGCGCTGGCGGTCACTGCTGCGCGAACTCGCGGTGCGCCCGAGCAAGGGCAAGGGACAGAATTTCCTGACCGATCGCGGTATCGTGGCGCGCATCGCCGATGCCGCCGCGCTCGCGCCGGGCATGACGACAGTCGAGATCGGGCCGGGGCTCGGCATCCTGACGGCGGAACTCCTGGCGCGCGTCGGGCCGGAGGGGCGGGTGATCGCCGTCGAGCTCGACCGTCGGCTCGCCGGGCACATCCGCGAAGAATTCGGCGGGGCGACGACCCTGACCGTCATCGAAGGGGATGTGCTGCGTCGGCCGATCGCGACGATCCTGGCGGGCACCCCGGAAGAGACGCCCTACGCGCTCGTCGCCAATCTCCCCTATAACATCACCTCGGCGACCCTGCGCCACTTCCTCGACGATCCGCGCCGCCCCGCGAGCCTGACGGTGATGGTGCAGCGGGAGGTCGCGGAGCGGATCGTCGCCCGCCCGCCGGAGATGAGCATCCTCGCGGTGGCGATCCAGTTCTACGGCACCCCGCAGATCGCGCTACGGGTCGGCCCCGGCGCGTTCATCCCGCGCCCAAAGATCGAGTCGGCGGTGCTGCACATCGCGGTCGCGCCCGAGCCGCCCCTGCCGCAGGCGGCGATCCCGGGCTTCTTCGCGATCGTCGCGGCGGGCTTCGGGCAGAAGCGCAAGCAGCTCGCCAACAGCCTCACGGCGGGGCTACCGCTCCCCAAGGAGGAGATCGGGGCGGCGCTGGCGGCGGCGGGGCTCGCGCCCACGCGCCGCGCCGAGACATTGAGCGTGGCTGAGTGGCTCGCCCTGCACGCCGCGATCACCCCCCGGCTACGGTCGTGAGTGGTGGCATGAACGGCGGCAAAGTGTTGCGCCGCCGCGCCTTCGCCAAGATTAACCTCGGACTGGAGATCACCGGGCGACGCGCGGATGGTTATCACGATCTGGTGACGATCTTCCAGACGATCGATCTGGCCGACGAGATCACGGTCGCCAGCGCGCCGGATGGCACCCTAACCCTCGCCGCCGACCCGGCGCTCGGCGGCGAGCAGAACCTGATCCTGCGTGCCGCCCGCGCCCTGGTGGCGCACAGCGGCACGACGCGCGGCGCGGCAATGACCCTGACCAAGGGGATCCCCGTGGCGGCGGGGTGCGGCGGCGGTAGCAGCGACGCCGCCACGACCCTCGTTGCCCTGCGCGCGCTCTGGGCGCTCCCGACGACGGACGCCGAATTGGCGCGGCTCGCCGCACGACTCGGCGCGGACGTGCCCTTCTTCCTGCGCGGCGGCACCGCCCTGGCGACCGGCATCGGGGAGCGCCTGACGCCCCTCCCGCCCCAGTCGAAGACCTGGTTCGTCCTCGTCACGCCGCGCCTGGTCCTCCCGGCGGACAAGACCCGCCGCCTCTACGCGGCGCTCGGGGCCGACGATCGCGGCGACGGCACGCGCACGCTCGACCAGGCGGCGCGGTTACGGCGTGGCGAAGCGGTCGATCCGGCGCTGCTCGTCAACAGCTTCGCCGCTCCGCTCGCGCGGCTCTTCCCGGTGCTGGCCGTGTGGGAGGCACGGATGTTGAAGGCGGGCGCGCCGTTCGTCCAACCGAGCGGCAGCGGCCCGACCCTCTACACCGTTGCCCCCTCCGTCGCCGCCGCACAGGCAATCGCGAAGACTTTAGCCAGCAAGGACGCGGCGATCACGGTCGCTCGGAGCGTTAAGGGCCGTGGGGGATGACACGGGCGCGGGGGGCGGAACGATCCAGCCGACACAGCACTCTCGTATCGGATCGCAAAGTCCGGGCTGCTCGTCAACAACAGCGGCAACCGCTATACTGCCACGATAGTTTCTCGCCGCCAGAGCATCGATCCGTCTCGTTCGCGAGATCGGGCGGACATGCGTTGTTATGAGGCAGAACGTGTCCACAATACCGCTCGGAGAAGTGAGGGAGCGAACGGCGATCGCGGCGCGGCGAGGGCGCGCGGGCGACTCGACGCGCACGCGAATCATGTGCGCGGCACTGGGAAGCGGGGCGATCTACGCCGTCTATCTCCTCTTCGCCTTCCTACCGCGCCACATCATGCAGCCGAAAATCTATCTCTTCGGCGCGCTTGGCGGCGGCATCCTCGCCCCGATCCTGTACACCTTTGGCGTCGTCACCCTCTTCGCCCTGGCGGCGGTCGTCTGGCGGGCCGCGCGCGACGACGCAGGCCGGGAGGTGCGACTGTGGGCGCTGGCCCCGCCGGTCATCTTCGCGACCCTCCTGTTGCTGACGATGCCGCTGACCTCGCGCGACATCTTCTTCTACACCATGAGCGGGCGCGTCCTCAGCATCTACGGCCAGAACCCGTACCTGGTCGCCCCATCCTCCTTCCCGGACGACCCCCTCTTCGGTTTCAGCAACTGGCCGGACTACACCTCCCCCTACGGCCCGATCTGGCTGCTGGTCAGCGGCGGACTGACGCGGCTCGCCGGGGACGACATCACGCGCAGCGTCCTCCTCCTCAAGCTTGTCGCGGTCGGCGGCTACCTCGCCTGCGGTGGATTGATCGGCGCGATCCTGCGGGCGCGCGGGCGCGCGGCGCTCTCCGGCATGGTCTTCTGGCTCTGGAATCCGTTGGTGCTGATCGAATTCGCCGGGGCCGGCCACAACGACGTGCTGATGCTGGCGGGGTTGCTGCTCGGCCTCTGGCTCTACTTGCGCGGCTGGCTCCGGCTCGCCTGCGCGGCGGTGGCGCTGGCGGCGATGGTGAAGCTGGTGGCGCTCGTCGTCCTGCCGATCCTCCTCTGGCACCATGTCACGTCGCTCGCCGATTGGCGCGCGCGTGCCTGGGAGACGGCGCGACTGGCGTGGCCCCCGGCGATCGTTGCGGCGCTCTGCCTGGGGCCATTCTGGGCGGGCGCGGCGACCCTCGGCCCGGTCAAGGAATCGGACCATTACTATTCGAGCGCCGCGCACATCGCGCGGATCATGCTGGAGTGGTTCATCGCCCCGCGCCCAGCCGGGGAGCTCGTCAAGGGGACGATCGCCGCCATCCTCCTGATCGGTTACGCCCTGATCCTCCGGCGCACGCCGGGCGACGATCGTCGCCTCCTCGCGGCCTGCACGAGCGCGCTGCTGCTGCTGATCGTCCTCTGGCCCTTCTTCGTCCCCTGGTACTGCGCCTGGGCGGTCGCGACCGTCGCCACGCTCGGCTCAGGGCGCGTCGGGCGGCGTGTGTTGGTCCTCTGCCTCGGCGCGAGCCTCTCCTACCTCTTCCAGCTCTACCTCCCGGTGCGAATGACGACCTCGGTCGAGTTCCGCAGCACCCTCTCCGCGCTCCTGATCTTCTGCCCGTTCGCCATCAGCCTGCTGCCGTGGGGTGCCTGGTTGGAACGCTTGCGCCGCAGTAGCGGGGCAACGCCACTCACTCCTTCGCTCGATTGAATCACGCGCCCCTGCCCGCAGGGGCGCGGACAGCGCGCGACTCAGGCTGCGGCGCGCTCGTAGCCTGGCACCATCACGATCGCGGCAATATCAGTCTCGATCGCGCACGATCTCCACGGCCACCTTCTGCGGCGGATCGGGGGACGGCATCTGGCGTGCCCCGGTGACGGCCCCCGCGACGGGCGGATCGTTGGCGGCGTCGCGGGGGCGGGCGTTCTCGCCGAGGACGGCAGTTCGCTCATCGCGTGCTCAGGAGAAGGCCGCAGCGTAGTCGGCGGCAAACTGCTCGAAGGAACGCGCCGACCGACCGAGGAGCGACGGCACATCCTCGGAGCGCCAGGCCGCGTCGCCGGTGGCGATCAGGCTGAACGCCCGGGCGTTCATCTCGGCCACCGGCGCCGGGACGCCCGCACGGATCATCGCTGCCTCGTCGTCCGCGAAGCTGAGCTCGTGGTAGGTGATCGGCCTGCCGAGCACCTTCGACAGCACCACCGCCACGTCGGCGTAGGAGAGCAGGTCCGGCCCGGTGAGCCAATAGGTCTTGCCCACATGCGTGGCGGGTGCGGCGGCGATCACGGCGGCCACCGCGCCGACGTCGCGTGCATCGATAAGGCCCACCCGCCCCGCGCCCGCCGACGAGCCGAAGCCGCCGGTCTGCGTGATCGCCGGTGCGAGCGCCAGGAAGTTCTGCATGTAGGCATTCGAACGCAGGAGCGTGTGCCCCAGCGCGGAGGCGGCCAGCCCGGCCTCGATTTCCGCCTGCCCGCGCCGCCGGGCGACGGGCGAGTCCGCCGAGGCCTTGCTGGTGATCTTGATGATGTGCTCGACTCCCGCGCGAGCCGCGCTGTGGACGATGTCCAACTCCTGCGCCGGCACGGCCGGGCTAACGAGCACCACGGTCGTGATGCCCGCCATCGCCTCGTCGATGGTGCGCGGCACCCCCAGATCACCCGCAGCGATCTCCGCCCCCGCCTCCGCCAACGCCTCCGCCTTCTTCGGGTCCCGCACCGGCACGCGGACGGGCAGCGCTCGCTGCCTGAGCAGGCGCACCGCTTCAGACCCCACCTTGCCGGCCGTCGTCACCAGAATCATGCCGTGTCGCTCCTTCCTCTTAATCGGGTCACGCATCCCACTTTGCCGGACCAAAAATGGTTTTTCAAGTCCAAAACACGGGCATCTTCCTGCTTCCACAACGATGCGGTGGGATCGTTCCGTCGTCGGGGCGGACAGATGGTAGCGCCGTGCCAGGAAGACAACATCACCTGCGGTCCGCGTTGCGACACGCCATCGGCCCCACGTCGCACCAGTCGTCTCCGGGGGCCATCTCATCGCCTCTGCGAGATGCTGCGCTGCCAGATACACCGCCACACTGCCGGGATGCACCTCTGTGCGGGATTTTGCAATCCTCCCCGAACGCTGGTACCGTGGAGGCATGGTCACGAGAGCGCGGCAGACGGCGAAGTTAACACCCAAGGGCGAGCGGACCCGCGCCCGGATCGTCGATGCCGCCGCCCGGTTGATCGCCGAACGTGGTGTCGCCGACACCACCATCGAGGACGTCAAAGCGGCGGCGGCGGTAAGCGGCTCCCAGCTCTACCACTATTTCGCGGACAAGGCCGGGCTCGTGCACGCGGTCATCGACCGCCAGGCCGACGCCATCGTCGCCACGCAAGAAGGTGCCGACCTCGGCACCCGCGCGGGACTCCGCGCCTGGCGCGACATGGTCATCGCTCATGCCAACCGCACCAACGGCAAGGGTGGTTGCCCCCTCGGATCCCTCGGCGGCCAACTCGCCGAGAGCGACGTCGAAGCCCGCACCCATATCGCCGACGGGTTCGGGCGCTGGTCAACCGCCCTGCGCGATGGGCTGCGCGCCCTGCACGCCGCCGGGCATCTCGCACCCAATATCAACCCCGATGACCTCGCCGTGACCCTTCTCGCTGTCCTTGAAGGTGGACTGCTCCTCGCGCAAGTCCAACGCGACACCCGCCCCCTCGAAACCGCCCTCGACACCCTCCTCGCCCTCGCCTTGTAGCGTCCGGCAGTGGGGTGTATGGCTCGGCGAGCCCGCCGTGACGGAGGCGACCCTCAGATTCGTGATTTTTCTGCACGCAGTAGTAACGATGAGCACGCCGAAGCCTGGAACCGACGATTCCAGGCTTCGAGTGCCTCTTCTCTGTGTGGAACGCGCGCGACCGGCGTGCTAGAGCGTATGCAGCAGCGCGGCGAGGAGCGCGCCGCGCGCGGGCACAGTATCGATCAGAATGTGCTCGCCCATCGCGTGCGCGCCGTCGCCGACGATCCCCAGGCCGTCGAGCGTGGGGACGCCGAGCGCGGCGGCGAACTGGCCGTCGCTGCCGCCGCCGGTCGCGGCCTCGGTGACCTCGTGGCCGAATGCGGCGCCGAGTTCGCGCGCCCGCGCGAAGAGCGCGCCGATCGCGGCGGTGCGCTCCATCGGCGGGCGATTGAGTCCGCCGGTGATCGCCACCGTCGCGCCGGGGACGGTCGGTGTCAGGCCGAGGATCGCGGGGATCACGCGGTCGGCCTCGGCGAGGGTGGCGACGCGCAGGTCGATCGCGGCGGTTGCCTCGGCGGGGACGACATTCGCGCGCGTCCCGCCGCTGACGACCCCGACGTTAAGCGTCGTGCCGACCGCGTGATCGTTGAGCGCGTTCAGGGCGAGGATCTGATTCGCCAGCTCGGTCACGGCGCTGATTCCCTTCGTCGGGTCGACCCCGGCGTGCGCCGCGCGCCCGCCGATCGTCAGATTGAAGCGCCCGACCCCCTTGCGCGCCGTCTTCAGCGCGCCATGCGGGGTCATCGGCGCTTCGAGGCAGAGGACGTAGGTGCTGCGCCTCGCTTCGTCCTCGATCGCCGCGCGCGACGTGGGGCTACCGATCTCCTCCTCGCTCGTCAGCAGCACAACGATCCGACGTCGCGTCGAGGGCCCCTCCGCCGCGAGCGCCTTGAGGGCGTAGAGGGCCAGCAGCGTGCCCCCCTTCATGTCGTAGATACCGGGACCGTACATCCGGTTCCCCTCGACCCGGATCGGCTGCCGCGCCAGTTCGCCGATAGCCCAGACGGTGTCGAGGTGGCAGAGGATGGTGATCTGCCCTTCTTCGCTCGCGCCGCCCGGCGGGTCGAAGGTCAGGCGGTGGTGGTCGCCGTACTCGGTCTGCGGGATCGTTTCGACGCTCGCGCCGATCGCCCGGAAGGCGTCGCAGATGAACGCGCCGTAGCGATCGACCGCCCCCTTATCGAGGGTCGGCGACTCGTGCTCGACCATTTGGGTCAGGAAGGCGAGCATCTCACCCTGATTGTGCTGGAAGAAGCGTAAGAAATCGGGCACCGTCATCTCCTAGCCGTCCATCGTCTTCTCCCTGCCGACTGCTGACCGCCGCCTGCCGACCCGGCTACGCGCCGATCGTCAGCGCCCGCACGGTCGCCCGCACGATCCGCGCCTCGTCCGGTGCGTAGCCGAGGCCGATGCCAGCCGGTGCGGCGATCGCCCCACGCGTGGCGCGGATCGGCGGCTCGACGATGTCCTCGGCGTAATACTTGTCCGAGCCGGAGATGTCGCCGGGGAGGGTGAAGCCGGGCAGGGTGCTGATCGCGACATTCGCCGCGCGCCCGATGCCGTACTCGTGCATCCCCCCGCACCAGACCGGCACCCCGCGCTCCAGGCAGAGGTCGTGGACCTTCTGCGCCTCCAGCAAGCCGCCGAGCCGACTGACCTTGATGTTGATGATCCGCCCGCTATCGAGGTCGAGCGCCTTGCGCGCGTCCTCCGCGCTGTGGATCGATTCGTCGAGGCAGATCGGTGTCCGCAGGGCCGCCTGGAGGGTCGCATGATCGATGATGTCGTCGTGTGCCAGCGGCTGCTCGATCATCATCAGATCGAACTGGTCGAGTTCCTTCAGGACCGGCAGATCGCCGAGGCGATAGGCGGAGTTGGCGTCGGCCATCAGCGGCAGATCGGGGTAGCGCTCGCGCACGGCGCGGATCACGTCCACGTCGCGCCCCGGGCCGATCTTCAGCTTCACCCGCCGATAGCCCTCGCCGAGGTATTGGTCGATGATCGCGAAGAGGCGCGTGGTGTCGCGCCCGATCCCCAGGCTGACGCCGGAGAGGATCTCCGCGCGGGTGCCGCCGAGCGCCGCATGGAGGGGCTGACCCGCCGCCTGCGTCAGGAGATCCCACGCGGCCATCTCGATCCCCGCCTTGGCAAAATTGTTCCGCTTCACCTTGCGGAGCGGAGCCATGAACTCCTCGATCGTCTCCCAGGAACGCCCGACCACGTTGGGTGCGAGGAAATCTTTCAGCATGTGCCAGCAGGTCTCGGTGGTCTCCTCGCAATAGTACGGGTCGATCGGGCTGGCGCACTCGCCCCACCCCACGAGTCCGTCCGCATGCGCCTTGATCAGGATGTGTTCGAGGAAGCGGCGCTGGCTCGAACTCGTCTCGAACGAGCGCACCAGGTCCAACCGGACGACCATCAATTCGACGCGCTCGATCTTCATCGCACCCCTCATCCTCGGCGCACAGGCGCACCCATACAGCGCGCGCAGTCTAGCACACGACCCCGCGATGGCTAGAACGGGAAGCCGCGCGCCCCCTGGCAGCCGAGCAGCGCCGCGATCTCGCCCATGTGCGTGCTCTTGTGGATGACCAGCACCGCCAAAAGGTGCTCGCCAAGCAATTGCCCGCCACGGGACGTCGCGATCCCGCGTGTCAGCATGGCGGGATCGAACGCGGCGAGGAATGCCTCGGTGGCGGTACGAACGGCACGGGCATAATTCCGGCAGCGCGCCGGGTCGAGCGGCGCGGCCTCCTCCCACGGTGCGGCGGGGTCGAAGCCGAGCAGTGCGCCCCAGCCGTCCGTTACAAACAAGGGTGGGCGCTTGCTCATCCTCGTGATGAGTTGATCCTCGGACTGATAGGCGTGGACGAAGGTCGGCGTGATCGCGTTGGCGGTCCCGCTCGGCAGACGCCACGCCCCCTGCTCCGCCGTGACCAGGGCGAAGACTTGCATCAGCAGATCGTCGGCCTCTGCCGCCTGATCGCGCAAAAGGGTCAGCACATCCATCGCCGTTCCCTACCAGGCTCCTATCGCCACGACACATGCCGCAACGCTCATCTCGGCCACGCCACCACTCTTGTTCCCGCCCTCTGCCGACTACCGACCGCCTGCTTATTCCGGCTCGCCATAGGTTATGAGCAATTCAGGCGTCACCCGCTCGGCCAGCAGGAAGCAGGCCGCGTCGTCCTGCCCCACACCGCTGACCATGTAGCGTCCCGGGGCGGGGCCGAGGTAAGCCGCGAAGAGCCGATCGGTCGTCGCGCGCCAGCGCCCGGCGAGGTCGCGGTCGTCGCGCTGCACGGCGGTCCAGTTGGCCGGGATCTCGATCGCCACGGTCGGGGCGTCCACCCCGAGGCGCGGAGCATCGCCGCCGCTATTGAGGCGCGGGATCGTCGTGTCGCCGCGCAGATCGACGATCGCCCCGCCGCGCTCCGCCGCGAGCGCGGCGCGGACCCGCTTGCTCGACACCAGCCAGGTCATCCCGAAGCGCGACGCCGCGACCTGATTGAGGCGATTGCGGAAGGTGTAGTGCTCCGGGTAGAAGTCGAATGCGACCGCCCGCAATCGCCCGAAGTTGAGGACGGCGTTGCTGAATTGCAGCGGATCGACCGTCCAATTGACGATCCCCACCCCCTGCTCGCGCGCATCCTCCGCCTGGGCGCGCTTCAGCAGGAAGCCGACCCCCCCCTTCCGCGCCGCCGCCTGCACCCCCAGCAACTGCGATTCGAGGCGCAATTCGCCGCCATAGCGCGCCGCCCAGGCGGGCGGCAAGGTCGAGCCCGCGAAACGGTGGAAGCCGAAGAGGAAGCCGATCAGCTCGCCGCCCCGCCGCGCCACCAGCGTGGTCCCCGCCCCGAAGCCGACCGAGTGGAGATCGGTCGGGTAGAGGCCATCCTGCGCGGCTCCCCAGATCGCCGCCTGCGCCTCGCGGATCGCCAGCGCCTCCGGCTCGCTCGGCGCGCCGAGGTCGAGGCCGTCCGGGAGGCGCTGGTTGCTCGGCTCGAAGCGGTGGGGCCGGGCCGGGTCGTAGAAGACGACCCGCGCGCCTCCGACCAGATCGCCGACGTCATCGAGCGCATGGCGCACGCTATCGGCGATGCCGCCCCGACCGTAGCAGCCGTCGTCCCGATCGCCGCTGACCTCGTGATAGCGCAGCGTGTATACGCGCCGCCCATCGTCGCAGAGGCCGCGCGGGAAGAGGAACCCGAACGCGCGGATCGCGCCATCGCCGGAGAAGCGCACGATCTCGCCGCCGATCTTCGGGAAGGTGGCGACGAGGTAGTGCTGCGGGAAAAGAAGCGGATTCTCCCCGCCGCCGAGGAGGGCGCGGACCTCCGTCACGGTCGCGTCCCACGCGGCCCCGTCTCGGTCCAGGATCGACACCGCGAGCGGCGCAGTCATCGCGCTCCTTACGCTGGTAGACATGACGGTTCCGATGGCGGCAGCTTACTACAACGGTGCGGCGGCGACACGGAGACACTTATGAGCGCACGGGTCGGCGTCGATCGCAGAGGACGGGGGCGCAGCACAGCCCGGAGCGATAGCGTGCGACAAAGCGCAGCGGACACGGTACGCTATAGGAATCGGCGGGCGCGGGCCGCGCCGCCCCGGCGCGCGCATGGCGATGAGGGCAAACGGATGGCGCGCTCCCTCGTGATCAATGGGGACGACTTCGGCTACTCGCCCGCGATCAACGCGGCGATCGCGCGGAACTACGCGGCGGGCGGGCTGACCAGCACGTCGCTGCTCGTCAACGGGGCGGCGGCGCGCGAGGCGTTCCGACTGGCGCGCGCCCTGCCCGGCCTCGGCGTCGGCTGGCACGTCAACCTGACCGAGGGCGGCCCGGCCTCGCCGCCACATGCCGTGCCGAGTCTCGTCGATCGGCGCGGACTCTTCCGCCCCTTGGGGGCGCAGCTGTACGGCATCCTGGCCGGGGCGACGCGCACGGACGAACTGGCGCGTGAGCTGGCGGCGCAACTCGCGCTCCTGCTCGACGCGGGCATCGTGCCGACCCACGTCGATGGGCATCTGCACGCGCACGCCTTCCCGCGCGTGCTGCCACTCGTGCTGGATCTGATGGCGCGGCACCAGATCGGGGCGCTGCGCTCGCCGCGCCTCGGCGTCTGGCTGGCACCCGACGCGGCGGGGCGGGTCGAGAATCCCTGGAGCGGCCTGCGCCCCGGTTCGGCGCTCGCCCGCGTGGTCGGCTCGCGCGGGCGAGCGGGCAACCTGCGCCGCCTCGCGCCACGGCTCGATCGCCCGCGCGCGGCGGAGCTGGAGCGGAATGGCCTCGTCGAGGCCGATCGGCTCTACGATGCCGCACACTTCCTGAGTGCCGCCGATCCGCCAGCGGCGCTCGCGGCGGCGCTCGATGCGGGGGGCGGTGCGCTCGTGGAGATCATGACCCACCCGGCCTGGAACCGCGATCCGGCGCGCGGCGCGGCGGAGAGCGCGCTGCTGAACGATCCGCGCCTCCACGCCGCCCTTGACGCGGCAGGGCTTCGCCGGGTCCACTACGGCACGGTCCGCGCCGAGGCGGCCCGCATGAACGACAACACCGTCGAGGAGTGATGACCGAAGAAGAGCGCGCGCCAGAGGAACACCAGGACAAGTCAGCCGGACGGGTGCAACGCCGGGCCGCGCGCGCCCTGGCGGAGGCGGAGGAGCGCAAGCGCCGGGCCGAGCCGCCCGACGCGCGCACCTACGCGCTGGCCCAGGTGATCAGTCGTGGCATCTTCGGCCTCTGCACCGGCGAGAAGGCGATCGGGCGCGACCGCGTGCCGCGCGAGGGGCCGTTGCTGATCGTCGCCAACCACCTCTCCTATCTGGAGCCGCCGCTGCTTGCCGCGATCATCCCGCGGCGGATCACCTTTCTGGCCGGGCACGAACTCTACGAGATCCCCTGGCTCGCGCCGATCCTCCGCGCGATGGGTGCATTGCCGGTACGACGCGGCGGCATGCGCGACCTCGAAGCGTTGCGCGCGGCGGTGACGCTGCTGAAGCAGGGCGAGGCGGTGGCCCTCTTCCCGGAAGGGCGGATCAGCCTCGAACCGGGCCTCGAACGGGCGAAGCCGGGGCTCTCGCTCCTGGCGCAGCGTTCCGGCGCGCAGATCCTGCCGGTCGGCATCAGCGGTACCGACCGCCTCGATCGTGTGGGGTCGTTCCTCACCGCGCGCTGGCGACAGCCGCGCGTGCGCGTGCAGATCGGACGCCCTTTCACCCCCGACTTCAGCACCGGTCGCCCCGACCACCAAGCCGTCGCCGACGACGTGATGGCCCGGATCGCCGCCCTCCTCCCGGCGCGGTATCGGGGGGAATACCGAGTCGGCGGTCGGCAGTCGGCAGACAGCAGAGAGTGAGGAAAAGTTACCCGATGGATGCAAAGCGCATTGCCGACAATGCCTCCAATCTGCCGACTGCTGACCGCCGACTGCCGACCGCCCCGATCGCCGTCATCTGCGCGCTCGAGACAGAGTTATGTCACTTGCGCGCGGCGTTACCGACGGGGCGCGAGGTCTGGCACGCGGGGCGGCGCTACGAGGTGACGGCGCTCGGCGCGCAACCGCTCGTCCTGGCGCGCTGCGGGATCGGGATGCTCGGCGCGGCGGCGGTCACCGAGGCGACGATCGGGCGCTGGTCGCCGACGGCGATCCTCAATTACGGCTGCACCGGGGCGCACCGCGACGATCTCTTGCCCGGCGATCTGGTGCTCGCCGCGCGGGTCGTCGCCTACGACAACGTCAACGTCGGCGTCGCGGGCGAGGAGATCTATTCGCGGATGCGCTACCTGCGCGCCGACGTGCAGGAGCGCGTCGACTACCTCCTGGCCGATCCGACGTTGCTGGCGGCGGCGAACCGGGCGGCGGCGACGCTAGCCGGACGGCACGAGCCGTGGCCCCCGACCTCCGGCTGGCCCGAGGCGCTCCCCCATCGCGCGCCGACGGTGCGGATCGGCACGGTCGCCTCCGCCGATCGCTGGAACCGGGCCGCCGCGCGGATCGGCGGGCTTGTCGCCCGGCACGACTCCGCCTGCGAGGACATGGAGGCGGCGGCGATCGCGCTGACCTGCGCTAGCCACAACGTCCCGTTCCTGGCAATCAAGGACATCTCCAACAACGAGTTGCTGCGGGTGACCGACTCCGTATCGTTCGACGCGCTCGGGCCGGAACTCGGGCGGCGCGCGGCGGCGCTGACCCTGGCGACGCTGCGCGAGATCATCGGCGTCGCTCTCTGAACAATGTGGAACGTGCGGCGCGCACGGTGAAGGGCGTACCAGCTAGTCGATGCCGACTAGAGCAGCCGCCCGCTGTCCCTCAATGAGGGACAGCGGGTGCAGGATGGCGAAGGGCAGGCCTCCGTGGCCGAGCAGCTCGTCGTGGAAGCCGCGCAGGGTGAAGGCCGTGCCGCGCTCGCGCTCGACACCGACGCACAGCGTGCGGATCAGCAGCTTGCCGAGGGTGTAGGAGCCGTAGCCCGGATCGAAGGTGCCGCGCAACGCCTCGCGACGCGCGGGCAACCTTTCCGGTCGCGTCGCGACGGCGCTCAGCGCCGTCGCCTTCCACGGTCATCCCCTCGCGGTGCGGGCCGATCGCAGCGGCGTCAGAGAGAGCGAGCTTGCTATCCGTGGTCCGTACCGAGACTACAGGCGCAGCGATCAGCGATCTGCGGGGAGTTCGGCGCGGGCGCGCCAGTGGGCGGTCCAGCGGCGGGCGGGGTCCAGGTGCGCCGCGCGCAGCCAGCCGCCCGGCTGATCGACGCGCGGGGCGAAGTCGTTGATCAGCGCGGCCCCGGCCCAGGCGTAGAACAGGGCCATCCCGCCGAGCGGCCCCGCCACCGACCGATAGCCCCGCCGCCACCCCGTCGCCAGGACGCGCGACGCGGCACGGATCAGCCGGACCGACCCGTCGGGCGGGAGCGGGGCGAAGAGGAGGAGCGTCAGCGTGCGCGCCACATCGGCGCGACGATCCCCGACGTGGACATTGGCCCAGTCGATCAGGCCGCTCACGCGCCCCGCATCCACCATGACGTTCAACGGGTGGTAGTCGAGGTGGAGGATGCTCGGCTCGTCGCTGGCGACAGCGCGCAACCGTTCGCCCAGTGCCCCCGCCCCGCCCGCCTTCCAATCGATCCACGAGCGCCCGTCCTCCCGCAACGCGGCGGGGGGCGCGGCGGCGTGCAGGCGGGCCTGGGTCGCGCCGAAGGCTTGGGCGAGCGCCCAGGCCCGCCGGGGATCGGCACGGAGCGCGGCGAGCAGCGTTTGCCCCGCACACCAGTCGATCAGCAGCGCCGGACGATCCACCCACACGCCGGCGGCGCGCACCGGCGGGATCGGCACCTCCGGCACAGCCAAGCGCATGGCGCGCTCCTCGCGTCGCGCGACCGCATCCTCGCCGGCCTTGAAGAGGCGCAGCGCGTAGGCCCGGCCGCCGCGCTCGACCCGCCAGAGAGTGGTGTCCATGCCGCCGCCCACCGGCACGATCGCCCCTGTCCCCGCAGCCCAACCGAGCGCTTCGAGGATCGCGCGCGGGTCGGGTACGGCTCCGCTCATCACTCCCCCAACGTTCCCTGCTGGCGCGCTGCGCCCCAATGAGCTTTCCCGCGCTCATCGGCAGGTCGAACCACCAACGCTGCCGGGCGCCCGCCGACCGGCGCACTCTCGCACATTTCCCCCGCATACGCACCTTGCAACCTGGTGGATAGAAGGATGATCGCACCGGAATCGGCGCGGATGCCCCGCCAGCCGCCCGGACGGATCGATCGGCGGCTGCTTCTCCCCGCACTGTACCCCGCATGTACTTCATGGCGTGCGGATGCCGATCTGGTGTGTAGGAATGAGAGGCAATGGACCTGAAAGCAGCGGCCAGTCTTGTTACGAGATCGTGCCGCCTAGCGGTATCGCGTCCGTGTCAGCGGGCTAGACCGACTCTGGGGCTGCCCCAAGTCGAGGCTCTTCCCCTCAGTGTCGATGGTGGGCAGCAGGCGATCGAGCCACGCCGGGATCCACCAGCTGGCCTCCCCGCACAGGGCGAGCGTCGCCGGGATGATGATCATCCGCACCATGAAGGCATCTACCAGGACGCCGGACCCCAGGGCGAAGGCGATCGACGCGATCAGGGCCGAGCCAGAGAGGCCGAACCCGAAGAACACTACCGCCATGATCGTCGCCGCTGCGGCGACGATCACCGCCGCGCGACTGAAACCGTCGCGGATCGCTTCCCCGACCGGCAACCCACGGGCGTGCGCCTCGTGGATCCGCGAGCCGAGGAAGACCTGGTAGTCCATCGCCAGCCCGAACAGGATGCCGACGATGAGGATCGGGAGCAGGCTCTGCAGGGGCGTCCCTTCCTTGACGCCGAAGAACGGTGCCGCCCAGCCCCACTGGAAGAGTGCGACCGTCATCCCGAAGCTGGCACCCAGCGACAGCAGGAAGCCGAGCGCGGCCACGACCGGGATCACGATCGAGCGGAGCAGCACGATCAGGAGGAGGATGGCGAGGCCGACGACCAGGGCAACATAGACGATCAGCGCACCCCGGAGTTTGGCGTTGACGTCGATGTCGATCGCCGTCTGCCCGGTGACGGACACCGTGGTGCCGCCGGGGTACCGCGCCGACCGGATCCCCCCGACGAGGGCGGCGGTCGCGGCGTCGCTGGGGCCACCGGTCGGGATGACCGTGAGGATGGCGGCGGTGTTCCCGGGGTTGGGGATGGCCGGTGCCACTGCGGCGACATGGCCCAGGCCGGTGATAGCGCGCGCGACCGCCGCCGCCTGGGTTGTCGCATCCGGTGCCTCGACCAGTACCACGAGCGGCGATTGGTAGCCCGCGCCGAAGTTGTCGGCGACCAGCGTATACGCCCGCCGCTGGGAACTATCCGGGTCGGCACCACCGGGGACGCTCAGGGCGGTCTGCAGCGACAGGACCGGGATGGCGAGGACGGCCAGCACGGCGAACGCGCCGAGCAGGGACGGCAGGGGCCGACGAGTGACCAGCCCGGCCCAGCGCGCGAGGAAGCTGGGGCGCGGTGCCGGTACCTGCCCGGTGGCCGGTGCGCCGCCCTGGCTCGGCGCACCGGGACGCTCGCGGGGCGGGAGCGCCCGCTGCCCGAGGATCCGCAGGGCCACCGGCACGAGCGTCAGCGCGATCAGGACCGCGATCGCGATGCTGACCGCCGCGCCGACGCCCATCTCGGTGATGAACGGAATCCTGACGACCGCCAGCCCGGCCAGGGCGATGACCACGGTCAGGCCGGCGAAGACGACTGCGGAGCCGGCGGTCCCGACGGCCAGCGGCACCGCCTCGTCGACGGGCCGCCCGGCCCGGAGCTCGTCGCGGAACCGCGAGAGGATGAACAGGGTGTAGTCGATGCCCACGGCCAGGCCAAGCATCAGGGCGAGGGTTGGGGTGCTGGTCTGTATCGGCGAGAAGGCGGAGTAGGCCACGATCGCCAGGACGCCGACGGCGACGCTGAGGATCGCCGCCAGCATGTTGGTACCCGCCGCAGCCAGCGAGCCGAAGGTCAGGAGTAGCACGAAGAAGGCGATCACCACCCCCGCCAGCTCGGACGGACTGCCCGCCTCCACCGCGCCCTGTTGCGCGAGGGAGCCGCCGACCTCGACGGTCAGCCCCGCCGCGCGTGCCCCCGCGGCCGCCCGGTCGATCTCGGCCGTGACCCGCCCTTTGAGCGCGGCGTCATCGCCGACGCCCTGCACGGTGACCGTGGCGACGGCGACCCGGCCATTCGGCGAGACGGCGGGCGAGGTCGGCGCGAACGGATCGCTCACCGCGACGACATGCGCGACCTGGCGCGCGGCCTGGAGCGCCGTCGCCACGGCACCGGCCGACGTCGGATCGGTGAGCGCCCCGGCGGGAGCCTGGAAAACGAGCTGCAGCTGTGCCAGATCCCCCCCCCCGGCGGCCGGGAACTCGCGAGCCAGCGCCGCCTGGGCGCGGGCCGAGTCGGTGCCCGGAATGTCGAATCCGTCGGCGAAGCGCGCGCCGGACGCGCCGATGACGCCGGACAGCAGCAGCACAGCGGCCCAGGCGGTGACGACGTGCCACCGGTGTGCCGCACAGAAGGCGGCGAGTCGATAGATGATGCGAGCCATCGGGAACCCCTCTCGATTTAGGCGCGATGAACCAGGGCCCTGCTAGAGCGGGGCCGTAAGTCGGATGTGGCCGTGGTGCTAGTGCGGAGGACGGGCGCTGCGTCGCTCGGGCGTTAGCCGTCCGATACCGACGGGATCGCCAGGCGCTCGAAGAAGCTGCGGCTGACGTAGGCGACGAGTTCCGTGGGCTGGTACTGGCCGCTTACCAGCAGCTGCTCGAAGCCGGCCGTCAGCAGTCCGCCGAACACGGCGACCAGGATGGGCGTCGGCACACTGGCAACCAATTCGCCCGTGCGCTTGCCCTCGTCGAGCAGCGCCGTGATACGCTCCGTCGCCCGCGCTGCTGATGCCAGGAGCGCCGGCCGCTGGTTGATCACGCTGTTGGCGAGGCCGATGGAGCCCAATTCCAGCAGCACCGCGCGGTCCTCCCCGCTCATACGCCGGTAGCACCAGTCGAGGATCCGCTCGAGGCGTTCCCGCACGGTCGTCGCCTCGGCGGTGGCGTCGTCGACCATCGCGAGGAACCGGGCGATCTGCCGCGCGAACCACGCCTCGAGGAGCGCCTCTTTGCTCGCGAAATGCAGATAGATAGCCCCTTTCGAGATGCCGACGCGCGCGGCGATCTCCTCGATCGCCGCGTCGTGATACCCTTTCTCCGCGAAGACCTCCTCCGCAGCATCGAGGATTAGTTCCGCGCGCTCCGCGCGCTGCCGCTCCTTCAGCGCGCCCCTCGCCGGACGGGATCGGTTCGCCGTCTCGCCGTTCTTCATTGTCCTTTCCTCCCATACGCGGCCCCTCGTCGCGCCACATTGACTGATAAGAAATTATCTGACCAATTGGTCATTATTATACCCACAGTTCAGTATCTGTCAAGCTCCTCGCCGGGAAGGTCACCGGAGAAGTACTTCTCAGGCGTGGGAAGGGGTGCCGTGGGTTGCCGATCCGGTCGGGATAATGGTGCAGTAAACGCCATCGAGGGCGGCGAGAAAGCGTTTGGTGCTGCCGCTGCTGTATAGGTCTTGTGCTGGCGCAGGAAGTTGCGAGCGGCGTGGCCGGTGATGGAAGCACACCTGGAATCCTTAGGGATCTGAGCCGCCCACTGGTGTCGCGGCAGGGGATGCCCTCCGCCACGGTAAGAAGGTCCACAGCCAGTCATGCCTCCTCGGCCAGTCGTGCCTTCTCGCCGCGAACGCTATCCCGGCCCCCGAAGTTGTCGGCCTTCAGATGACGGCAGACCATGCGATCCTAGGACGTCCAGCAGCCGGTGCGATTGGCCGTGCTCGACGCACCGATCGGGCAGCGCCGCAAAGTGCGTGGGGCCTCGTTCAGCCGGTCTCCTCCCCCGTGCCGCCCACGCCCGCGCCCAGGAGCACAGCGTTGCGCCGGGTACGATCAGTCCCGCTGTGTGGGCTGGCGATGCGAGCGCCCTGCGATGGCGAACGGGTGGGCTATACTTCGAGAACCCTCCAAGCCAATTCCAAGGGAACACGCCTATCCTACACTGCATAACGCGAAGAGGGGGAACGGATGGAAGTCCTGGTGGTCGAAGACGATCCGCGCGTGGCGCGACTGGTCGAGCGCGCACTGAACGAGGCCGGGCATCGGGCCGAGACCGCGCCGGACGGTGCCGACGGGCTGACCCGCGCGCAGAGCGGCGCTTTCGATGTCGTCGTCCTCGATGTGATGTTGCCCGAGATGGACGGCCTGACCGTCTGCCGCACGATGCGCCAGCAAGGGGTGCGGACGCCGGTGATCCTGCTGACCGCGCGGGACGCGGTGCCCGACCGGGTGCGCGGACTCGATGCGGGCGCGGACGATTATCTGGTCAAACCGTTCGCGCTGGAAGAGTTGCTGGCGCGGGTCCGTGCGCTCGGGCGGCGCGCCAGCGACGGCCTCCCGGAGGGAGTCTTGCAGGTCGGCGACCTCACGCTGGACCTGACCGCGCACGAGGCCCACCGCGAGGGACACCTGATGGCCCTCACCGCCAAGGAGTTCGCCCTGCTACGCTATCTGATGCGGAATACCGGGCGCGTCCTCACGAAGTCGCAGATCACCGACCATGTCTGGGGCTACGACTCCGACGCCGCCTCCAACGTCGTGGAAATCTACATCCACTATCTGCGCGACAAGGTCGACCGCGGCTTCGCCCGCCCGCTGATCCGCACGGTACGCGGCGTAGGTTATGTGTTGAAGGAGTAGGGCGGAGTGGGCGAGTGGGCGGAGTGGGCCAGTAGAGAAAACGCGATACGCCTTCTTTCTCGCCCACTTCGCACCACTGGCCCACTCCGCCCACTCGCCCGGAGGGGCGCGATGTTCACCGCCATCCGCTGGCGTCTGGTGCGTTGGAATGTGGCCGTCTTCGGGCTGATCCTGCTACTGGTGTGCGCGGCGACCTATGCCGCCGCCGCCCGGCGCTTGCCCACCGAGGTCGATCGGGAGTTAGCGAATCGCGGGGCGACGTTTAATGCCTCGCCGCGCGCGATCGAACGGGGCGAGATTTTCGCCGCGCAGTCGGGCTATCGCGGCGGCTACTTCTTCATCGCGCTCGGACCGAATGGCGAAATCCTCGCCAACCCACAGCAGGTGGCACTCCCCATGCTGCCGATGATCGTCATCGAGGACGGCCCGACCTTCTTCACCCTGACGATCGACGGCGAGGAAGTACGCTTCTACGCGCGCCCCATCCCACCCCCGCTCAGTACCGGCGTGACAGCCGCCGCCGACCGCCGCACCTTCCCGGCGACGGTTATTGTCGGGCAGAGCTTGGTGCCAACACAGAATGCGCTGCGTCGCCTGCTGATCGGGCTGATCGTTGGTGGGGTCAGCGGCACCCTCCTCCTCCTGATGGGGGGCTGGTTTCTGGCGGGGCGCGCGCTGGTGCCGATCGAAATGGCCTTCCGCACGCAGCAGGGCTTCATCGCCGATGCCTCCCACGAGTTGCGGACGCCGCTCACCGTCCTCCGGTCCTCGGCGGACCTCCTTGACCGCCACCGTGATGAGCCGTTAGGCACGAATGGGGAACTCTTCGACGATCTGCGCGACGGCCTCGCGCGCCTGGAACGCCTCGCCACCGATCTGCTCACCCTCGCGCGCTCCGATCTCGGCGAGCAGACCCTCGCGGTCGCCCCGCTCGACCTCGGCCCGTTCGCGGCGGATGTCGCGCGGCGAACGGGGCCGCTCGCCCACGCGCACGGGCTGGCCCTGACCTGCGAGCTATCCGGGGACGACGTGCCGATCGAGGCCGACCCCGACCGCCTTCATCAGGTCGTGCTGATCCTCCTCGATAATGCGATCGCCCATACCCCGCCGGGTGGCCGGATCACCGTCGTGGTCGGTCGCCAGGGTGGTGAGGCAGCCTTGGCGGTATGCGATACCGGAGAGGGCATCCCCCCCGAAGAATTGTCGCGGATCTTCGATCGTTTCTACCGCGCCGACCAGTCGCGGTCCCGCGCCGTGGGGGGTGCAGGGCTCGGGCTGGCGATCGCCAAAGCGCTCGTCGAGAGTCATGGCGGCAAGATCGCGCTGACCAGCACCCTCGGCGAGGGGACGACAGTGACCGTGACGCTCCCGCTGGTCGATCAACCCTTGACCCTTGTAGGACGACTCGGGCAGTTGGCGGCACGGGCGGTGGGACGCGAGCGCGTGGGGAGTTGATCCGCCACCGGATCGCGACCCTTCTCCAAGGGGTTTCCAAGCTTTCCGCGCTACAGTCGGTGGGACCGATCGCGTCAACGAGCCGCGACCGGGATTCGCCCCGTATCGGGGCCGCGCGAGGGACCGCTACGCCGCAGGGGATGAAGGAGGCCGGTGGGGCATGCAACGATTACAGGGATTCGTCCGACATCGGGGCGTAGCAATCGGGTTGATCGCGGTGCTCCTCCTTGGGGGCGGCGGGGTGGCGGCATTCTCCTGGCCGTGGAGCAAGCCCGCCGCCGACACCTACCGTACGCAGGCGGTCACCAGGGGGACCATCGCCACCACCATCACGACGAGCGGCCCGCTCAGCGCGATCACCAGCCTGAGCTTCGGCTTCCCCAACTCCGGCACAGTCAAGCAAGTCAATGTGAAGGTTGGCGATCAGGTGCAGACCGGGCAGGTGGTCGCGCAGCTCGACAACGCCGACGCGACCAATGCCCTCCGTACCGCCCGCACGAATTACGACAAAGCCGTAGCGACGTATAACAAACTGGTCGGCGGGGTAACGGGGGAGGATCTCGCGGCGGCCCAGGCGAGTGTCGATAGCGCGAAGACCGCCCTCGCCAATGCCCAGCGCAGCTTCACGCTGACCCAGCAGAGCGTCGCCCAGGATCTGGTCGTCGCACAGGGGAGCGTCGATAATGCGGGGGGGACCCTCGCCAACGCGCAGCACAGTTTCGCGTTGGCACAGCAGAGCGCCGCGCAGGATCTCGTCGTCTCGCAGAAGAGCGTGGATTCGGCCAATAATCAGGTCGCAGCCGCCGCGCGCACCCTGAACGAGAGTATCATCCCGCAGAACCAGCAAGATCTCGCCACCGCGCAGCTTGCGGTGGACAATGCCAACGCGGCCTACAATAACGCCCTGAAAACCTATGCCGCGACACAAGCCCAGATCGAGCAGGATACACGCGTCAGCAAGCTGACTGCCGACAATGCCCAGGTCGCGGTCGCCCAGGCCATCAACACTTACAGCGCCACCGCTGCCAGCACGCAGCAAGATCTGAATGCGGCCCAAGGGCAACTGCAAACGACCCAACTCACCCTCAAGAATGCCCAGGCGGCGGTCGACAACTACGCGACCGGCACGAATGCGGTCGCGCTGGAGAACGTTAAACGCACCTTAGAGGATGCCAAGGCGAACTACGCGCTGACCGACAAGAATCAGACGATCCTGGTCCAGCAGGCGACCGATAAGGTCGCCCAGGCGCAGTCCGATTACACCAACGCGCAGAACAAGGTGAACAACTGCGGCGGGAACTTCAGCCTGCCCGGCTGCTCCGCCGCCGCGAATAGCCTCACCAGCCTGCAAACGGCGTTGACCAACGCGCAGACCGCCCTGCAAAGCGCGCAGATGTCGGCGGACTCGGCGCGACAGACGGCGCGGCAGGCGATCGCCACCGCCGAGGGCAACGTACGCTCGTCCCAGGCGCAGTACGATGCCGGGCTGCTGACGGTGCAACAGGCCCTTGACACCGCCAAGAACACCACTGCCCAGGCGCAGACAACGTTCACCCAGACGCAGACGAAATCGGCCCAATCGCTCGCCACCGCGCAGGCGGCCGTGGACAACGCCAAGAGCGCGTTGGTGACGGCGCAGACGAACCTGGACGACGCGCTGGCGAAATACCAGGGGCAGGTCGTCTCCGCGCAGGCGGCGATCGATCAATCGAGCGCCAGTCTGGCGACGGCGAAGAAGAGCAATGAGGGCGCGGCGGTGAAGGCGAATACCGCCGTGCTCTCCGCACAGAGCACGATCGACAACGCCAAGATCGCCCTCGCCACGGCGCAGGCGAACAACGACAAGGCACAGGTCACGGCGCAATCGTCGGTCGCCAGCGCGCAGAACGCGGTCGACTCGGCCCAGGCCGCGCTCGCCACGGCCCAGGCAAACAACGACAAGGCGCAGGTTGCCGCCCAATCGTCGGTCGCCAGCGCGCAGAACGCGGTCGACTCGGCCCAGGCCGCGCTCGCCACCGCGCAGGCGACCTATGCCAAGACGGTTGCACCTGCGGCCCAGCCCGACATCCTCACCGATCAGGCGGCGGTGGACAGCGCGAAGGCGGCGCTCGATACGGCGCAGACCGCCTTCGACAACACCACCCTCAGGGCACCGATCGCCGGGACGGTCGCGACGATGCCCTACATCGTCGGGCAGACGGTGAGCGCTTCCAACAGCTCATCGAGCGCCACATCGACCACATCGACCACATCGACCACATCGACCGCGTCGACGAGCGCAAGTTCGACGATCACGCTGACCAATCTCAGCGCGTTGAAGTTCACTGCCACCGTCAACGAGTCTGACATCGCCAAGATCAGGATCGGGCAAGACGCGACCTTCACGGTCGATGCCTTCGCCGGGCGGACCTTCACGGCCACCGTCGCCACGATCAACCCGGTCGGGACCAGCAGTTCCAACGTCGTCAGCTACGAGGTGACCGGCACGGTGGCACCGACCAACGCGGCGCTCCTCCCCACGATGACCGCGACGATCGCCATCATCCTCAACAAGGCAGATGACGCCCTGCTCGTCCCGGCGACCGCGCTCTCCGTGGCGCAGGCGCAAATCCAGCAAGGGAAGGTCCCGACCCCGGCGGCCTCCGCCGCCCCGGAAGTCAGCGGCGCGCCGGTACCACAGAGTGGCACGGGCGGACAAGGCGCACAACGGACGCCCGGCAACCAGGGTGCGCCGGGCGGGCAAGGCGCGCGCGGCACGGCGACCGCCGGCTTCGGTGGCGGGCGCGGCGGCGCAGCCGGGGCGACCGGTACACCCGGCACCGGCGCGGGCGGGGGGTCGGGCGGCGTGCCCGGCACAGGGCGCGCCCAGATACAGTACGTCCTCGTCCTCGGTGCCGATGGCAAGCCGGAGGCCCGGCAGGTCACCATCGGCCTCACGAACGGCACGAATACCCAGATCCTTTCCGGGTTGAGCGATAACGACCAGGTTATCACCCAGGTCATCAGCCCGAACAGCACCACCACGACCAGGCCCGGCACCGGTACCGGCGGCGGCATCATACCCGGCGGCGGCGGCACCGGTGGTGCCGGGGGCGGCGGGGGTCGCACTGGTCCCTGAGTGAGCGCCGCGCAACTCTCGCCGCGCAAGCGACAGCACGTAGAGTCCGCAGCCATTACGCGACTCGGGGCGATGACACGACCGCGAAGCGGGGAGTACGGATGCAAGAGCAGGCGACGACACACCTGGCGCGCGTGCAGCCCGTCACCGGGGAGGCGTCTGGCCCCCCCGTGATCGAGGTGACGGACCTGACGAAGACCTATCAGATGGGCGACATCACCGTGCGCGCCCTGCGCGGCGTCAGCTTCACGGTCGGGCGCGGCGAGCTGGTGGCGATCATGGGACCGTCCGGGTCGGGGAAGAGCACGCTGATGAACACCCTCGGCTGCCTCGACAAGCCGACGAGCGGGATCTACAAGATCGAGGGGATCGATGTCAGCCGGATGAGCGACTCGCAGCTCGCCACGGTCCGCAATCGCAAGATCGGCTTCGTCTTCCAGTCGTTCAACCTCCTGCCGAAGCTCACGGCGCTGGAGAACGTCGAATTGCCGATGCTCTACGCCGGGCTCCGCGACCGCCGCAAGCGCGCGACCGCCGCGCTGGAGGCGGTCGGCCTCGGGACGCGCCTCGACCACAAGCCGAAGGAACTCTCCGGCGGGCAGCAGCAGCGCGTCGCCGTCGCGCGGTCGCTCGTCAACGACCCGGCGATCATCCTGGCCGACGAGCCGACCGGGAATCTCGACACCCGGTCGAGCGTGGAGGTGATGCAAATCTTCCAGCGCCTCAACACCGAGCAGGGGATCACCGTGATCTTCGTCACACACGAGCCCGACATCGCCGAGCACACCCGCCGCGTCATCCGCGTGCGCGACGGTGTGCTCGCCCGCGACGAGCCGGTGGAGCACCAGCGGATCGCCAATCCGGACGATTATCCGACCCAGGATCAACTCGAGGCCGAGGAGGAAGCGCGACGTGCATCGGCGAGCGCCACCATCGTGGCGACGGGGGTGTCGGAGTGAACCTGTGGCAAAGCGTGCGCGTCGCCCTCACCAGCCTCGGCAGCAACAAGCTCCGCACCTTCCTGACGATGCTCGGCATCATCATCGGCGTGGCGTCGGTGATCGCCCTCCTCGCCATCGGCAACGGGGCGACGGCGGGTATCACCGCGAACCTGACGCGCAACGGCACGAACCTGGTGACGATCAGCCCCGGCGGCGGGACGACAGGCGGCGTCGCCAGCGCGGCGGGCAGCGCGCAGACCCTCACCTATGAGGATGCCCTGGCGATCGCGGCGCAGGGGAACGCGGTCGGCATCGCGGGGGTCTCGCCCGAGCGCAACGGCAACGCGCAGATCGTCTATGGGAGTACCAACAGCAACTCCCGCATCGTCGGGGTCATCCCCGCCTATCTGACGGTCCACGACGCCACCGTAGAACTCGGCAACTTCGTCGGTGCCGACGATCAGGCTTCCACCACGGCGGTCGCGGTTCTCGGCTCCAACGTCGCCACGACCCTCTTCGGGACGGGGAACCCGGTCGGCGCGACGATCAAGATCACCGGCCAGCCCTATCAGGTGATCGGGGTGATGACCTCGAAAGGCGGGAGCGGTTTCGGCTCGGTCGACGACCAGGTATTCGTGCCGCTCAGCACCAGCCTCCACCGCCTCTTCGGCTATCGCAGCGCTGGCATCGCCGGGCAGCCGATCAGCTCGATCGCGATCAAGGCGGAGGATGCGAACTCGGTCCCCGGGGTGATCGATTTCACCACGGCGCTGCTCAAGCAGCGGCACAACCTGGGCAACAAAGCGAACGACTTCACGGTGACGAATCAGGCCGATCAACTCGCATCGCTGAACACCGTCACGCAGACCCTCAGCATCTTCCTCGGCGCGGTCGCGGGGATCTCGCTCCTCGTCGGCGGCATCGGCGTGATGAACATCATGCTCGTCTCGGTGACCGAGCGGACGCGTGAGATCGGCATACGTAAGGCGATCGGCGCGCGGCGCGGCGACATCCTCCGCCAGTTCCTGATCGAGGCGGTCGTGATGAGCATCCTCGGCGGGCTGATCGGGATCGCCGTCGGGATCGGCATCGCGAAGGGGGTCGCCGCCACCGGGGCGGTCACCACGGTGATCTCGTTGGGGCCGATCGCGCTCTCATTCGGTTGCGCAGTCGCGATCGGTCTCTTCTTCGGCATCTATCCGGCCAATCGGGCCTCGCGCCTCAACCCGATCGATGCCCTGCGCTTCGACTGAGCGCCCGGTACATTCAGGCTCACCTATAGATGATGGGCGTGTCGGACACCCGGATTCGTTGAGCGGCTGACGCCCCCATGCGCCAGCGCCTCGCGCCGCAGAAGGATAGAAAAACGATGAAGCGCTTGCTCCTCTCCCTGGCCCTCGCGCTGGTCCTCACGTCCGGGGCGGCGCTCGCCCCCTGGCAGGCCCGCCCCGCCGCCGCCGATGCCTCCTGCATGACCTTCGCGGAGACCGGGCACGCGCTCTGCGGGCGCTTCCTGGCGTACTGGCAGGAGCACGGCGGGCTGGCGCAGCAGGGCTTCCCGGTCAGCGATCTCTTCTCGGAGCAGAGTTCCACCGATGGGCGGACCTATCAGGTCCAATACTTCGAGCGTGCCGTCTTCGAGTATCACCCGGAACTGCCCAGCTCGAACAACATCCTCCTCAGTCAGGTGGGGCGCGCCGCGCTGAAGGCGCGCTACCCGCAGGGGATCGTGGCGGCGGCAGGGCCGTCGCTCGCCCCGGCCCTGAGCGGGGGCTGCGCCGCCTTCGACGAGACCAACCAGAGTGTCTGTGGCGCGTTCCTGATCTACTGGAAGGCGAACGGGGGACTGGCACAGCAGGGATTCCCACTCAGCCCGGTTTTCAATGAAGTGAACAAGGACAACGGGCAGACCTATCAGGTGCAGTACTTCGAGCGCGCCGTCATGGAGTACCACCCCGAGAACGCCGCACCGCACGATGTCCTCCTCAGCCAGCTCGGGCGCGCCCGCTACGCCAGCCGTTACCCGAACGGACCGGGCACCCTGGACACCGAATTCGTCTCCATCAGCACTGTCACGCTGAAGACGGTCACCGGCAACTACGTCGACTGGTCCCTCCAGGTCAGGAACATCAGCGATCAACCGCTCCTCTCGGTGCTGACCACCCTCGTCTTCCTCGATGCCAACGGGGATCAGCTCGACACCTCGATCGGTGGCGCGACGAACCTGAATCCGAACGAGACGCGCACGATCCGCGGCATCTCGATCAAGGGGCTCGGCTACGCGCAATACCGGCTTCTCCCCCCGGAAACCCTCCTCAAGCCATAGGCAGGGGCATGGCAATATCGTCACGCTTCGGGGGCGGCATCGCGATGCCGCCCCCGCCTTTTCATGCGAACAAACGCGCCCATTCTCAGCTTCCTCCAAGGCAAGTCCTGTATGGTACGAGCAGCGTCGGGGTCAGGCGTTGCACAGCGGGAGGGGGGCACGATCGATGATGGGCGATGCGGTGTGGATCGAGCGGGCGCGGGCCGGTGACGCCGAGGCGTTCGGGGTGCTCTTCCGCCGCTACGGGCCGCGCATCCGCGCCCATTGCTACGGGATCATCGGCAACGCCGCCGACGCCGACGACCTGACCCAGGAGACGTTCCTACGCGCCTACCGGGCACTCGGCACCACGACCGAAGGGCTGTCGCTCAGCGCCTGGCTCTACCGGATCGCCACCAACGCCTGCACCGATCTCCTGCGCCGACGCCGCACCGCGCACTGGCTCCCCTGGGAAGAGGGCTTCCACGAACGCCCCGCCGCCAGGCGCGAGGAAAACCCCGAGACGGCCCTGCTCGACGCCGAGGCGCTGCGCGCCTTCGGCGCGGTCTGCGGGGCGCTGCGACCGCAGCACCGGCAGGCGCTAATGCTGCGCGCGCGCGACGGCTACTCGCTGGAGCAGATCGGCGCGCAACTCGGCCTGACGATACCCGCCGTGAAGTCACTCCTCTTCCGGGCGCGCGGCGAATACCGCGAGGTCGCCACGCGCTAACCATCCCGGCCAACGCACGCCGGCGACGTAGCGAGAGCTGGCATCCGCCGGGGATGAACCCCGGCGGGTTCGTCGGGCGCCCGGAATATGGCCGGGCGCGCGAGCGTTGGGGGAACGAGTCGCGGCACTATGTCGCAGTGGCCGTAGCGATCGATGCCGCTTACCACACCGCCGATGAACGCGGACAGAAAGGACAGTCACGGATGTCGTCAGCCACCGCCGTCGCCCCACGGGCGCAACTCTTCACTCCGTACACCCTGCGCGGGATCACCATGCGGAATCGCATCGTCGTCTCGCCGATGTGCCAGTATTCCTGCACCGATGGTCTCGCCACCGACTGGCACCTCGTCCACCTCGGGGGCCGCGCGATTGGCGGCGCGGGGCTGGTCATCGCCGAGGCGACCGCCGTCGAGGCGCGCGGGCGGATCTCCCCAGAAGACCTCGGCCTCTGGAACGACGAGCAGATCGCCCCGCTGGCGCGCGTCGCCGCCTTCCTGAAGGAGCATGGCGCGGTCGCCGGGATCCAGCTCGCGCACGCCGGGCGCAAGGCCAGCACCTACCGCCCCTGGGCGGTCAACCAGGGCGCGGCCCTCGCCGAGGACGGCGGTTGGCCGGACGAGGTGATCGCCCCCAGCGCCATCCCTTTCAGCGCCACCTACCCGCGCCCGCGCGCGATGTCGCGGGCGGAGTTGACGGCGGTGCGCGAGGCGTTCGTTGCCGCGACGAAGCGCGCGCTGACGGCGGGCTTCGAGTTCATCGAGCTCCATGCCGCGCACGGCTACCTCCTCCACACCTTCCTCAGCCCGCTCAGCAACGATCGCACCGACGAATGGGGCGGCGAGCTGGCCGGGCGGATGCGCTTCCCGCTCGAAGTGGTCGACGCGGTGCGCGCCGCCTGGCCGGGACATCTGCCGCTCGGTGTGCGCCTCTCGGCGACCGACTGGGTGGCCGGGGGCTGGACGATCGAGGACTCGGTCGTGCTGGCGCGCGAGCTGCGCGCGCGCGGCGTCGATGTGATCGACGCTTCCAGTGGCGGCGTCAGCACCGCGCAACAGATCCCGGTCGGACCCGCCTATCAGGCCCATCTCGCCGAGCAGATCCGCCGCGGGGCCGACATTCCGACGATGGCCGTCGGGATGATCACCGAGCCGCAGCAGGCCGAGGAGATATTGGAGCGCGGGCAGGCGGACCTGATCGCCCTGGCGCGCGCCTTCCTCCGCTCGCCCTACTGGGCCGCCGAGGCCGCCGCCGCGCTCGGCGTCGAGGACGCCGACTGGCCGGCGCAATACGGGCGGGCCAAGCCGCAGGTCGCGCAGCTCGCCGGACAGCGCTGACGTCCGGCCACAATCCGAGCATCAACAGGCGGGGCTCCTTTCAGGAGGCTCCGTTTCTTTTCTATCCCCGCCGCTTATCGTCGACCTCACCACCGCGCCCCGGTCTGAACATGAACGCTATCGCCCTTGACCTTGTCCTTAGGGCAGGCTTTACACTACCGGCGAAGGCCAAGAAAGAGCGGTGGGATGGCCATGCAAGGGCGGTTGCGGATCGGCGAGCTAGCGCGTCTACTCGATATTACGACCAAGACCGTGCGTCACTATCATAAGCTCGGCTTGTTGCGCGAGCCGACGCGGACGGCGGCGGGCTATCGCCTCTACGAGGCGAGCGATCTGCTCCGCTTGCACCAGATCCGCCGCCTGCAAGCGCTCGGCCTTTCCTTGCAACAGATCCGTGCGGTGCTCGGTACGCCGGAAACCGCGCCCACCTTACGCGGGGTTCTCGGGACGTTGCGCGACGAGGTGGAGCATCAGATCGCCCTGCTCATGGCCCGGCGCGAGGAAATCGACCGTCTGCTCGATGGTGATCTCGACCGGGCGTTAGAGGAACCGCGCCCGACCCCCGCGACACTGGCACAGATCGAGGAATTGTTGGCCACGCACTTGCCCGAGGTCAGTGCCGAGGTACGCCGACAGGAAGAGCGCGTCTGGGCGCTGATCGAGGCGTTCGATTGGCCGCGCGAGTACGTGGCGGGCTTTCACGGTATCGCACAGCACTACGCCGCTCATCCCGAGGCGCTGGCCGGACTGCACGCCCTCAGTGAGCGGATGATCGCCCTGGCACACCAGCCGCCCGATCCGGCGGCGCTCCGCGAACTCGCCGGGGATTTCAGCCGCTATCAGCGCGACCACCCACTCCCGACCGGCCTTCTACCCGACATAGACGATCCGGCACAGCCCTTCGCCCGCGCGTTTGGCGAGTTGCTACGCGCGCAACTCGACCCGGCGCAGCAACAACTGATGGCACTGCTCGACGATCCCCCCACCGACCAGCCCGCGATCGATGTCAAGAAAGGAGCACCGCGATGAGACAGCTCGGGAAATGGTTGCTGCCCATTCTCGTCCTCCTGAACGTCGTCCTCGTCCGCGCCGGGGTATTCGGGGCACGGGACGCGATCATCGCTACCATCGCGCTCGAAGGGCTGCTCTGGCTCGTCGGTGCGCGGCAACTCTTCGTCGCCTGGCGACGCTACCGGCACGAGCGCAGTGCCGAACAGAAAGTGAGCGCGGCGCTCACGAGCGCGTTGGGCACCATCCTGCCAGACGGGGTCGCCCACCTGTTCGCACTGGAAGCCCGCCTCTGGATCACCGTCGTCCGCTGGGTCACGCGGCGCGGGCCGGATGGCCCGGCGGTATTCCACTACCACCGGCGCTCGCTATTCGGCCTGCTCGCCCTCTTCTGTCTGCTGACAACGCCGCTGGAACTGTTCCTCTGGGAACTCCTGATCCCCTGGGCTTGGCTCCGTGTGGCACTCTTCGTGCTCGGCATCTACGGGCTGGTCTGGATCGTCGGGCTCTACGCATCATTTCGCATCACCCCTCACCAGCTCGACGAGCGCGGGCTCTGGCTTCACTACGGTTTGCTCGGCGGCGTCTGGCTCCCCTACGACGCGATTGCCGGAATCACCGCCGAGCGTCGCGGCGCGCCGAAGCACAACGATGGGGTACAGATCGTGCAGGAGGCATCGAGCCGACAGGGCGCGATGGCGCATAGCGTCGCCTTCATCGGGATCGGCGGGCGGACTGATGTGACCGTTACCCTCAACCGCCCGGTCACGATCGAGCGCCTGTTCGGGCCGAGCCCGCCGGTGACAACGATTCATCTCGCGGCGGACGAGCCGATGGATTTTGTCGCGGCGGTCGAGCGGGCGCGAGTGGGGACGCCAGCGCCGCAGGAACACCTCGCGGCGGCGCTCCAACCGGGCTGATAGCGGCGCACGGCACCCGACAAGCGGCCACGCCGGGATCGCCGGGGCACCACGCACGAGAAAGAAGGGACGATGACCGCACAAGGAATACCCTCGATCGCACTGGGAGCAAGCGGTATCGCGGTCGCGCCGCTCGGCGTCGGGACATGGTCCTGGGGCGATGCGCGCTTCTGGGGATATGGCAAGGAGTACGGGCGTGCGGAGATCGCGGGGGCGTTCGCGGCGAGCGTGGCGGCGGGGATCACCCTCTTCGACACGGCGGAGGTCTACGGGCAGGGCGAGTCGGAGCGCCTGCTCGGCGGCCTCCTGCGCGAGATGGACGCGACAGCGAGCGCGCCGATCGTGGTCGCCACGAAGTTCGCGCCCCTCCCCTGGCGCGTCGGCGGGCGCTCGCTACGCCGCGCGCTCGACGCGAGTCTGGAGCGCCTCGGCGTCGCGCGGATCGATCTCTACCAGATCCACTTCCCCTACAGCCTGATCGGCATCCCGACGCTGATGGACGCGCTGGCCGATGCCGTGGCGGAAGGTCAGGTGCGGGCGGTCGGGGTCAGCAACTACGGCCCGGAGCAGATGCGCCGTGCGCACGAGGCGCTGGCGCGGCGCGGCGTGCCGCTGGCGACGAATCAGGTGCGATACAATCTCCTCGCGCGCCGCCCGGAGACCGACGGCACCCTGGTCGCCTGCCGCGCGCTCGGCGTGACGCTGATCGCCTACAGCCCGCTCGCCCAGGGCTTGCTCACCGGCAAATACCGACCGGGCGGTCCCACCCCATCCGGTTTCCGGCGCTGGCAGCCGCTCTTTCGCGGGCGCGACGCCCGTCGCCTCGCCGGGTTGCTGGATCTGTTGCGCGGGATCGGCGAGGATCACGGCGGCAAGACACAGGCGCAGGTGGCGCTGAACTGGCTGATCGCCCAGGGGGCGGTGCCGATCCCCGGCGCGAAGAATAAGGCGCAGGCGCGCGGCAACGCAGGCGCGCTCGGCTGGTCGTTGCGCGCGGCGGAGGTCGCGGCGCTCGCCACGGCGAGCCGCCATTGGCAGCGGTGAGGGCGAGTTACTAGGACCGTTCACGACCGCAACCGCTGCGAGAATGGCGTTATACGGATAGCTGACGAAGGTGAGGGAGGGATGATGACGACGCGAGAACAGGGCTTCGCGGAGATCAACGGCGCGCGACTCTTCTACGAGGTGGCCGGGGATGGCCCGCCGCTGACCCTCCTCCACGCCGGGATCACCGATAGCCGGATGTGGGACGGGCAGTTCGACACCTTCGCGGCGATGTACCGCACGGTCCGCTACGACGTGCGCGGCTTCGGGCGTTCGGCCCTGCCGCCCGGTCCCTACACGATGCGCGAGGACCTGGCGGCGCTGCTCGACTTCCTGGGGATCGCGCGGACGCACCTGATCGGCGTCTCGATGAGCGGCTCGATCGTCATCGACTTCGCGATCAGTTACCCAGAACGGGTCAGCGCGCTGATCCCGGTGGCGATGGGGATCGGCGGCATGACCAGTTCGGCGGTGATGGAGGAGCGTGACCGCGAGGTCGAGGCGATCTTCGCGAGCGGCGATCCCGACGCCGCCAACGAAGCGGAACTCCACCTCTGGCTCGATGGTTTCGGGCGGGCAGGAAGCGCGGTCGATCCCGGCGTGCGCGAGCGGGTGCGGGAGATGAACGCCGCGATCATCGCCAACCGGGGGGCCTGGGAGCAGAGCGAGTCGGTCAATCGCCTCACACCGCCCGCCATCGAGCGCCTGGAGGGGATCACCGCGCCGACCCTGGCGATCGTCGGCGCGCACGACGTGCCGGACATGCTGGCGATCGCGGACGCGATTGCCACGCGCGTCCCCGGCGCGCGCAAGGTCATCATGCCGGGGGTGGCGCACCTGCCACCGATGGAGGCCCCGGAGGAGTTCAACCGCCTCGTGCTCGATTTCCTCCGTGAGGTCGACGCGGGGAAATAGCGGCGGATTCGGAGAAGACGGCGGAGCCCATCCGGCAATACACCGGCCCTCGCGCGCCTGCGGTAGAGGCTCCGAGACCCGACAGGAGCACAGCGATGCTACCCACCCCCCAGCCCATCGGGCGTGATCCTGTGCCGCGCCCTTGGGGGCATCTTACGCGCGTCGGCAGGTTGCGCCACATACGGCACCTTGCCGAGGTCGCGCTGGGCTGCTACGACCTCCCAGGGGTGCGGCTCTCCTTCTTGCGGGCGGGGGATACCCTGCTCTACCGGGTGATCACGCCGGATAGCGACCGCTTCCTGTTGCGGTTGCAGGAGCCTGCTCGGCGAAGCACGGACGAGCTTCGCTCAGAACTGATCTGGTTGCTGGCGCTGCGCCACGAAGGCGGATTCACCGTCCCGGAGCCGATTCCGACGAAAGATGGGGCACTTTTTGCCGAGGTGACAATCGATGGCGTGCCGGGGCCGCGCCGCGCCGTGGTACTCCGCTGGGTCGAAGGGCGACAGCGGGCAGACAGTTTGACGCCCGCCGACGCGTACCGCATGGGAAGCTGCATGGCACGGCTGCACAGCTTCGCCCGTGGGTGGTCAGCCCCGGTGGGGTTCGCACGGCCTTGCTGGGATCCGGAACGCTGGATCGGCGCAGCATCGCCGCTGTGGGCGCGGGGTATGACGGTCTATACCGAGGCCGAATTGGCCGTCTTCGCGGCGGCTGCGCGGCGCATCCGCAGGGAAGTACGGGCACTCGGTGAGACGCCCGAGGCGATCGGTATGATCCACGCCGACCTCGCCCCATCGAACGTCGTATTTCGCGCGGGTGAGGCACACGCCATCGACTTCGAGGAGTGTGGCTGGGGCTACTACCAGTTTGACATCGCGGTCGCGCTCACGGCGCTGGAGGACTATGGCGCGCGCGGTGACCAGTTGCAAGCCGCTTTTCTCGACGGCTACCGAGGGGAAAGCCCTTCGCCCGAAGCAGACGCGACGATTCGCGCGACGTTCATGGCGATCGTACTCATGAAAATCGTCGCCTGGACTATCGAGTGGGATGATCCTGCGCTGCGGCCAAGGAGTGCCGAGTACTTGGCGCGCGCGGTCGATCAACTCAGGCGCTATGTCGAGCACAGAGAAATCACGCCGGATAGGCGGTAGATTACGGCGGTCGGACGGTGCATACTCCCCTACGGGAGTGCGATATGCGCTGCCCCTCGATCGTCATGACGGAGGACGCACATGGCCGACCTGACCCTCTATGTCCACCCGACCTGAACATCCTGCCGCAAGGCGCAGGAGTTCCTGCGCGACCGCGATACGCCGTTCGTGCGGCGCGACTACTTCATGGAGCGCTTCACGGTCGAGGAGCTGCGCGCGATCCTCGCCGACGCCGGGCTCACCCCGCACGATGTCCTCTCGCGCCGCGCGAAGGCGTACACCACGCTCGTCGGCGATCGTGACCTTGCCGCCGAGGAATTGCTGGCCTTGATGGTGCAGGAGCCGACCCTGCTCCGACGCCCGCTGGCGGTGCGCGGCGAGCAGACCGCGATCGGCTTCGACAAGGGTGGTTTGACCGCGCTGGCCGAGGACTTCGACAAGGTGCTTTGACCGCGCTGGCCGAGGACAAGGATTGATCCGAGGCGGCGAGGGGGCTGCGGAATCGACCGCTTTGCGGATCGGCGGCGTTGCAGCACCCGTTTCGGGATACAGGCGCGGACGGAGCATACGACCCGGTCGCGGGGCGCGTTCGCCGATTTAGAACAGCTGCCCATCCTCGATGCGCGTACATTCGCGCGAATGTACGCCGACCCCCTTGACATTTTAGAACTTATGTTCTAACCTACGGGCATGGTACGGGCCGCGCGGCCCGCGCAACGCGGAAACCGCGACTGGATGCGGGTCGTAGGCCCGACCACCGCCAAGGGGGACAACTCATGGAGCACCACTCCTCGCCACTGACCGCCGACCGGGCCGATGCCTTCGTGCGCCGCCAGGCGCTCTGGGCGCGATTGCTCGATCTCTTCCGCCACCATCGCCCGACCGATGAGCAATTGCGTCAGGTCTCGACGCTGGCCGAAGTCTCGATCGACCAGGTTTTCAGCGCCCACAAGCTCACGGAGGAGCAGAGCCAGGAGCGCCACGGCATGGTCAAGGATTACGCCGAGTGCGCCGCGCTCTATGGCTATGTTCTTGGCTACTGGCAGGCGCGTCAGGAACTACTCGGTAACAACGACCACCACTCAACCTTCATCCACGCCGAGCACTGAGCGCCCGCCAGCGGGCGCGCCCTGGTGCCCGTCCCGCGCCCCGACGAGCGTCGTGCGGCGCGATCCTCCACCCGCCTACTTCCCCCTCTACCTACCCCTTCCCACCCCATTCCCCCACTACCAGAGGGCGACCCGCTTCCCCGGGTCGCCCTCATCTCTCGCCCACCAAATGCCACACCCGCTTGCCCTCGTGGCGCGTACACAAAAGGACCGGACGGTGCATCGCGCCGCCCGATCGATCGCCTTTCGAGAAAACCCAGATGGGGAGAGAACGAACGCGAGCCGAACCGCGCGCAGCCGCGCGACGAGGGTGCCGCCGTGGGTCGCCAGGGCGAGCGCGCCGAGGGCCGGTTGGAGCGGGGCGAAATAGGTCAGCGCGCCGCCCCAGCCGAGGGTCAGCACCGCCAATTTGTTACAAGCCGGGTAGCCGATCGCGAAGAACGACAGGAGGCCGCCCGCCGTCAGGCTCCGCTCGCGGGTCGGGCAGGCGACCGGCAGGGCGTAGGTGGCGGCCAGCGCGGCGCAGAGGAGCGCCGTCAGGATCAGGACGATCCATCCGCGCGGGTGCGGCGGGACCGCCCGCCGGAACCACGGCGTCGGCAGGTGCGCGGTCGGCACGCCGACCAGCAGCACGGTCGCGATGCCACCGCCGAGCGCCTAGCCGACGCCATCGATGACGGCGCTCTTCGAACGACGCATCCGAACCTCACAAGCAGACAACAGCCGACAAACCGAGATCGTGGAGCGCTCATTGTACGCGAGGTACGCGAGCGCCCCCGTAAGCGGGCCGGGTCAGGGCACCTCGTCGGGGAGGAGCGCCGTGGGGGTGCCACCGCGCAGGCGCAGATTCGCGCCCGCGATAGCGAGCGTGGACCTCTGGGCGGGCGCGACGAGCAGTAGTTGCGTGGCCGTGGCGGGGGCGCTGCCGGTCGGCGCGGCGGGCGCGACGAGGAGGCGTGGGCCACCGGCGAGCGCCGTCCGATACCGCTCCGCGCTGCCGTGCGGCACGATCGCGATCAACGGCGTCGCCACCGCCGTCTCGGTGCCGGTGACGATCGCGGCGCTCAACTCGCCCGCCTGCACCGACAGGATCGGGGCATCATCGGACAGGCCGGGACGTACATCGAGGCGCAACGCCCCGCCCTGCCCGATGGCGATTTGTTCGCCCGCCACGATCGCCCGCAACGGAACGCCACTCGCCGCGCAACGCTCGCGCAGGGCGACGAGGCTGGGGGCGTTTTCGTTGGTGAGTCCGATGGTTGCCACCTGGCCGACGCGCCCGCGCCGGACCAGCTCGGTCGCGCCGGGGAGATCGCGCGCGTCGACGACGAGCAGGAGATCGAGCCGATCACGCCAGGGTGGCGCGGCGCGCGCGAGCGCGGCGGGGAGGTCGGCCCCGCTCGCCCCGCCGCCGATCAACACCCGTCCCCCACCCGTCCCTTCGAGCAGGAGGCTGAGCGATCCCGCATTGTTGCCCCCCTTGTCGCCGGCGGTGCCGATGACGGTGAGTTGCGGCACGGGCGGCGGGCGATCGATCAGCAGGGCAGGCGGCGTCAGCAACGCCACGGTCAGCGCGGCGGCGAGGACGAAGTGCAGTGCCCGCCGTCGCGGCGATGCGGCTGGGGCAGGCGGCGTACCCTCCGCACCACCGGGCGACGTCCCCTCGGGCGCGGGCAACGCGCGCACCACGCCCACAGTGATCCTACCGGGTCCGGTAATAGGCGATGGCGATCGTCGCGCCGCGCGCCTGGAACGACCCGGCGGGGAGACTCTGGCTGATCACCTGGCCATCCTGCACATTGGGGTTGGCAGCGAGGAAGGCCGGATTCTCCTGTTGGAGTTGCGCACGCGTCTGGCCGTTAACGTTGACGACGAAGCCCGCATCGGCCAGCCGCTGGCGTGCGGTCTCGGAGGGCAGCCCGGCAAGGTCGGGCACCTGCACCACATCGCCGAGGCTGACGGTCAGGGTGACGGTCGCGCCGGGGTTCGCACTATTCCCACCAAGCGGGTCCTGATCGATCACCGTTCCCTGCGGCACCGCGCGGGAGGCAACATCGCGGCGCACGGCGACGAGGCCGAGCGCCGCGAGCCCATTCGCCGCCTGCGTGTACCCCTGCCCCTTCACATCTGGCACCGTGATCGTCTGCGGCCCGCGGCTGATCACCACCGCCAGCGTGCTCCCCGGCGCGACCCGCCGCCCCGCTTCCGGCTGCTGGCTGATGACCTGCCCGACCGGACGTGTGCTATAGCCCTCACCGACCTGCTCAGCATTCAGCCCTACGGCAGCCGCTGCCTCTTTCGCCGCCCCCAACGTCTTGCCGGTGAGATCGGGCGCGGCCACGGGCGCGGCGGTCACGGTCGCGGTCACGGTCGCGGTCGCGGCGGGGGTCGTCGCGACTACGGTCGGGGACAGGACGCGGGTCGGTACAGCCGGGGGCGGCGGGGTCACGGTCGGGGCCAGGGTCGGCAGCGGCGTCCCGACGGGCGTCGGCGGGCGGATGGTGGGCGTGGGCGTGGCCACGCCCACCACCGGGGCGGTTGGGAGCAAGGGAATCGCAGCAGGAAGGGGCGTCTCGGTCGGTGGTCCGGCGGTCTCCGTCGGCGGTCCGGCGGTCTCCGTCGGCGGCAGCCCGGCGATCGCCGAGGCGGTCGGGCTCGCCGCGAGCGCCCCGAGCGACGAAAGGCGATACCCGGCGACCAGCACCGCGACAAGCAGGAGCAGCGCCGTGGCCCCTAACAGCCAGGTGAGCCAGCCGACCCCGCCGCGCGCGGCGCGCGCGCGCGATGCGTGCGCTGGCGGAGGGGGGGGCGGGGCCACCGCCGCAGCGGTCACGCGACGCGACGCGCGGGGATCGGGAGGGGGAGCCGCGCGCCGATCGCGCCAGCGCGGCCAGTCGGCGAGGGCGGCGGCCATCTCAGCGGCGCTGGCGAAGCGCTCGTTCGGATCCTTCGCCAGGGCGCGCAGGGCGATTGCCGCCAGCGGGGCGGGGATGCTGTTGTTAAGGCGCTTCGGCGAGAGGGGCGGCTCCTGCACATGCTTCAGCGCCACCGCCACGGTGCTATCCCCGATGAAGGGGAGGACACCGGTCAGCATCTCGTAGAGCATCACCCCAACCGCGTAGAGGTCGGAAGCGGGCGTGGCCGGCTCGCCGCGCGCCTGCTCCGGGGAGATGTAGTGGACCGTCCCCATGCCGAAGCCGGCGTCGGTCAGGGTCGTGTCGGCCAGCCCCTTGGCGATGCCGAAGTCGGTCACCTTCGCCGTGCCGTCCTGCGTCAGCATGATGTTCTGCGGCTTGATGTCGCGGTGGACCAGGGCGCGCGCGTGGGCGTAGCCGAGCCCGGCGAGCACCTGCACCAGGATCGCGACGACTTCCTCGGCGGGCATCGGGCCGCGCGCGCGGATCAGTTCCTTGAGGTCGGGGCCATCGATCAGCTCCATCACGAAGTAATGGCCGATACCGCGCCCGTCGGGGCCATCGCCATCGAAGCCGACATCGAAGATGTTGATGATGTTCGGGTGATTCAACGCGGCGACCGATTGCGCCTCGCGCTCGAAGCGGGCGACGAACGCGCGGTCGGCGGCGTACTGATCGCGGAGCACCTTGATCGCCACCTGCCGCCCGAGGGCCGAGTCGAAACCGCGATAGACCACAGCCATCCCGCCGTCGCCGAGTCTCGGCCCGAGTCGATACCGCCCGTTGAGCAACCGCTCCATGCACCGCCCCTGCCGTGACCCTCGGCGACCCAACGCGCCAACCTGACGCGGCAACACCGACGATCAACACCTGCTCGCGTGCCGCCCGCAGAGTCGTCAATATACCATGCGACCGGGCCATCATGCCCACTACAGCTACGAACGAACGCGACTTCTGGTGCCAATGGGCTTGCGCCCACCGGACCGGCGGGGGATTGCCAGCGATAGTGGGTCGGTGCTAGTGTAGAGGCACGCGAAAAGCGGCCTGGAATACTTTTTGCGCTCCCCGTTCCGGTGGCACGTCGCACTTTGGGGCACTCCGCGCTCTTTCGATCGCGCACCGAGGACTTGACCGGCAGCGGAGGGACGACGATGGCACAGTGGCGCGACTACAACGGAGCGGATACGGGGGGGCACGGCCACGCGATCGTCGGCGGTTCCCTGCACGTCCTCCACGCCTTGCATAGCCCGCAACTCGGCGGGGCGCGCGACATCCTGATCTATCTGCCCGCTTCATACGCGACCGGGCAGCGGCGCTATCCCGTCCTCTACATGCATGACGGGCAGAATCTCTTCGACCCGGACACGAGTTTTTCCGGCGATTGGGGGGTCGATCACGCCCTGGTCGCGCTCGCCGACTGCGACACGGAAGCGATCGTCGTCGCCATCCCGAACGGCGGCGCGCGGCGGCTCGACGAATACAGCCCCTTCTCGGACAGTCACCACGGCGGCGGCGATGGCGACGCCTATCTGCGCTACATCACCGACACGATCAAGCCGATCGTCGATGCCGACTTCCGCACCCTGCCCGACCGCGAATTCACCGGACTTCTGGGGGCTTCGATGGGCGGACTGATCTCTCTCTTCGGCTTCTTCGAGCGCCCCGAAGTCTTCGGCTTCGCCGGGGTGATGAGCCCGTCCCTCTGGTTCGCGGAGGGTGAAATCTTCAGCTACATCGAGGCGTCGCCTCGCATCCCGGGCCGCCTGGTGGTCGATGTCGGCACCGCCGAGAGCCCGATTATGACCCACTATGCCCGCCGCCTGCGCGACACACTGCTGGCGAAGGGGTACGTCCAGGGCCACGATCTCTGCTACGAGGAGATCGAGGGCGCGGGCCACAACGAGGCGGCGTGGGGCGCGCGTCTCTGCGAGAACCTGCGCTTCCTGCTGCGCCGCGCGGCGGGGCAGCAGCCACAGGCGCTTGCGGCAGATTAGCGCCGCCGCTCCGCCGATTCGCTCGCCATCAGGCGGTCGTTGTCCGACCGCGCGATATGAGGAGGGGCCATGACCGACACCGGGCAGCTGACATTCCTCTGCCTTGCCGGGTACGAGAAGGGCCACGAATTCCTGCGCGAGATCAAGCGCCAGGGCTGTCGCGTCCTGCTGGTTACCGCGACGGGCCTTGAAAAGGCCGATTGGCCGCGCGAGAGCATCGACGAGATCTTCTTCCTGCCCGACATGTACGATCTCACCACGATGATCAACGGCGTCAGCTATCTGGCGCGCAGCCGCCGCATCGACCGGATCGTCGCGCTCGACGACTTCGATGTGGAGTCGGCGGCGGCGCTGCGCGAGCACTTCCAGTCCCCCGGCCTCGGCACGACCGTCGCGCGGCGCTTCCGCGACAAGCTGGCGATGCGCACCGCCGCCGCCGGGCTGCCGGTGCCGGACTTCATCGGTCTCTTCAACCACGAGGCGCTGGACGAGTGGTTGGGGCGCGTGCCGGGCCCGTGGGTGCTGAAGCCGCGCGGCGAGGCCGCCGCCTCCGGGATCACGATCTTGCACAGCGCGGAGGAGTTCTGGCCGCGCCTCGAACCGCTCGGCGATCGCCAATCGCTCCATTTGCTCGAACGCTACCTCCCCGGCGAGGTCTTCCACGTCGATTCGGTCGTCTACGATGCCGCGGTGCAACTCGCCGAGGTCCACCAGTACGGGCGCCCGCCGCTCGATATCATGCAGGGGGGCGGGGCATTCGTGACGCGACGGGTGCCGCGCGGCACGGCGGACGAGGCGGCCCTGCGCGATCTCAACGCGCGGGTGATCGCCGCGCTCGGCCTGCCGCGTGGCGTCACGCACGCCGAGTACATCAAGGCCGACGCGGACGGGCAGTTCTATTTCCTGGAGATCGCCTCGCGTGTCGGCGGCGCGAACATCGCCGAGACGATCGAGGCGGCGACCGGGATCAATCTCTGGCGCGAGTGGGCCAGGATCGAGATCGATGGGGGGGCGGGCGACTACCGGTTGCCGCCCATGCGCGCCGATCATGCCGGGGTGGTGATCTCGCTCGCCCGGCAGGAAGAACCGGACACCGCGCAATTCGATGACCCGGAGATCGTGTATCGCATCGTCAAGCGGCACCATGTCGGCTTCGTCATCGCCGCCGCCGACCACGAGCGTGTCCAGGCGTTGCTCGACGATTACACGATCCGAATCATGCGCGACTACGCCGCCAGCCTCCCCGCGCCGGACCGCCTGCGGATCGCGCCCAACCGGCGCCAATAGGCAGGCGCGAGACGCCGCCGGGGATGCGAGGGGGCACCGGTACGTGCCCCCTCGCCCTGCCCCGAGACGCCGCGTCAGCGCGCCGACACCAGTTCATCCCGATCGACGTTCAGGTACACATCATGCCCATCGATCCGCGCGACTTGGTCCGCCGTCGCGAAACGATCGGCGGTGAAGAAGCCGCTGCTATCGATCTGGATGTACCCCTTGGTCATCAAATTCTGCCGCTCCTCTTCTGGGAGATTGTCGTCGCCCGAGGTGAAGGTCATCGCCACCTCGTCGACCAGCGTGGTGGCGTAGTCGCCGGCGTCGGGATCGGTGGAGTTGGGACCGGCCTCGTTCGCCTGCCGCCCGGCATCGACCGGATCGTTGCCGCCCATCCGCACGTTCCGCACCTTGCCGATCCGGTCGCCGTTGCCGTCGTAAACGTTCATCCCCTCGATGACCCCCATCAGCGGGGTCCGCTCGTCGCTCGTCGGGGTCATGATCGGCGTGGTGTCCCCATCTATCAGGTCCGCCATGGCAGCACGCTCCCTTCCGTCGATTCCGCTCAGCGGCGGGCCAGGCCCGCCTCGCCACTGCCTTGAATCGCAGGGAGCATGCCAGCCTTAGCAAGGTATAGCCGTCAAGTCCTCGCCGTGGGGGCATCAATCCGCATACCTTTACGCCCAGACACCAGGAAAGGTGGCACAGACCGTGCAGCAGAGCGTTCCTAGATAGTTGTACGTGGGAGAGATCGCTATGGCTGAATCGGGAGAAGAGCGGTATCTCACCACCCTGCGGGAGGCGCTGATCGAGGCGTTGCAGCGCAAGGGGGCGCTCACGGACGCGCGGATCGCCGCCGCCTTCGCCGCCGTGCCGCGCCATCTTTTCCTCCCCGGCGTGCCACCGGAACGGGTCTATCGCGACGAGGCGATCATCACCAAGGCGCACGATGGGATCAACCTCAGCTCCTCCTCGCAACCGGCGATGATGGCGCTGATGCTCGGTCAGCTCGCGATCGAGCCGGGGCAACGCATCCTGGAGATCGGCGCGGGGACCGGCTACAACGCCGCCCTCCTGCGCTTCCTCGTCGGCGCGCGGGGACAGGTCACCACGATCGATGTGGACGACGACATCGTGGCGGCGGCGCGCGCGGCCCTCGCCACCGTTGGCTATGGCGATGTCGCGACGGTCCTCGGCGATGGCGGTTACGGCTACCCGCCCAACGCCCCCTACGACCGGATCGTCCTCACCGTCGGCGCGGACGATCTCCTCCCCGTCTGGGTCGAGCAATTGCGCCCCGACGGCATCCTGGTCCTGCCGCTGAATCTCGGGCCGGAGATGTACTCGGTCGCTTTCCGCAAGCTCCCCGATGGTACGTTGATCAGCGAGTCGCTGACGCCGTGCGGTTTCATCCGCCTGCGCGGCGCATTCGCCAGCGCCGCGCGCACTCTCGCGGTCGACGAGTGGGATATCCACTGCGTGCCAGGGTCGCGCCTCGATCCGGCGGTGCTCCCCGACCTGCTGGCGGCGGAGATGGCGCCCGCCCCGCTCCCCGCCGACGCCCCGATGGCCTCGCTCTTCCTCGCCTTCAGCGGCGAGCCGCTGGCACAACTGGTCGTGCGGGCCAGCCTCGCGGGGGTGCCGGATATCCGCCTCGCCCTGCTCGATACCGAGGTGGGCAGCGGTTGCCTCCTCCCGGCCTGGGGGGTGGCGGGCGCTGCGGACAACCCCGCCCGACGCTTCGGCTCGTCCGCCGCGCACGCCCGCCTCGGCGACCACCTCGCACACTGGCAAGCGCTGGGTCGCCCGCAGGCCGGGCAGCTCCGCGTCCGCGCCCTGCCGCACGCGGCGGGTATACCAACCCCGGCTGGCGGGACGATCGTGCGACCACATGCCACCTTCCTGCTCACCGGGCGCGATGGTCGCGCGCTGGCACCCGCCACCCGCTGAGCGAGTTCGCTCCCCACCGACGCCGAGTCGGACTTTATGGCTATGCCTTCCAGGGAGGTACGAGCGACTATCCCATTACGACGGCGTTGCGTCGCACGCACTACACACGCACCACAATCGAGGGCCGAACGATGCTTGACCGCCGATGTAAAGACGAACACGGACGATTCACGATCGCCGGGATGCTCCTGGCGCTGCTCGTGCCGTTGCTTATCGCGTGCAGCGGCGGCCCGACCGCGACGGTGGCACCACCGAGCACCGCCGTGCCAACCGCGACCACCGTAGCCACGCGCGCCGCTCCCACCACCGCGACCACCCAGCCGACCCGCACCCCGATCCCCACGCCCACAGTCCCGCCCGGCACCGCCACCCGCGCGAGCGCCACTCCCATACTCAGCCCCAGCGCGAGCAGGAGCAGCGGCACGGCGCGCTTCGCGCGGGGCGGGCTCGATGGCAATGCGCTGACCGCGCTGGCGGTCGGTGGACACGACGGGCAACTCCTCTTCGCGGGCGGGCGGGGGCTCTGGCGCTCGACCGATGGCGGGCAGCGGTGGGAGGCGGTGCGCGGCGCGACGGAGGCACCGCGCGTGACCGCGATCGTGATCGCGCCGAGCGATCCGCAGATCGTCTACGTCGGGGTCAGCGAAGGCTGCGGGCGCGGCGGGCAGGCACCCGGCCTCGTCTCGACCGATGGCGGCACGCGCTGGCGGGAGAGCGGCCAGAATATCGGCGGCCTCGCCGTCGATCCCTTCGATGCGAAAAAACTCTGGGCGACGACCTGCACCGGTGTGCAACGGAGCACGGACGGCGGAGCGACCTGGGAAACGGCGTCCGGGGCACAACTCGACGGCTACACGCCGGTCCAGGTCGCGCTCGTACCGGGCACGCCCCGCGTCGTCTATGTCGCCTACGCCTCCGAAGGGGGTGTGGCGACGGTCCGCCGCACGATCGACGATGGCACGACCTGGCAGGATAGGCAGCTACCGCCAGCGGCGTTCGGCCCACTCGCCCTGGCGACCGATCCGGGCAAGGCCGACAGCGTCTTCCTCTCCACGCTGGTCGGCGTCTTCCGCTCGCGCGATGGCGGGCAAGATTGGACCCTGCTCGTCGATGGCCTGGAAGCGACACAGCCCGCCCAACCGCCCGCGAACGCCCCCGACGGTTTCCGCCTGACGACCGCGATCGTCGCCGCGCCGAACGCCTCCGACACCTTCTGGGTCGGCACCGGCGCGGGGCCGACGAAGGGGATGGGCGTCTTCGGCACGCGGGATGGGGGAACGAGTTGGCAACGGACGAGCGGCGGTATCGAGGGGTGGACGGTGCAGGCGCTCGCGATCGGAGTCACGCCCAACCGGAGCATCCTCTACGCCGCCACCGACGATGGCATATGGTTCCTCAATACGCCATGACAACGACCCAAACAGCCTCCGCTCCTCACGCCGCCTCTACGTCTCGCCGCTACCAGACCGTATGCCACTTTCACCATAACTTTTCGGCGTGCACGGTATCAACGCCGACATCCATGCGCGCCTAGCAGCGGCGATTAGGGCCAACCGCGACCGCAACTCCTGGGACAATACCGTTGTAGGGTTCGTTATCGGCGGCGCTTGCCGCGACACGGCCCCACACCGCTCCGCTCGACAAAACGGGAGGTCCACCATGCTCCTGCAAGCGGCATTGAATGGCCCCTTCACGAAAAGCGATCACCCCGCCATGCCGACGTCGATCGAGGAGCTGATCCGCGACGCCGTCGCCTGCGTCGCCGCAGGGGCGCGCGCGATCCACCTGCACCCACGCGATGCGACCGGGCATGAACGGCTGGACGCGGCGGTCGTCGATGCGACCGTGACGCAGGTCCGCGCCGCGTGCGGCGTGCCGGTCGGCGTCACCACCGGGGCCTGGATCGAGCCCGACCTCGCGCGCCGGATCGCCCTCATTCGCGCCTGGCAAGCCCCCGACTACACCTCGGTCAATCTCTCCGAAGAGGGGGCGGTAGTGGTCATGGAAACGCTGGTCGCGGTGGGGATCGGCATCGAGGCGGGTGTATCCAACGTCGCGGATGTCGAACTCCTGGCAACATCCGGCCTGGGCGATCGGCTCACCCGCATCCTGATCGAGCCGGTCGACGTGAGGGCCGAGGGCGCGCTCGGAATCGTCGCCGACATCCACCATGCCCTGGACCGCTTCGGACTCACGGCCCCGCGCCTCCAACACGGCGATGGCGAGGCAACCTGGATCATCCTCACGGACGCGGTCCGGCGCGGCATCGACACGCGCATCGGCCTGGAGGATACCGTGGCGGGCCTGGACGGCGCGCACATTGCCGGGAACGAAGCCCTTGTGCGCGCGGCATATGCGCTCGGGGCCGGTCCGACGGGGCCGTATGGATAGGCCGATTCCCCGGCAAGGTACGGCGATGGCAGATCACCCGCAGAACGGCGTGGTCACCGCTGCGGCCATCAGATCAGCCCGATGATCGTGTCAGGGAAGAGAATCAGGGCGACCAGACGTACGGCGATGTAGAGGCCACAGAGAGCGGTGAGGAAACCGAAGACAAGGAAGACCTTCTCCTCGGCCCAGAGCATCGCGCCCACACCGAATTGCAGCAGGCCGAATGCCATCCCACCGAGCGCCAGATACAGGAAGATCATCGCGGCCTCCGCCCTTTCATCGGTCCAGTATACCCCCTTCTCCACATCCCCCGCAGCGTCGCCCATGTCGCCTTTACCGGCCCGTTCGTCGCGTGCTACCCTGCTACAAACCAGGCCGCGCCGAAGCATCTCGGCAAGATTTTGTGAATGATGGGGGCGTGGATGGGCAAGGCGATCGGCAAAGGGGCGGCCCTCGTCGCGGGGGTGGTGGCTGGACTCATCGGGCTCGCCGCCGCGACGAGGGCGACGCTCATCCGTCGTCCCTTGCCGCGGATCGACGGCACCCTCAGCGCACCGGGCCTCCGTGCCTCGGTCGAGATCGTGCGTGATCGCTGGGGCGTACCCCACATCTTTGCCGAGTGCAACGCCGATCTCTTCTTCGCGCAGGGCTACGTCCACGCGCAGGATCGCCTCTGGCAGATGGAGCTTCAGCGGCGCACCGCGCTCGGCGAGCTCGCCGAGATCTTCGGGGGGGTCGCGCTCGATTCCGATCGCTTCCTGCGCGTCCTCGGCTTCGGGCGGGTCGCGCGCGAGGAGGCCTCGGCCCTCGGCGATCCGGAGCGCGAGGCGGTGACCGCCTACTGTCGCGGCGTCAACGCCTTCCTGGCAGCCAATCCGCACCGCCTGCCGCTCGAATTCGCGATCCTCCGCTGCCGCCCGCGACACTGGGAGCCCGCCGATGTCCTGGCCTTCAGCAAGGTGATGGCGCTCGACCTCTCGACCAATTGGACGAGCGAGATCATCCGCGCGCGGATCGTCGCCACGCTCGGGGCGACGCGCGCGGCCCTCCTCGACCCCGCAGGGGCGAACGCCGACCCGCTGACCCTCCCCGCCGACGCCGCCTACACCGCCGACTTCGGCGCGAGCGCGCTGCGCACCGCTGCGGCGGCGGAGCCGTTCGCGGGGGAACGCGACGGCACACAGGGGAGCAACGCCTGGGTCGTCGGCGGGGCGCGCACGGCCAGCGGCGGGCCGCTGCTGGCGAACGATCCGCATCTGGCCCTGAGTGTCCCCTCCCTCTGGTACGAAAACCACCTGACCGGTGGCGACTACGCGGTGACCGGCGTGTCGATCCCCGGCACCGTCGGCGTGACGATCGGCCACAACGCGCGGATCGCCTGGGGCGTCACCAACGGGATGAACGACATCCAGGATCTCTACATCGAGCGCTTCGATCCCGCCGACCCCAGCGGGACACGCTACGAGTTCCGGGGGGCATGGGAGGAAGCGACGATCGTCCGGGAGGAGATCGCCGTGCGGGCGCGCCCCCTGCGCGCCCGCACGCGTACGGAGACCGTGGCGGTGCGCATCACCCGCCACGGCCCGATCGTCTCCGATCTCCTGCCGCCCGGCGCGGCGGACGCGCCCGACGAGGCGACGCTGGCGCTGCGCTGGACCGCACTCGAACCGGGGCACTTGCAGCGCGCGATCCTCGCTCTCAACCGCGCGGGCGATTGGTCGGAATTCCGCGCCGCGCTGCGCGACTGGACCGTGCCGCCGCAGAACTTCGTCTACGCCGATGTCGCGGGACACATCGGCTACGCGCTCGGCGGGGCGATCCCGATCCGCGCGCAGGGGGATGGACGGCTCCCGATCCCCGGCTGGACCGGCGAGTGGGAGTGGACCGGCATGATCCCGCCCGAGGAGAATCCCCACGCGCTCGATCCGGCGGCGGGCTTCGTCGTCACGGCGAACAATCAAATCGTCGGCGACTCGTACCCCCACCCCCTCCCTGGCGAGTGGGCACCGGGCTACCGCGCCGCCCGCATCCGCGAGTTGATCACACGGGGCTCGCGCCACGACGCCGCCTCGTTCGGGCGCATCCACGCCGATCGCCTCAGCGCGCCGGGTCGCGCATTGGCGGCGCTCGCCCGCGCGGGGCGGCTGCCGCTCCTGCCGGATGAACCGCTCGCACCGATCGCGCGCGACGTCCTGGCGATCTGGGACGGCAATCTGATCGACGACAGTGTCGCGGGCGCGATCGCCGCGACGCTGCTCACCGCACTCCAGGAGCGGGCGTATCGCGCGATCGCCGGGCCGCTCTCTGCGGCGGTCGGCCTCGGCACCTTCGCCACCTTGCCCGGTCGCGGCTACCTCCAACGCTCCCTACCGCGTCTGCTGGACGCGCTCGCCGGGGGGGATATGAGCTGGCTCGCGCCCGACGATACCCCGGACGCGATCCTGCGCGACGCCTGGGGCGCGGCGCTCGCGGCGTTGCGCGCCGAGCAGGGCGAGGAGATCGCCCTCTGGCGCTATGGGACCGCGCACGCGCTGACGTTGCGCCATCCGCTCGGCGCGCTCGGTCCCCTGGGGCGGCTCTTCAATCGCGGCCCCTTCCCGCAAGGCGGCGACCTCAACACCGTCTGCATGGGGAGCAGGACGATCAGCCCCGCCGGGGTCGAGTTCTACAACGGCCCCTCCTACCGCCAGATCTGCGACCCGACCGACTGGGACGCCAGCCGCAGCGTCTATCCCGGCGGGCAATCCGGGCACCCGGGCAGCCCACACTACGCCGATCTCCTCAGCCTCTGGCTGAACGACGCCTATCACCCGCTGCTCTGGTCGCGCCCCGCCATCGACGCTGCCACCGAGGCGGCGCTGACGCTGACGCCATAACGCGCGGGAACGCGCCGCCAACCGTACGTCTTCTCTGAAGACGGTGCCGCTATTTCTTCCGTTCACAATGACGCGCCTCTCCCCTTCCAGAGAGAGAGGCGCGTCATCTATCGCCCGATTGGTCGGAAGGAACAACATCGGCTCAGTGATGCTCGCCCTGCCCGTTGCCGTTGAGCAGCGGCGCGGTCGCAGAGGTCGGGGGCAGCGCGGACGTCGGGGCGAAACCGGGGAGGTTCGCCGGGTCGAGGCCGAACTTGTGCGCGAACTCGGCGCGCTCGCGCTTGCCGATTCCCGCCCAATCTTCCGGCGCGATCGCCTCGCCGCGCAGCGCCCGCGCCACGATCTGCCGCTCCGGCGCGGAGAGGTGTGTGGCATCCCGCGCGTAGTCGATGAACGCCCCGTAGGCGACCGGCGCGAGGCGCTGCACGATCAGGCAGATCGCCTCGGCGAAGATGCGGATCTCGAACTGCGCGTGCGCGTCGGTGCGGAGCGCGAGGAAGTGGAAGAGATTGTGGAGATTCATCTTCCAGTACCACTCGGTATAAACCGACACCGGCAGCGCGATCCGCGCCAGCTCGCGCGCGATCTCCGCGTCGATCAGTTCCTGGTACGCCGCGTAGGACTCCCGCTGCCCGGCCAGCAGCAGTTCGCGCACCCGCTCGCGGAGGGCATCGGGCACCTCGGTCGTGCTGCGGCCCTGCTTGTTGTCGCTACTCTGGAAGCTGACCTGCGTGTCATCGGGCAGATACATCTCGTCGGAGAGGATCGAATAGCGCCCGGAGATCTCGTTGGCGCTATTGTGGACGATAAAACCGTTGGCGACGAAGTTGTGATACGGTCCCGCGACTTCGAGATCGTAGGTCATCTCCTCGCCGACGTAGGCGATATGGGCGATCTTCGACCACTGCCGGAACAGCTTCGTCGGGCGCGGCGCGCGCCGTCCGATTGGCCGTTCCTGTCCGACCGGATGGCGCGTCCAGAAGTCGGTGCGCGTGTCCCCTGCCTCGACCGTGGCGAGGAAGACTAGTTCCAGATTGAGTCGGTGTAGATCGGTATGGCACCGCTGGCACAGGCTGGTCAGATTCGTTTCGTCGCGCCCACACGCCGGATTGTGCCAGACCGGATCGATGTGATGGGCGTGGAGATCGACCTTGCTCTGGCAGATCACGCAGCAATAACCGTTGCGCTCGTGGACGCGGGCGGCGTGCTCCCCCGTCCAGCGCCCGATGCTGTCACGCTCGGACGTGACGCCACCTTTCCAGAAGTTCGAGCGCGGGCCGCTGCGCGCTTCCCGGATCGCGGCCAGCTCGCGAGTCGAGAAGACACGCTTCTTCGCGAAGGTGCGGCGCTGGCCGCGTTGCGACAGTCCTGAGAAGCGTGCTTTCTCTTGCGGGGTGACACCAAGCTGGTGGACGCGCAGCCACTTCCGAATGGTGTGATAGGAGACGCCCGCTTGCTCGGCGATCGTCTCGACGTTGGCTCCGCTTGCGCGTTGCGCGCCGAGCCACTCCGCACTCTGGTACATCGGCACGCCATTCGTGGCGAACGCCGGGGCATCGCTCCGCCAAGTGACACCGTCCCGTTCATTGCGCTGCACCCCGGTCGCTTGCTCCAGGGTCAGCCAGCCCCGATCGGTGAGGCAGCGATGATCTTTCGTCATCTTCAAGGTTTTACCGTTGCCCAGCGTAACCTCGAACACCGGTTTCACGCCGGTCTGCCAGATATCGTTGACGTGCGTATGACGGATTTCCCCGGTCGCCTCGTCGCACATTCGCAGGCGCATCTTCTGCAAGCGGTCGCGCATCGGCGTCCGCACCGAGAAGATGGTGGTCGCGTACTCATGCCATGCGGAGCCCAGCACGCGAATGGCCGGCTCGCGCGGATCGGAGACGGTCTCGCGGTCGGCGCGTAGCGTACCCGCCCGGACGAGGTCTCGCAGGGTCTCCTCGCGGCGCTCGACCAGGAGCGCGAGTTCGGGGATCGTGTAGCGGCGATCTGACGCGACGCGCTCCAGGAAGAGCGGCTTCTTCTTCGCCACCGTATGCGCCGACCCCTCATGCCAGAGGCGGTGGAACTGTGCGATCGTCATCCCGTGATGCTGTCGGCTGCCGCACAACTCCGCGCCGGGAAGATCGAAGCTGAGCACCGAATCACCGGACAGGCAGGCCGTACGATGCCGGACCCATTGTCTGGCGACGAAGATCGGGGCTTTGATGTGCAGCTTCACCTCGACCATCTCGAAAGGGGAGGTGTGTTTGTGGCGCAGCAGATAGCGGATCAGCGCCTTGTCCTCGCTGACCTTCTTCGTCCCGGCCCCGTAGGAGACGCGCGCCGCCTGAACGATCGCGGCGTCGTTGCCCATGTAGTCGATCAGGCGCACGAAGCCATGATCGAGGACCGGGATCGGTACGCCGAGGATCGCCTCGACCTCCGGGACGGTCGGACGCGGCAGGGGGCTGACCGATTCGTCGAAGCGCAACGCCTCGATGCTGCTCACGCTGCTCATCGCTGTTTCCCTTCGTGGCATTCGCTCGGTAATTTCGGTGGCTTCTGCTCAATCGTTTAGCCACATCGTCAATCCAATTCAAGTGTACGGACACACCTTGACTTAAGTCAAGTTCGTGCTTTGCACGCTGAAAATAGAGCCGAAATAACGACTGCAAGTGTGATAAATGAGTGGGGCGACGCGCCTCTGCACGTCGCCCCACTCATTGCGATCGAATTTAGCGATACCAGCCGTTGGTGTTAAGTATTTCGGTCCCCATCAGGCCGAGCAGCACGACGTATGGCGTCCCGGCATTCTCCGGGTGGTATTCAAGGCGGGCGCGCTCGAAATACTGCACGGTATATTCCTTGCCATCCGCCTGGTTCTTCTCGCGTAACTCCTCCGAGATCGGGTAGCCGAACGAGGAGAGGCCACCGCCCGTCCGCCAGTAGGTGTAGAACGACCCGCCAAGGTTGTGCCCCGTCTGCGAGAAGTAGATCGTGGAGGGGGTGGCGGTGGCGGTCGGCGTCTGCACGATCGTCGCGGTCGCGGTCGGGGAAGGCGTGCACGTCACCCCATTCGGGCAGGGGGTCGCGGTCGGGGAGGGGGCCAGGGTCGGCGTCCCGGCGGGACGCGGGGCGGGGGTCGGGGTGATCGGCGTCCCCTTCGGGAAGGTGCGGCCCTGCGTCAGAAAGCCGGTCAGCAGCCCTAACTCCACCTGATTGTCGGCATCATGCTCCGGGTGATACTCGAAGCGGGCGCGCTCGAAGTATTGCACACGGATCCCGCCCGACTCGAAGACGCTGGTGATCGGGTAGCCGAAGCGCGCCAACCCGCCGGTGTTCTCCCAATACTGGCGGAACGCGCCGCTAATCGTGTGCCGCGTCTGCGGGAAGTAGTAGGCGCTGGCCGGGAGGCCGTTCGGCGACTCCGGCGCGGTCGGCAGCGCGCCGGGATTGGCGAACGCCTGAAAGGTGCTGAAGGCGAGCTTGCGCGGCGCGGGCGGCTGCACGTAGCCACCGCCACTCGTGATCGGCAGGCGCACCATGCCATACTCCGCCCAGCCGGCCTGGGTCGGGAAATCCTCGTACTTGAACCAGAAGACGTTGGCGACGAAGCCGCGCGTCTCGTTCAGCAGGAGCGGGAAGAGTTCGCGCATGAACGCGGCCTGCACTTCCTCGCTCTTGGTCGGCGCGGCGACCAGGTAGCTCGGATCGACCGTCGGCGGCGTCCCCTGCTGCCCGATCTCGGTCAGCCAGAGCTTGCTCGTCGTATCGCCAGCCGACTCCATCACGCCGCGCAGCTGCCAGTAGTGATCGACCACCTCGCGCGGCGTCCCGGCATAGTAGGCGTGGCTCCCCACCCCGTCGAACGGGTAGTGCCCGTTCGCCGCGCGATAGTCCTGGATGCGCTTGCTGTTGTAGAGGACGTAGAGGTAATCGAAATCGGCGGACCCCCCGTTCGGGCGAAAGCCGTAGAGGAGCCCGCCGACGATCACCTGGACTTTCGGATGCGCGGACTTGATCCCGATGTAGATATCGGTCAGCAGCGCGCCGTAGTTCTGCGGGTTAAACTCCACCTGCGTCCCGGCACTCTCGGTGTGCAGGATCTCGCTGATGTTCGCCTCGTTCAAGATCTCGTAGGCGGCGACGCTGTCACCGAAGTGACCGGCGATCTCCTTTGCCCGGTCGGTGTAGAGACGCACGTAGTTGTTCGTGCCATCGGGGCGGTCGGCGGGGTCGTTGATCCGCGAGAAGGAGACCGTCGGATCGACCGAGCTATGGTCGATCACCGCCGAGCCGAGCAGCAGGAGGACTTTCAGCCCGTATTTCGGCGCGCACTCCTTGATGAACCAGTCCCACTTGCGATAGTCGATGTAGCCTGGTCCGCCCTGCGCGCTCCCATCGTGGTCGGCGCGCAGCTCGATCCGCACCCAGCCGGCCCCGGCGAAGGCGAGATCGCGCGCCATCCCTTCGAGGGCGGCGCGGTTCACGTCGTTCGGGTAGTTAACCTTATCGGTGTTCCACTCGAACCAGGGATCGCGCCCGACGATCCCGAAGAAATCGGCGTCGGTGCCGCGCGTCTGGGGCGGCAGACTGGGAGCCTCCGAGGGTGCCGCCCGCGTCGGCGACGAGCGGGGCACCAGCGGGATCAGCAGGAGCAAGCAGAGGACCGGTAACCATCGTTTCGCCAGCAGACGTGGCACACCGCGCGTCATCGACCAGCCCAACCCTTTCACACATGCTACCAGGCTGACAGGCACACACCCGGCAACGCGTAGCGATCACTCGACCCACCTATATGGTGATATCCCGCCCGTATGCCGGAGGGGAAGTTCGCAACAACACAACGCACGACGGCGCGCAAGGTTGCGCGCTCGAATATGACCTCTCGCCTCTCTATTAACAGTCGCCCCGCTATTGAGCGTGCCGCCGGGACTGCTGTCTTGCGTCGGTGCCGAACGCTCGTGGACGCCATCGAGGCGCGCGCTATTCGTGCAGCCGGATTCGCAATGTCGCCATGTATGATGCATTCCAGACGTCCGAAATGACGCGCCGCATCGTCGTCGACACCACCGCGAGCCTACGCTACTGCGGAACGATTCCATCGGCTCGCCGTGCGCGCCTTTGCTAGCACGCCCCTCCCTGATGAACGGCCGATCGCCGCCAGTGCCACGGCCCGAGCGGCATGGGAGCGCACCGCTACCCTTGGCGTGTGCGGTGGCACTTGCTACAGTGCCCCGTGCAAACATAGCACGAAGGGGGCAGCAGGATGACCGCGTGGACGATCGAGCGCGACGCGACGACCGTGGATGCCGCCGCTGCGCTCGGCGGGGATCGGCGCTGGAACGGCTATAGCCTCGCCGACCTGGCCCCGGCACACCGGGACTGGACGCGCATCGCCCTCGCACGGCGGGGGGCGGGCGCGGCGGAGGCCGCCTGCCTCTTCTATCGGCATCCGGCGTTCAATTCGCTGATCCCGGATGGCGATCCGGCGGGGCTCGCGGCGCTCCTGGCCGACGCCGCGCGCGCCGCCCTCCTGCCGAACACGACCTACATCCTCGCGCGCGAACCGCACCTCGCGGCGCTCGAACGCTGCTATGCCCTGCACGATCGGAGCGCGATGTGCCGCATGGCGCTCGACCGGCAGACGTTCCGCCCGCCCGTCGCGCAGATTGTGGGGCTGCGCCGCCTCACTGGCGACGATACGGCGGCGCTCGCCTCGTTCTACGCCGCATACTCTGGGAGCACCTTCACGCCGGACCAACTCGCGCACGGTGTCTTCTACGGGGTCTGGTGGGGCGACCGACTGCTGGCCGCCGCCGGGACGCACGTCGTCGCGGCGGAGTTCGGCATCGCGGCGGTCGGCAACGTCTTCACCCTGCCGGAGGCGCGCGGGCGCGGCTATGGCGCGGCGACGACCGCCGGGGTCATCGGATCTCTACTCGACGGCCCGTGCGACGAGGTGATCCTCAACGTCGTCGCGGCCAACAGCGTCGCCCGCGCCATCTACGAATGCCTCGGCTTCATCGAGCACTGCGCCTACACCGAGGCCCGCGCGACCCTGCGCCAGCGCACCTGACGCGGGCGCAGTTAGGGAGGAGTGCGACGACCCGTGCCGGGTCAGCCGAGCCGATCCCGAGGAACGCGACGATCGCCACGCCACCGAGCGCCGATGCGCCGGAGGAAGAGCCCTTGACCTTGCCATCGGCGCGACAGCCTCGATTCGAGGTTGCCTGTATCGGCGTTGACCTTGACGAGGATTTCGGAGGCTACGAGCATGGCACACCGCGCGCAACAAAAAGAGCGACGGGGCACCCTCTCCAGTCGGTGCCCTTTTCCGAACACCTTCAAGAGGTGCGAATCTCGTAGCTCTGTGGCTATCGTCGCGATTTGCTGCGACAGGTTAGTATCGGTGGTGAGTTATGTTTAAGGAGTGATATTGCCGAGCGCGAAAGTCGGCTTGGTATCCTGCTTGAACACCAGTTGCAGGCCGCTCGCGTCAGGGGCCACATCGAAAATCAGGTAATAGCGCACCGTCACGCCGGGAGGTACTTGCCCGCCGATATTTTGTGCCTTTTTATAGGCGGGATAAGCATAAACACCGCCTTCGGTGGAAATTTTATAACTGATCCCGCCCGCCGCCTGTAGCTCGAAGTCTGTCGTGTTGATACCGAAATTACTACTCGGCCCTTGTGCTAGTTCGCGCCCTTGACATGGCCTCCCCTTCCGGCTACAGGTGTACTGTCGAGGAACACCCGAGCCGGAAGGGGAGAGCCTGATGATAGCGGACTTCGAGGATTTCTGCT
>JAABUN010001164.1_pt1 | contig 61413 bp, 61 predicted proteins | sample 5559311 | NCBI WGS metagenome assembly JAABUN01 (sample SAMN10711877, study PRJNA513370) | rock metagenome | isolation source: Antarctica rocks | place: Antarctica: Victoria Land, Siegfried Peak sud
TAAATACATCTTTGATCCGTTTTTGGGAGAACGAATTCGATATTTTAAAGCCGAAGAAGAACCGCAAAGGCGACCGCTTATTCAGGCCCGAAGATGTAAAGAACCTTCAACTTATCTATCATTTGCTACGGCAAAGAAAATATACCATCGAAGGCGCTAAAGAGTTTATAAAAACAAATAAAAACAAAGCAGACCTTCAGTTACAACTTACCCATACTTTACAAAAGGTTAGAAGTTTTTTATTGGACCTTAAAGCTAACTTGTAATAATGAAAAAGACCTCACAGCAATTATTTGCTTATTCGTTATTGCAGCATAAAAAAGCGGGTAAATAAGATTGATTATTGGGTTACATATACTGCAAGCTCCCCCCCTTTTGTAAGACTAAATAGCCGGTTACCATTAAATCGAATTTTGCTAAATAATCTCTGATCTTTAAAAGCATTGAAAGATAAGAGCTGAAGACTTGCGGGTTTAAAAAGAATGATACGACTGCTGTCTCTTGCAGTTATTGTATTCTTATCTATTACCTGCAAATCCATTAATTGGTTTAAAGGAAAATTATTTTTCTGTGCCCCATAGTAATCAAACACGAGCAGGCCTTTTTTAGGATCGTACAAATACAACTGCCCATCCCTGTCGTACATCTCGACGGGTGAGGGAACTGTTTCAAACACCTGCCTGAAATCATTTGATTCCAATAGTACTCTTGCGTTATCATCAATCTTTTTTATTTTACTATCCATTTCATCATACAGCCAAATATTGTTATCGTAACTGCTGGTTATTGCTCTTACCTGCAATATATTTAGCTTACGTAAATCAATTGTATTTCGAACATTCAATAACCTATCTAAGACTACGATTGTAGAAAAATCTTTAAAATAAACCAGCACTTTTAAAGGATTGCCTGCATCAATAGAAAATATTTTGCCATACCGCTTAACATTGTTATACACAGCAAGAGAGTCTCCTTTTTCGTTTACTTTTTTAATTTGATTAGTGGCTGTAAGCACGTAAATGTTGCCAAGATTATCGGTAGTAAAATCTCTAACTTCGGTTGCTATGATTTTTAAAAAAGTAACTTTTAGCGTACTGTCCTTCTGGCCAAATGAAACAAGGGTAATACAACAAATAAGAAATATGGTAAAAAGAAGTTTCAAAACTTAGCTTAAATATTTTAACTGTACATTTTGACCATCAAATTCGGCATAAGTAAAATAAGTTATCCAGTCACCTAAGTTAATGTAACGGCTTTTGTCTGTAAGTTTAAGATCGAGCGGTAGGTGGCGGTGACCAAAAATAAAATAGTCATAATGCTCTTTTGCTAATATGCCCCTGCTAAAAATGATCAGCCATTCTTTGTCCTCGCCTAAAAAATGTTCATCGTGCTTGCCGGTTTTTTCGCGGCTTTTCCTGCTAAAATAATTGGCAATGCCAATTCCCAAAGTGGGATGCAATAAGCCAAACAGCCCCTGGCAAAAGCGGTTACGAAAAATGCTTTTCATAAATTTATAACCGTGATCTTCCGGTCCTAAACCATCGCCATGACCTATGAAAAATTTTTTGCCGTTCCATTCAAACGTTTCGGGATCAAAGTAAACGGAGATATTTAATTCTTTCTGAAAATAGTTCCGCATCCACATATCGTGGTTACCAACAAAAAAAAATATAGGAATTCCGCTGTCTGTTATTTCAGCAAGTTTGCCTAAAAGTCGAACATATCCCTTTGGTACAACCTGCTTGTACTCGTACCAGAAGTCGAACATATCGCCAACAATAAAAATGGCTGAGGCTGTTTGCCTGATGCTTTCTAAAAAAGAAACAATTTTTTTTTCGCGTTGCAGGCTTTTTTGATAGTTTGGAGCACCAAGATGAAAATCGGATAAGAAGTAGATTTTTTTCCCGGGAGAAACTTCCATCCGTTCTATAATTTACTCTTCTGGTGAATAAACTGAAAAACATCGCCGGATGTAATAATAGGTTGTTCTTCAATTTTTCCGTTAAACCAATATATCCATGCTTCTGTAGTTGCATTGTTATAGTAAACAGTAGTTAGATCGCGGCGGTACATTGGTACTTCACCCTCTTCTGGCCTTACACCCTCATACTCGTCTAACTGCTCTATTGCCCATAAAAAATCAGCTTTATCCTTCAATTCGTATAGTTCCCCTATAATATAACTTTCGTTGGCTGTGGGCACAGCCGCAGGAAAATTACCCATATCATATAAATACCCTTTCACCTTAGCTTCGCTCAAAAGCTTGAAATATTTACTGATGTACTCATAAGCGGGTTGATGAAAACCGCTGCGTAAAGAGCCATACACAAATAGTTTATCTATATTTTCTTGCATGGCAATAAAGATAAATATTTTATTACCGATTAAGGATTTAACTATCTCTATCCACTAAAAAAACATACACTTCTTTAGGGCCATGCACGCCTACCACTAAACTCTTTTCAATATCGGCTGTACGGCTTGGGCCGGTAGCAACGGTAATAAGCGAAGGAAGGTTTGTGTATTTTTCTTTAAGAAGCTGCAACCCTTCTTTAATATCATATACTAACTGATTAGTGTAAGCTATGCAAATATGTATGGGTGCGTAAACGCTTGCAGTTCGTCCGCTTTTTTCTGCTGAGGTCATTAATATGCTTCCGGTTCTGGCAATTAATAATTCGCAACCTGTAATGCTTGCATGGCAGGCTTTAATATCGGTAGTATGAAATTGATTAAATCCGTTTTTAGTAAGATCCGTTTTAATCTGATCTTCGTTGCAGTATATTGAAGTAAGTTTTTTAGCTGCCACTAAAGCCTTTAACTGCTGAGCCAGGTCTTTCTCGTCTAAGCAAAAAGAAAACTTTCCTAACAGGCCGGTAAAGTTTTCCGCAAATTCAATCTCTATCTCTTTTTGCAAGGGTTGAAAAACACTGTTACTTCCCTCGCTTTTTGGAAATGGAACAGGCACCGGATGTGCCAGTGCCTGTCTTATTTTTTTTAATATGTTTTCTTTTGCGGATGAAACTTTCATCAGTGAGATATTCTTTTTAGTGATCTAATGAAACCCTATATTCTCATGACTGGTTTAAGAAGTATTTCTTAGTCAAGCCCCAGTTTTAAAAACTGCTCGTTCATTAATTTATTTTAGCAGAAGCCTCAACCACTGTTTTTTCGGGGGGAGCACTTAACTCATTACTTAGCTCGCTGTTTTCGTGAGTTACCTCGAGTATTTTTCTTTCTTCAAATGGCCTTTTTCCAATTAATGCTTCCACATCACTTTGAAATAACACTTCTTTATCTAAAAGTTGCTTCGCCAAAATTTCCACCTGTTGTTTTTTATCTGTAAGCAAATTCTTCGTTCTGATATACGCTGACTCAACTAGGCTTCTTACTTCTTCATCAATCATCTTACCTGTTTCTTCACTAAAGGGCTTGGTAAATGTATTGTCTTGTGTAGGGTCATAATAGCTAATGTTGCCAATTTTTTCGTTCATGCCATATACAGTTACCATTGAGTATGCCATTTTGGTAATCTGCTGCAAGTCGTTACTTGCACCGGTAGAGATTTTTCCAAAAATAATTTCCTCTGCTGCCCGTCCTCCAAGCGTCATACAAATCTGGTCGAACAATTGGTCTGTATTGTACAGATACTGCTCTCTTGGCGTGTATTGAGCATAGCCTAAAGCTGCGGTGCCCCGGGGTACAATAGTTACTTTCAGTAACGGATATGCATGCTCTAGAAACCAGCCGCAAATAGCATGGCCGGCTTCGTGATAAGCGATAATTTCCTTCTCTTCAGGAAGTATAATCTTATTCCTTTTCTCTAATCCACCAATCACACGATCAATGGCATCCTGAAAATCACTCATATCCACTGCAGTCTTATTCTTACGCGCAGCTATTAAAGCAGCTTCGTTACAAACATTGGCAATATCAGCACCGGCAAAACCGGGTGTTTGTTCAGCCAGTTTATGAACGTCGAGCGTTTCAGAAATTTTGATAGGCTTTAAGTGCACTTTAAAAATTGCCTCACGACCTTTCACATCAGGACGGTCGATTGAAATCTGCCTGTCAAAACGGCCCGGACGAAGTAATGCCGTATCTAAAACATCGGGCCTGTTAGTGGCTGCGAGAATAATAATTCCAATATCGGTTCCAAAACCATCCATCTCAACCAGTAGCTGGTTAAGTGTGTTTTCTCTTTCATCGTTACTCATTATGGCATTTCTTCCGCGGGCACGACCAATTGCATCAATCTCATCAATAAAAATGATACAAGGCGCTTTTTCGCGGGCCTGCTTAAATAAGTCTCTTACACGGCTTGCACCTACCCCCACAAACATCTCAACAAAATCGCTGCCGCTTAAACTAAAGAAGGGAACCTGCGCTTCGCCAGCCATAGCTTTTGCAAGCAAAGTTTTACCTGTACCGGGAGGGCCTACCAACAGCGCTCCTTTAGGAATTTTACCGCCAAGCGCTGTATATTTTTTAGGGTTTTTTAGAAAATCCACAATTTCCATCACCTCTACTTTTGCTTCATCAAGCCCGGCTACATCGCCAAAATTTATGTTTACGCGAGTTCCTTTTTCAAAAAGGGTAGCTTTCGACTTACCAATGTTAAAAATACCACCAGGACCACCACCACCACTTGGGCCGCCCATTTTACGCATAAGCAAAACCCACAAGCCAACAAACAGTGCAATGGTTACCAATGTATTTGCTAATGGGCCAAACCATTCGCCTTCGTTAACTACATTCTCTGCAACCTTGCCTATTTTTAAGGGGTTTGCGGTTGAATCGTTATAAAATTGCGTTTGTGCTGCATTAAAGCTTTCCCAGTCCGTTACACTAAATTCGAAATGAGGTCCGCGACTTAAACCGCTGGTTGGCTTTTTAAGTTTTTTTGCATAGAAAGAGTTGTTAAGGCTTTCGTTTTTAATATAAACTCTAACTAGTTCCTTGTTTTTTACCAGGTCAAGTTTTTCAACATCGCCCTTTGCAAGCATTTGTTGTCTGAATTCTAATTCGGTAGTTCTTACCGCATCAGGGCTCATACTAAAAAAGTTTGCTCCCAAAAGAACAACAGCAATAATTGCATAAATCCAATAGATGCTGAATTTGGGACCACGGCGCGAAGGTTTATCTTCGCCTGAGGGTATTCCTGGAATATTTCGAAAATCTGTTTTTGTTTTTTTATCGTCTTTTGTCATATTTCGTCATCTCTTGTTAGGTAGAAGAACCTTTTTAAATATATCATAACATCCATATTAACCATTATGTTCTTGTCTTTCTGCATCGCTCCACATTTCTTCTAATCCATAGAATTTACGGGTATCAGGAAGCATTATATGAACAACAATATTTACATAATCTAAAAGTACCCACTGCAATGCCTGGTAACCTTCGTGCTTGTAAGCTAATTCATCACAATGTTTCTTTGCTTCTTCCTGTACAAATTCTCCGATTGCTCTTATCTGTTGAGGATTCGTACCTTCGCATATAATAAAAAAGTCCGCCACTGCTTCGTGTATTTTACGAAGGTCGAGCGAAACAATGTTCTCTCCTTTCTTTTCCTGGATAGCTTTAATAATGATTTTGTAAAGCCTGGAGTTTCTGGTTAATCTTGTTGTCGTACTTTTTTTACGAGTTGCTAATAATGAAAGTTGTTCCAAACATCAATCTTTTAATAAGTAATAGTACTGTTGTTACCAGGTTAAGTATTGAGCTAAAGTTTTTGAGGTTTTTGTTGAAGCCTTAGAAGTTTTGTACTCCATTTCTGTAGTTGATAAATTCTCTTGCTGTCAAACATTCTTCTCTGTTACTCTATCTTCGTCAAAAATACTAATTCTTGCAATGTAAAAACCCAATAGGCGAACCCTTTATAGAACTAAGTGAAGTAGATAGCTCCAACAACTATGCCATTAGGCAGGTACAGGCGCTAATGGCAGGGCATGGCACTACATGGTTTGCATGGCATCAAAAAGCAGGAAGAGGCCAGCGTGGAAAAGCATGGGATGCCGTGCCGGGAGAAAATATAATAATAACTACAATTGCAGAACCACCTTCTGTTTCAATTGAAAATCAATTTATTTTAAGTGTAATTGTAGCTTTGGCGTGTTCCGATTTTTTTATTTGCTATGCAGGTGAAACAAAAATAAAATGGCCTAATGATATTTACTGGAGAGACAGAAAGGCAGGTGGAATATTGATTGAGAACATTATTCAAGGCGAAGTCTGGAAGTTTTCGGTTATTGGCATTGGTATAAATATTAACCAAACTTTGTTTCCGGCTAATCTTCCTAACCCGGTTTCTTTAAAACAAATAACAGGTAAAACTTATAATGTTATTGATCTTGCAAAAGAACTTTGTGCTTGTCTCGAAAACAGGTGGCAGCAGCTAAAAATAAAATCGCCTGAATTATTAAAGGAATATACATCCCGCCTTTACAAGATTGGAGAAAGGGTAACATTTAAAAAAGACAGTGTTTTTTTTGATGGAGTTGTTACCGGAGTAAATACAAAGGGAGAGCTTTTAGTGACTACAGGCGTTGAAACAACAGTTCCATTTTCAAATATAGAATGGGTAATTAATTAAAGAAAATGAATTTCTGAAAGAATAGCAATATCCCGTTCTTTCTGCCGTGCCTCTACCTCGAAACGATTGTTTTCGTAACCCTTATTAAACGTATCTAAAAGATACAGAAGTATAAATTTGCAAAATCCTAATTCAGCAAATTGTTTAACATGAGCTATTTCGTGGCGCACCCAGCGTTTATTATTTAAGAAATCTTCCTTTGAAGAATTGTATAAATGAATGGTTTTACCCATAACCATTGCTACCTGGGAGCAGTGTAATTTTCGGGCAGCAATTTTTGCAAGCCACGAATTTTCTTTGATCTTAACGTGAGTCATACACTACATTTGATCCAGCAATTATAAGGAAGGCGAATGTAAAAACTTTTTGTAAGCAGGAAAAGTTGTAATGCCTGAAGATTTAAACAGCATAAATAATTATTATACAATTAGATGTTAGTTACTTCTTCTATTTAAACTATCCTTCCCAAGCCTCTAAAACCTGCTGGGTTTGATTTTGTGTGTCAGGCTTTGTAATAACCTTTTTAATTTTGCCTTCTTCATCAATCAGGAAAGTTGTGCGGTTAGTGCCCATAAAAGTATTACCCATGAACTGCTTCTCACCCCAAACGTTGTATTTTTCTACAATCTTCTTTTCTTCATCGGCTATTAGCGGAAAAGGCAGGCTAAATTTTTCTTCAAATTTTTTGTGGCTTTTCATACTGTCGGTACTAATTCCTATTATCTGGTATCCCTTGCTAATCAGATCCTGGTGATTATCTCTCAGGTTACATGCCTGTGCGGTACAACCCGGAGTATCGTCTTTAGGATAAAAGTATAATATTACTTTTTTGCCTTTGAAATCACTTAGAGAAACTTTATTTCCATTTTGATCTACCCCTTTAAAACCCGGTGCTTTAGATCCTTCTTTTATTTCCATAATATTTGCTTTTATTGTAGAATAACAATGGTCCCAAAAAAAAGTTTAACGTGTAAACGTGAATGTCTTTTCTGTTTTATTGCCAGCTATATCTTCCACCGTAACTGTTAGTTCGTGCAAACCGACAGTAGTTCTTTCATCAAATTTATGAATGAAAGTATTGCCTTTTTGGCTGAATAATAACCATTGCCCATCGAGCATAGCAGTAAAATTTTCAACTACCGTATTGTCTTTTGTAAATACAGTAATTGAAGAAGCTTTACTAAGATTAGCGCCGTTCTTCCAACTTGCAGTAATAATGGGAGGAGCAGAGTCAATTAGTAATCGAACCGAGCCGAGGTCTCTAAAGCTTCCTTCTTTCCAGTCGTTATTCCACTTCCCTTTCATAGTTACGATCTTACGGTTGCTAACCAGTTGCATAACCACTTTTTCTTTTACCTCATCTGTAAGAAGTACGGCAGGTTTTATTCGAACGGTATAAAAATCATGAACAGGTACTTTGTAGTTATGTAAATGATGAATTTTAGAAACCACTTTTGTATCCTTTGTTTCTTCGGCCTTATAAACAAAGGGAACGGTATCGTAAAAAGCTTTCGGAGAGAAAACTGCCTCAGCTTCTTCTTCAGTTAACCTGCTTTCTGTGCCCGGACTCATAGTAATGGTATTACCAGCAAAAGCACGGTCGTAAACTTTTGCAGGATCGAACCTTACCTTATAGGTGACTACAGAGGTATTTCCCGCCGCATCCCTTACATAAACTTTTGCATTATGTATTGCTGTATCAGTTAGCGTTATTACACCGTTATTCTGTAAAATTGTAAAAATAGAGCTTGCATTACCAGGTAAGCGACTTAAATGCTGAATATATGCACCGCCCGATAATTTTTTTGTGTAATCTATACTGGCGTTCGAGTATCTCGTTTCGTTATAAGAAATATTATCCAACCTGAAACTGCATTGTAAGGTATCATCCCACCAAAGCTCTGCAGAATAAATGCCATATCTGAAAGAGGAAATATTGTATTTGTCTTCAGCAGTAATTCCGAAACTTATTTTAGGAGTTGGCACAACAAGTACGCCGTCTCTTGTGTAATTTCCATTACTGCCTCTTATCGCGATTGGTGTCGGTGTTGCCTGGTAGGTGCTGTATCTTCTGTCGTAAAAGTATAACCGGTAAACAGAAGGAGGTATGTTATCGGATAAACCTATGTTGAATAACCATGGATTTAAGTTGTTTTCAGTTTCGGTGTTCCTGATTTCAAAATGCAAATGTGGCCCGGCAGATGCGCCGGTATTGCCGCTGTAAGCTATTGCCTCTCCTTTGTTAACCTTAAACTGGTTTGGCTCAAAATCTATTTCCTGCTCCCACTGCCGGCTTTCGTATTGCTTATTTTTGATGTATTCGCCTAAGGCAGGATAAAAACTATTAAGATGAGCATATAACGTAGTATATCCATTGGGGTGTGTGAGATATATGGCTTGTCCAAAACCGCTTGGTTCAATCTTCACCTTGCTTATATAGCCTTCTGCTGCTGCAAAAACAGGTAAATTTTCGCGCTGTGCTGTTCGTATATCAAAACCCATGTGAAAGTGGTTGGTACGCAACTCTCCAAAATTTGCACTCAACTGTATAGGAATTGCCAGAGGATTACGGAAATAACCTTTGGGATAATCTTTAGGGTCAATAGTTGCGGGTACAGTTTGTTTTGATTGCTGCACCTTTGTAGAAGAAGCTTCGTGTGTTGGTTCCTGGGCATTGCATGAATTAAAAAGTACAAAGAGATAAAGTACCAGGTTCCTCATATTTAAAATGTTAGTGCAGATGTAAGTTATTATCCCTTTAACATAAAAATCTTACCAAACTGGTTGACCATAATCGTAGTCCCCGGTTTAATCCAAAAGCTACGACTAAAATATTCACTTCCTTTTTACTTCAACACCTTACATTTGCGCAATTTGTTTTTATATGCCAAAAGATAATTCTATAAAATCTGTTTTGATTGTTGGTTCCGGGCCTATTATTATAGGGCAGGCGTGCGAGTTCGACTATGCAGGCTCCCAGGCTGCACGAAGCATACGTGAGGAAGGAATTAAAGTAATATTGATAAACAGCAATCCTGCTACTATAATGACCGACCCGATGATGGCCGACAGAGTTTACCTGCTGCCATTAACGGTTGAAAGTATTGAACAAATATTGGAAGAAAACCAGATAGATGCCGTGTTGCCTACAATGGGCGGACAAACTGCTTTAAACCTTTGTAAGGAGGCGGATGAGTTAGGCGTTTGGCAAAAATATAATGTGAGATTAATTGGAGTTGACATAGCTGCAATTGATACAGCCGAAGATCGCGAAAAGTTTCGCCAGTTGATGGTGAAGATTGGGATGGCTGTGGCGCCAAGCAGAGTTGCAAACAGCATTTTAGAAGGTAAGGAATTTGCCCAGGAAATTGGGTTTCCGTTAGTGATACGTCCATCATTTACCTTAGGTGGAACCGGAGGCGGATTTGTTCACAGTAAAGATGAATTGGAAGAGGCCCTTGACCGTGGATTAACAGCATCCCCAATGCATGAAGTGCTGGTTGAAAAAGCAGTGTTGGGGTGGAAAGAATATGAACTTGAAATACTTCGCGACCAGGCAGATAATGTTGTTATTATTTGTACGGTAGAAAACCTCGATCCTATGGGCATTCATACTGGTGACAGTATAACAGTTGCCCCGGCGATGACCTTAAGCGATACGGCTTTCCAGGAAATGCGTAACAAAGCTATTTTAATGATGCGTAGCCTGGGCAACTTTGCCGGCGGATGCAATGTTCAGTTTGCCTTAAATCCTGATACGGAAGATTTGATTGCTGTTGAGATCAATCCACGGGTTAGCCGTTCATCGGCGCTGGCATCAAAAGCTACTGGTTATCCTATTGCAAAAGTTGCTGCAAAGCTTGCTATTGGTTATAGGTTGGATGAATTGAAGAACCAGATAACGCAAACAACTTCTGCATATTTTGAACCTGCCCTGGATTATGTTATCGTAAAAGTTCCCCGCTGGAATTTTGACAAGTTTAAAGGAGCAAACGATACACTCGGACTGCAAATGAAAAGCGTGGGTGAAGTGATGGCTATAGGAAGAAGTTTTACCGAAGCGCTGCAAAAGGCTTGTCAAAGTTTGGAGAATGATGCAGTTGGCTTAGGTTATTATGGCAAAAGCCTGATGAGTGGAAGTGAGTTGGTTGAATACATTAAAATCCCAAAGTGGGATAGAATATTTAGAATTAAAGATGCACTTATGCAAGGTGTAACAGTTAAAACAATCTCTAAAGAAACAGGAATTGATCGTTGGTTCTTATACCAGATACAAAAAATATGCAACGTCGAAAACGATATTGCTCATTACACATTAGAAACTTTGCCCGAAGAACTGTTAAGAGATGCAAAGAAAAATGGTTTCAGCGATGAGCAGATTGCACGAATAATGAGAAACTGCACAGAAGACCAGATATACGAAAAACGTAAAGCATTTGGTATAACAAGAGTATATAAAATGGTAGATACCTGCAGTGCAGAGTTTGAAGCAAAGACGCCTTATTTTTATAGTACGTTTGAATAGTTTTTTATTAGCTACTAAAAACAATTTAATAAGCAATTCGATGTTGTTTTTTTGATACATTTTCTTCAAATCTCTCCCTTTCAGGGGAGCAGGAGGGTATGACACATAAAACCAAAGGCATTGTATTGCGCACAGTAAAGTATGGGGAAACAAGTGTTATTACAACTATTTATACCGAGCTTTTTGGTATTCAATCATACATAGTTAAAGGCGTAAGACAAACTACAAAAAAATCTTCAGGAAAAGGCTTGTATTTTCAGCCTGCCGCTATTTTAGATATGGTTGTATATCACAACCAATTTAAAAACCTCAATTTTATAAAAGAATACCAGTGGGGTTATTTATACAGTCAGGTATTATTTGATGTGGTTAAAAACACAGTTTCCATGTACATTGTTGAAATGCTGCAGCATAGCCTTAAGCAGCCCGAAGCTAATCCGGAACTGTTTTACATGATTGAAGAAACCTTAAAACAGCTCGACAAAGGACCTCCGGCTCTTACCGCTAATTTGCCCCTGTATTTTACCTTACATCTTGCCGGAGAGTTGGGGTTTCGCATACAGGGCGAGTATAAAAATGATACGCCTGTTCTCGATTTACAGGAGGGACAGTTTATTTCGCACCGGCCTACACACCCTTATTATATTGATGGAATTTTAGCAGAGGCAGCTTCTAAGCTCTTGGCTATTAATTTTTATAACGATCTTGAAGTTATTCACCTCAGCCGCAGTGTTAGGCAGCAATTGTTGCAGTCATTTCAAAATTACATTGCCTTGCATGTACAGGATTTTGGAGAGATAAAAAGCCTGTCTGTATTACAGGAGATTTTTAATTAGCGGCTTAGAGACACTACCTTTATTACTGCTTTAAAATGGTGAAAAATTTAAAATATGCAACTAATGCATAACAGGAAATTGTAACTTTAACTATAAACCTGAAATACATGGAAGTAATTGAACAAGTACCTAAAACGGCGTTGGATGTTTTTCGCCTGCTGCCTGAAGGAACTTTGTGTGAAGTAATTGATAATGTACTATATATGTCACCAGCACCAAAATATACTCATCAAAGATTACTTGGCTTATTATTTAGAAAGATTTCAGCGCATGCTGAAAACAGTAACATAGGTGAAGCGTTCATTTCTCCAATTGATGTTTATTTGGAAGAGTTATTTTCTGCTGTTCAGCCAGACATGATATTTGTTTCCAAAGCTAATATGGGAATTATGAACGAGGATGGTTATTTTTATGGAGCACCCGATTTAATTGTTGAAGTATTATCATCAAATAAGAAAAGAGATACAGTTACAAAGAAAAGCCTGTACGAAAGAGCATCTGTAAAAGAATACATAACCGCAGACCCGGCTAATAGAAAAGTTTTAGGTTATTTGCTTAATAATAGTAGATATGATCTGGTTTACGAGAATGAAGGTATCTTCAAATCGCAGTTGCTCAACCTTGAATTTCCTTTTTAAAGTAATCTTTTCACCCCCGTAAGGTCATGGTCTAAAATAATTACTCCCGGCTGTTTGCCTTTTTCAAAGCTTCCAAGTTTATCATCCATTTGTAAAGCTTTTGCTCCGTTAAAGGTTGCCCACTTCAGCATCTCCTCTATAGAAACAGAGGAAAAATTTCTTTGAATAGTTTTTATTTCATCAAGTAAGCTTAATGTCCAATTGCTGGCAAGGCTATCGGTACCTAACACTATATTACAACCATGTTTTATTAAGATATTAATAGGAGGCACACGTTGTTCGATGTACCGGTTAGCATTTACACAAAGGCAAAATGAAACGTTATTGCCTCCGGCTTTCTTTATGAATTTAATATCCTCTTCTTTAGTATATGTATTATGCACCAACAATACCTGCTCTGCACTTTGCAGTGTATTAAAACAGGTTTGTACACTTGTTTTGCCGCTTGGTTTATAAAATGAGTGATCAATCTTCATCATCTCATACATTCGTATAAAGTCTCCTGTGTTTTGCAAAAAAAGTTCATCTTCAAAAGCTGTTTCCTGGTTGTGGATGCTCGCTACTTTATTTTTGAAATAGGGGATAAGCAACTCCCACAATTGGCTCGAAACTGAATAAGGGGCATGCGGAACCATTGAGGTTGGAAAAAACTCAGAAAAGATTTCGTAATACTGCTTGCTTCTTAAAAACCTTTGTTGTGCAATGCCCGGCAGCCAGCCGCTTGCTTCAACAAAATTGTAATAAAGAAGGTTTTGTTGCTTCTTTTGTATAAGTGTATGCAGGTTGTTACAAATATCGCCAACAGCCACTATACCGTTTGCTATCATTTCGTTTTCAGCCTGTGCAATGGCCTCTAAAATTTCTTCCTCCGCAAAATGCCTTTGGGTAACTACAGCAAAAACAAAATCAATCAACCCTGTTTTTTCAGGTATCAGACCATGCATGTGGCTCAGCTCTAAATGGCAATGGCAATTGATCAAGCCCGGCGATAAAATTCCACTCAACTTTTGTATATCATCACCTGCTTCTGCAACATCTGCAATATCCACTACTAACCCTTCAGTGTTACAAACAAGTACATGATTACCTGGTAACATTTTCTTACCGGTAAATAAATTGTCCCCTTGAAATTTTAGTAAACTCATCGTTGCCAAAAGTAAGATAAGACAACGTTATGCTAACGAACCTGAAACGCTTAACTTTGCGGCTTTAAAAATTTGCTGTACTTCTGGAAACCAATGAGACACAAAGGATGCGGAGGAGCAGAAGTACAAATCGTTTTAATCATACAAATAATCGTGTAAGCCGTGATAGATAAGCTTGAAGCCATAAAAGGACGGTATGAACAGGTGTCAACAGCATTAACCAACCCCGAAATTATTAGCAATCAAAAAGAATTTCAGCGGTTAAGTAAAGAATATCGAAGCCTTGAACAAATAGTTAAGCCTTTTGAAGAATATAAAAAGGTGCTTGATGATTATGAGTTTAGTAAGGAAGCTTTAAACAGCAATGATGAAGATATGCACGAACTGGCAAAGATGGAAATGCCCGAGCTGGAAGAAAAGAAAGAGCATCTTGAGAAAGAGCTTACAAAATTACTGATACCAAAAGATCCCCAGGATGATAAAAATGCTATTCTTGAAATACGTGCCGGTACAGGCGGAGATGAAGCAAGTTTATTTGTGGGTGATCTTTTAAATATGTATTTACGTTACTGTGGAAAGCGTGGCTGGAAAACTGCTCTCATTAGTGAAAGTGAGGGAACTGTAGGTGGCTATAAAGAGGTAATTGTGGAAGTGCAGGGCGAAGATGTATATGGTACCATGAAATTTGAAAGCGGCGTTCACCGGGTACAGCGTGTGCCCAATACAGAAACACAAGGCAGGGTACATACATCTGCCGCAACTGTAGCAGTAATGCCGGAAGCCGAAGAGATAGACTTTGAATTAAAGGAAAGCGATGTAAAAATGGAAACCGCAAGAAGTGGCGGCGCGGGTGGCCAAAACGTAAACAAAGTGGAAACAAAGGTTTTATTAACCCATATTCCAACGGGCGCCGTGGTGGTCTGCCAGACAGAACGCAGCCAGTTAGGTAACCGCGAAAAAGCAATGAATATGCTGCGTACAAGGCTGTACGAAGAGCAGGTTCGCAAGCAGGAAGAGGAAATAAGCAGACACCGTAAAACATTGGTAAGCACTGGCGACCGCAGTGCAAAGATCAGAACCTATAACTGGCCGCAAGGCCGCGTAACAGATCATCGTATTGGCTTGACTTCTTACAACCTTGATGCGGTCATAAATGGAGATATTGATGAATTTGTTGAACAATTACAACTGGCCGAAAATGCCGAGAAAATGGCTAACCAGGTATAGGGAATGAAAATTGATGCACATCTAAGTAGAATAAGAAGTAACTTTTTACCTATCAAATTAAAACAAAGAATTATGCTCGAACAACTTATGGATTTAGTAAGGCAACATGCAGGCAATGATATTATTAATAATCCTGCAATCCCCAACGAAAAAAACGAAGAAGCTGTTTCCGATGCTTCTAATTCTATTATAGCCGGATTAAAAGGTGCAGTGGCTAATGGAAATGTAGATGGTGTTGTTGATCTATTTAAAGGAGGCGCACAATCTGCAGAAAGTTCTCCAATTGCACAAAATATACAAAGTGGTTTTGTGCAGAATTTAATGCAAAAATTTGGCTTAGATCATGGAAAAGCCAGCGGTATAGCAGGCAGTTTAATACCAATAGTTCTTCAAAAACTTGTTCATAAAACAAATGATCCTAATGATAATAGTTTTAACCTACAGGGTATTATTGGCCATTTAACTGGCGGAGCAGGGTTACAGGATATATTAGGCAACTCTGCCGGAGGAGGAAACAACAACGACGGTGGCGGGATAATGGATAAGATTAAGGGGATGTTTTAGTTAGTAAGAAGAAGCTATTTCAGGAGAAGGGTTAACAAATCTTTTAAATTAAATTGTATGTTTGGCCTTTTTATTGAAGTAATATAATCTGAAAAAAGGTGATAAAAAAAGACAAGTAAGGAAAGTGCACAGTACCTTAACAAAAATTGAAAAATAGTTGGCATTAACTTTGCCAGTAAATAACTACGACTACTACAAGTAGTCAAATTTTCTCATAAGCAGTTAGTTTTGGTTGCGGCCCCGATTTCCATCGGGGCCTATTTTTTTCTTAAAAAAGCACATTATAGCAAATATCCCTGTTAAGGTTCCAAGTCCATCAAAGATAATATCTGCTACATCAAACGAACGCCCGGGTACAAAATATTTTTGAACAAACTCCATAAATATTCCATACGCTAAAACGGATAGAGCTATACTTACGAACCAGCTCTTAACTGCCCGTTTATTCTGCATGTACATCGTAAAGGGATAACTAAAAAAAAAGGTTAATAAAAAAAACATAGTAAAATGTACAATTTTATCAAAATAAGGAAAATTGAAGAAACTGCTTTTAGGAAGATCACTCCCAGGCAACGTGAGTAAAATAGTAGAAATAATAAGCCAGGCTGTAGCAGGGATAAACGTATTAAATTTCATTAGACAAAGGAATGGATGCAAAGTAAATAAAAAAAGCAAGGAGCCCCCCATGGCCCCCTGCTGCTCTCTACACCTACCCGCTATCTAACAACTTAACTTTTTGGCATAAGCACAGTATTAATAACATGTATAACACCGTTACTTTGGTTAACGTCAGCAATTGTTATTTTACTTATACCACCTTTATCATCAGTAATAAAAATGTTTTTTGCTTTAAGCATAAACGTAAGTTGTCCGCCTTGCATTGTGTTTACCTTAAAGCTGCCGCCATTCTTTGTAATCATGCTTATAAGTTCAGCACTATTAATTTTACTTGGTACAATATGATTAGTTAACACTTTAGTAAGTGCCTCTTTGTTCTCGGTTTTCAGTAACATGTTAACTGTACCTTTCGGCAATTTATTAAATGCATTATTGGTTGGAGCGAAAACTGTAAAAGGACCTGAACCTGATAAAGTATCGGTTAAACCTGCAGCTTTAACAGCAGCAACAAATGTTGTGTGCTCTTTACTTTTAACAGCATTTTCAATAATATTTTTTGAAGGGAACATAGCAGCGCCGCCCACTACAACCCTTTCTTCCTGCGTAAATGAATTAGTTGAAAGTAAAATAACCAAAGTAATTAAAGCACTTCTCAATTTAATAACTGACTTCATAATTTTATACCCTTTCTATTTACGTAAACAATATATAATTGGATTTTTTATAAACCTTTGTTGTGTTTTAGCTGTAAAAAGAGCTGTAAACTTATAAACTTGATGGGGTTGAATAATGGATATAAAAAGTTGAAGTATTTTAAACTTTACCCATTACATATAATTCTTCCATTGTAGGGGCAGGGCTGCCGCCTTCTTTTTCTAAAGTGATAGCAAAGGCTTCGGCCTGGGGTATGGTTTTCATTTTACAAACACCTATACATCGAAGATCTATCATACCTGCATCTACAGGCTTTCCATTGACCAAAGCCCAAAGTTGGTACTGCTTGCCAGCTTTAGCTTTAGGAAGCACATTAGCCACCATATAAACATCTTTGTTGTTTCTATCCCAAAAAACAGTGGCGAGATTTTTCTGGCCTTTTACATCGGCTAATTTTATCATAGCCATTTTAGGATCGTGCAATACATCTAAAGCAGCCTGCCACTCCTGCATACTTGTTTGATAGATGTGGTTGTTTGCAACTAAAGAATTTCTTTCGGTAAGCAAGGCCTGGTAAGCTGTGTTCCTTTCGCTATATCTGTTATATAAGTAAATATTAGTAATTGCACTTGCAATAAATAATATAATGGAAGCGGCGGCAGCAAAACGCCATAAACGTAAACTTCTTACAGGTTCATTAATAATTGTGTCTGAATCTTTTAAAGGTAACAATGGCGATATGCGTGTTTCTTTTTCATCCTCGGCAATAGCTGCCATTATTTTAGATTTAACATCGGCAGGGGGGGCAATAGCATTTTCTGATGCTTGTTTTTGAAGCAATGCCGAAAACTCATCTATGGTGTTTTGCACTTCAGGATGCTGAAGACGAAGCTTTTCAACTTCAATAACTTCTTCAGCACTTGCAAGGCCAAGCACATAGCTTTCTATTATTCCGGTTTGTATGTAAGCCTGTATATCCAACTTAGGATTTTATCACTTGTTTTAATTGAATTAAAGCGGTTCGCAATCGTGTTTTTACAGTTCCCAGGGGTATGGAGAGCATTTTTGAAATTTCGTCCTGTGTATAGCCTTGAAAATAGGAAAGCTCTATTAAAACTTTATGATTTTCTTTTAGCTTATGCACTATTTTTCTTAAACCAATTTTATCAATATCTGTATGTGTAGTTCCGCCAGCTTCATATACGCTTTCTGTTAGCTCGCGGTTTTGCTGGCTTTGTTGAAAGTTCTTACTTCTAACAATATCAATACTTGCATTTCTTGCTACGTTAAGCATCCAGGTAAATAGCCTTCCTTTTGTAGTATCGTAAGTATCAATTTGTCGCCAGATTTTTATAAATACTTCCTGTAATACATCGTTAGCCAGTTCTTTATCTGGTACTATATTAAGAATAACAGAATATAACGAAGCTGAATAATGATCGTACAAATAATTAAAAGCGGGTTGTTGACGTTGCTTTAACATCGTCACTAATTCGCCCTCTGAATATGTATTGGCTGTGCTCAAATAGTGGGGTTGGACTGTTTGCCATTAATCATAGTTGAGGTACTTCTATATACGCAAAACTAATGATTGTAGTTTTAATTAGTTAAGAAACAAGTTGTTGATATGCATCAGCAGTAAGCAGCTTCTCTGCCTGCGATTGATCTTTTAATGTCATTTTTATCATCCAACCTTCGCCATAAGGATCAGTATTTACCAGCTCCGGTTGTTTAGCTAATGCAGGGTTTACTTCATCAATTGTACCTGTTAATGGTAAAAAAAGATCGCTTACAGTTTTTACTGCTTCAACGCTTCCAAATATTGCTTCGGCTTCCAGTGTTTTGCCAACACTGTCAATATCTACATACACAATATCGCCTAATTCTCTTTGTGCAAAATCAGTAATTCCAACTGTTGCCGTGTTACCTTCAAGCTTAATCCATTCATGGTCTTTTGTGTATTGCAGATCAACAGGAAAATTCATGTAATGATTTTTATAATTACAAATATTAAATAAAAATTTGAACTTATGTTAATTAAGGATGCGGATTTTCATTTGTATGTTTTGCAAGGGGCGATTTGCGGCATCTTTTGGCGCTTTTGCAATTCTGTCTATTATATCTAAACCGCTAATTACTTCTCCAAACACTGTATAGCCCTGGTCGAGAAAGGGTGTACCGCCAATGCGATGATAAATTTCGCGTTGGGTATTCGTCCATGTAAATTGAGGGTTGCTTGGTTTAACCCGTTTATTATAATAATCGTTTAACTCAGTATCGGTAAGAGGTTTACCATCTACTAAATAAAACTGGCAGTTGCTGCTGGCTTTTTGCGGATTATCATCACGGGCTGCTGCCAAAGCTCCTTTTTTATGAAAAAGATAGGGCTTAAATTCAGCAGGTATCTTTTGGGTGCTGAGCCATTGCCTAATTGAACCCCATCTGCTGCATTTCTGCTTAAAGGGTCGCCACCTTGTATCATAAAATCATCAATCACTCTATGAAACAAAAGGCTGTCGTAAAAGCCTTGCTGAACAAGCTTGATAAAGTTATCCCGGTGAAGCGGCGTACTATCATACAACTTAACAATCATTGCACCATAACTGGTATTTATTTCAACCAGTTTTTCTTTGGTGTTTAATTGTTTCCCTGGTTCGCTTGCAGAAGCTGACGCAGTTATATTTTTCACCGTTGATTTTTGCGGAGAAGCTTTTTTAGTTGTTGCTTTTGCTTTTGCCTGAGCAAACGCGTGCCCCACTATTATAACAACAAACATTACAACACCCAATAAATTTTTACCTGCGCTAATCATTTTTAAGACTTGAATTATTTATTAGTGAGAGCCGACCATTGACCAACGACTAACGACAACTAACGACAGACAACCGACAACCCAACCAACCATCCTACAGCTATTGAACTTTGACCTGATAACTTATTGACTTAATAACTTAATGACCCCCCCAATGACTAATATTTAAAAGCCATGTTTTTCAAAGTATAACAAAACATGGTCTTTCAAAAAATTCTCCTGGTCAATAACATTATATGCAGGTATTTCTTTTACCTGTTTAAAATGCGGCCAGCCTTCTTCGTCTTTGCCTTCTAAAATATAAAAGCCGCTTTGGCTTAACAATGTGCAAACGGCTACATGCATCAGGTCTTGCTTTTGTTCTTTGGTGATTTTGCTTTTTATAAAGCCTGTTTCCTGCATGCCAATTAAAAATAAAACTGCTTCCATATCAGGCTTTTTACCAAAGCGCTCTAAAAACTTTGCTTCAAGCTGCCACCATCTTAATTGCAGATCATCTTTCACATTCATACAAAGCAAAAATAAGTGTTTCAGATAGTTAGTGTGGCAATTCATCTCTAATCACAAAAGTTCAACTGTTATCTTTGCCGCAAATTTTCAGAACATGCTACAAGTAAGTTACATACGTCTAAACCGCGATGAAGTGTTGGAAAGACTATCTATAAAAAATTTTTCTCAACCCCGGTTGGTTGACGAAGTGATTGCTTTAGATGATGAAAGAAAAAAAAATCAATCAGAATTTGATAATACACAGGCAAGGGTAAACAGTGCATCAAAAGAGATTGGCATTTTGATGAGGCAAGGCAAAAAGGATGAAGCGGAATCTTTAAAAGCCGAGGTAGCATCTTTAAAAACTACTATTGATCCTCTTAAAGAAAAAATGGCTGATGCAGAAAAGCAATTACTTGATAAGCTGCTTATGCTGCCCAATTTGCCATCTGCACAAGTGCCAAAAGGTAAAACACCCGAAGATAATGTTGTGGTAAGAGAAGGCGGAACAAAACCAACGCTTACAGAAGGTGCAGTGCCTCATTGGGAGCTTACAACAAAATATAGGCTGATTGATTTTGAATTAGGCACCAAAGTTACCGGAAGCGGATTTCCTTTTTATATTGCCAAGGGCGCAAAGCTGCAGCGTTCGTTAATTCAATACTTTTTAGATTTTAATACTGCTGCCGGCTACCTTGAATATCTGCCGCCCTTTATGGTTAATGAAGACAGCGCTTATGGCACTGGCCAGTTACCCGATAAAGAAGGGCAGATGTATCATGCAACTGCAGATAACTTTTACCTCATCCCCACTGCTGAAATTCCTGTAACAAATGTATATCGTGATACAATTTTAAAAGAAGAAGAGTTGCCTGTAAAGATGACGGCATACTCTCCATGCTTTAGAAGAGAGGCAGGAAGTTATGGGAAAGATGTAAGAGGATTAAATCGCCTGCACCAGTTTGATAAAGTAGAAATTATTCAAATTGTTCATCCTGAAAAAAGTTATGAAGCGCTTGATGAAATGGTAGCCCACGTTGAACGGTTATTACAGAGCCTTGAATTGCCTTACCGCATACTAAGATTATGTGGTGGCGATATGAGTTTTGCAAGCGCAATCACTTACGATTTTGAAGTGTACAGCGGCGCACAACAACGCTGGCTTGAAGTAAGCAGCGTAAGTAATTTCGAGAGCTTTCAAACTAACAGAATGAAGTGCAGATTTAAAGATGCAAGCGGTAAAATGCAACTTGCCCATAGCTTAAACGGAAGCTCATTAGCACTGCCAAGAATTGTTGCATCATTACTTGAAAATAACCAGGCTGCCGAAGGGATAAAGTTGCCTGAAGTATTGCATACTTATTTTGGTGCAAAAGTAATTTCGTGATCTATTTCCCTTGAACCACTCCAAAAGGAGTGTAGAGGTGTTTGAAAAAACTTTTAAGTAATTAAAAATTGAAGGTGAATTGGTTATGAAACAGAACACCCAGAATATAAAAAACATGTCCTCAAAATTCCATAAATCCCAGTTCAAACATTAACGCTTAATAGTAACCCTTGTACCAACAGGCATCATATCAAACAACTGTTGTACATGTTCGTTTTTTAAACTTATACATCCATTAGTCCAGTTCTGGTATTGATCAACTGCATAACCTTCATGAGGCCATGTGCCATGAATGCCAATACCGCCTCCAATTTTTGCAGAGAGAGGAATAAGATGTTGCAGTTTGCGCATATTGAATTTTTCAATATCTGCAGTGGTCGGATAATCAAGACCAATGTACCTGCACCACTTGTTATGTATTCTCTTGCTTACTATGGTAAATGTTCCTTCCGGTGTTTTACGATCCCCCTCAGTTAATTTGTCGCCCTGGTCGTCGTTTCCGAAAACGATAGGATAAGCTATAAGCCATCCTGAGGCATCGTAAACATTTAATTCGTAATCGCTTTTATCAATAACAATATAATAGGAGCTTTTACTGTAGATGGCTTTATAAAAAGAAGTGTTGGCAAAAAATATAAGACTTAAAATTGAAAGGAGGCCAATGCGCTTCATAGATGTATTGGTGCTTTTTATAAATTTGTAAGTGGAAAATTAATAAGAAGCTTTTAGTTATTTTTTGATTTCACAAAAGTTTACAAAGTTCCTATAGCCCTTTATCAGGATTAAGAAGAAAATTTTAAAAGTAGGATCAGGAGGTATGTTTAAATTATTATCTCTTTCCTGGAACAAGTATGGGAAGAAGTTGCGCTTTCTTTCAGTCTCAGGTCTTCCTAACGGCAATATCATTTAGTTATGAGAAATTTCCATGCAAGACGCAAAGGAATACAACGCAAAAACGCTAAGAATGAAGCCTTTGCGCCTGGGTATCTTCGCATGGAAAAAAACACCACTAACTGAACAACATTCACCTCTTAGAGGTTGGGGATCATTTCTTCCAAACTCTCTTTTGCAGCTTTTATAGTTTCATCAATATCTCCACTACTTAATGCATTATTTAAGAACCAGCTTTCGAATGCAGATGGTGGCAAATAAATTCCTCTTCTTAACATAGCATGAAAGAATTGATTAAATATTGCATTGTGTGCTGAAGCCGCAGATGCAAAGTCAACTACAGGATGATTGCAGAAATGAATACTGATCATTGAGCCAAGCTGGTTAATAACATAAGGGCGTCCCCATGCTTTTAAAACTTCATCAAGTCCATTTCTTAAATAGATAGTTTTGTCTTCAAGCTCTTTGTAGATGGATGGATTTTCTTTCAGCTTTTTTAATAAAGTATAACCTGCAATCATTGCTATTGGATTGCCGCTTAATGTTCCGGCCTGGTAAACCTTCCCCAAGGGTGCAATGTGCTGCATGATTTCTTTACGTCCTCCAAAAGCTCCAACAGGCATGCCTGCACCAATCACTTTTCCATAAGTTACAAGGTCTGCCACAATGCCCAGCTTTTCCTGTGCGCCTCCCGGTCCTAATCTAAAGCCGGTCATTACTTCATCTAATATCAGCACAATTCCTTCTTCGTCACAAATTTTTCGTAAGCCTTCTAAAAATCCTGGTTGAGGTAAGATGCAACCCATGTTTCCTGCAACCGGCTCGGTAATAATTGCCGCTACTTCACCCTTGTTTTCGATTACTAATTTTTGTACACTTTGTAAATCATTATAAGCCGCAACGAGGGTATCGTTTGCTACACCTGCGGTTATCCCCGGTACAGTTTGAATGTTGAAAGTTGCCACACCGCTGCCAGCCTTTACTAAAAAGCTATCTGCATGACCATGATAATGTCCTTCAAATTTTATAACCTTATTTCGTCCCGTATATCCACGTGCTAATCGTAATGCACTCATACAAGCTTCTGTGCCGCTGCTTACCATTCTTATTAAATCAACATTAGGAACCATGCTTATTATTAACTCAGCCATTTCAACTTCAAGTTGTGTAGGCGCACCATACGATGTTGAGTGTGCAGCATATTCCTGTATGGCTTTTACCACAGGTTCATAGGCATGCCCAAGTATCATAGGACCCCACGAAGCGATGTAATCAATGTAGCGATTTCCGTCAACATCAAACATGTAAGCGCCTTTTGCATTTTTAATAAATATAGGAGTTCCACCTACGCTTTTAAATGCACGAACCGGTGAGTTTACGCCGCCGGGTATTGAACGTTGGGCACGCTCGAATAGTTGGATGCTTGTGTTTATCATAATAAGTGATAGTATTGATGAATGATAGTTTATGTTTGAATTAAAAATATAGTCAATGCTTGTTTTCCATTACCTTCTTCCATATTTCGGGTATTCTTTTTACCCAAATCAGTTCACGCTTTTTTATTGCAGCATCGTCGGCAGGGCTTCCCCAGTATATTTTACCTTCTTCCAGATCGTGCCCTACACCGCTTTGTGCTAATACGGTAACGTTGTTGTTTATAGTAAGCGTTTTACTCACGCCTACCTGACCCCACAAGGTTACACCATCCTTTAAAGTAGTTCCGCCGGCAATAGCTACCTGTGCAGCAAACAAACAATTTTTGCCTATCACCACATCATGACCAATATGTACCATATTGTCCATCTTTGTTCCGGCGCCAATATGTGTATCGGCAGTTACACCACGATCTATTGTACATCCTGCACCAATTTCTACAAAGTCTTCAATCACTACCTGTCCGCAGCTTTGCATTTTTTTATACCATACATCGCGGTTCTTTTTAGTGTTGTAATAAAAAGCATCGCTGCCAATTACCGTTCCTGATTGTATAATCACATTGTTTCCTATTTGAGTAAAGTCAAGCAATGAAACGTTAGGATGAATGATGCAGTTATTACCTATGGTTACCTGGTTGCCAATAAAAACATTTGGCATAATCACAGTGCCTTCACCGATTTTTGCAGTATCGCTAACAGCTTTAGTTGCAGCAGTGAATGGCCTGAAATAATTAACAATTTTTAAGTATGCTTCAAAAGGATCGGGTACAACAAGAAGGCACTTTCCTTTGGGTATTGAAACTTCTTTGTTGTTGATAATAATAAAGGATGCATTGCTGTTGATACATTTATTATAATATTTCGGATGATCAACAAAACACAAATCACCTTTTTCAACACGATGTATTTCATTTATACCTGTTGCTTCGGATGTTGCGTTGCCTATCAATTCTGCATCTATTAAAGATGATATTTGATGAAGGCTTACAGGCGAATAAAATTTCATATAAAGATGTTTACGGCAAAGGTAGCATTACACATTGCTTATTCTATTTAGTTGTTTAAATAATAAAATTTTGGCAATGAAGGGAGACATATTAATCATGTTTAAATGCCAACATCTTTACCGGCATTATTAATATTGTTATAAGGTAAGCTATAACAACAATAAAGAGAAGTTGATAAGAGTTAGTTGTTATAGTTGCGATAGAACTTTAGTTGATGTTGTTATAAAAAGAAACATCTTCAAAAAATATTTTTTACTTACCATGCTAAATTATTTCTTTCTATAAAAGCTATTGGGCATGTATAAAAGCAGTACTTAAATATATGCATAATAGTAACAACCAAAAAAGCTTCAAACCCTTTATTCATCATGCTTTCAGCATCTTATAAGTAGAGACGAATGAACAACAACTATAGTAACTTTTATTGTCTTCATTTAATAAATACACCCTTTTTATATAGCAGACTGAAAGCTTATTAACACCTTAAAAATAAAATTGTGTATAAAATAGTTTGATAAATTTTTTGTGTTAGAAAAAAGTATTTTTAATATTGTGTAAGGAAATTTATTTCCTGGTACTTACTAACCCATTCATATATGAAGCCCGGTTTACTCCCGGGCTTTTTTATTGTACATGCATCAATACTTCTTCATCTATAAACCTTACAAAGTATTATCTCAATTTACTTCTAATGAAGATAAACAAACCCTTGCCAATTTCTTTTTTGTTCCTAAAGATGTATATCCCGTTGGCCGTTTAGATTATGACAGCGAAGGTCTTCTTATACTAACTAACGATCCGGCTGTTAACTATCGTTTACTAAACCCGGCTTATAAACATGAGAAAGAATATTGGGTGCAGACAGAAGGAATGATAACACAACAAGCTTTAATGGAGTTAGAAAAAGGAGTAGTAATTTCTATAGATGGCAAGGCTTATAAAACCTTACCTGCAGCAACAAAACTTTTTACCACTAACCCTGCAGTACAAGAAAGAAACCCACCTGTGCGCTTTAGAAAAAGTATTCCAACTACATGGATGAGTTTAACCTTAACTGAAGGAAAGAACAGGCAGGTAAGAAGGATGACAGCAAAAGTTGGCTTCCCTGCATTACGATTGATAAGATATAGAATTGAAAAAATTACATTAGAAAATTTGCTGCCTGGTGAGATAAAAGAATTGACAAAACAAGAAATTTATAAGGCCTTGTTTTAAGTGATAATTATGGCCCATGAGAGCCAAAAGAATTATGCAGAAGTACTTTGCAAAAGCTTATCAACTCCAGCAAAATCGTTAGGATTGTGTGAAGACCTAAAGGGCTATACCTTAACTTTTACCAAAAGTAATTTCCGTTTACTTTTGTAACCAACCCACAGCAGATGCAGTTACAAACCATTGAAGCAGTTGATGAGATTGAGCCAGAACACTTTAAAAATAACTACTACGATCTTAAAAAGCCTTTAATTATAAAAGATCTTGCTAAACAATGGCCTGCATATAACAAATGGAATTGGGAGTATTTTAAACAAAGAGTGGGTGATGTAAAAGTTGGCTTATACAATAACATAAAGAGCGATGCTTATACACCAATTAACACAGCTGATGATTATAAAACCTTTGGCGAATATATTGACATGATTAGCAAAGGACCCGCTCAATGGCGTATTTTTCTTTTCAATATCTTTAACCATGCTCCTGAGTTAATTAATGATTTTACCTGGCCCGAACACTTGATGAAAGGTTTTGTAAAGAAGTTTCCGATGCTGTTTGTTGGCGGGGCTACCAGTATTACTCACATGCATTTTGATATTGATCTCTCACATTCTTCATACCCAGTTTATTGGCAGGAAGAGGGTATTACTTTTTCCACACGAAGAGCAATATAAGCTTTACCGTAAGCCTTTTGAAGTACTAAGCCTTGCGGATTTCTCTAATTACAATCATTTAAATGGAACACCCGATTATAAACAGTTTCCGGCATTAAAATATGCAAAGGGGTACGAAGTTATTATGGAACATGGTGATACTTTATTTATGCCTGCTGGCTACTGGCACCACATGGAATACCTTGACAGTGGTTTTGCAATAAGCTTACGCGCTATGCAATCATCCGTAGGCGGTAAACTTCATGGCGCCTGGAATTTATTTGGTATGAGAAGCATAGATACTGTTATGAAGAAAACTGCACCGCTATGGTGGTACAACAATAAGAAAAAGAAGATATTTGAGAATGCTGAAAAAGAAATGATAAAAGCTTAAGAAACAGTGCAACTTCTAATAAAACAGCCCTTGCAATTGTAAGGGCTGTTTTATTGGTATTATCCTTCTCTTCTTTATCAAACAATTTCCCAAACTTCCCGGCCTCGCAGTAATTTATCAAGATTTCCGGCTCCTTTCGAAGCGATGGTCTCCTGTACCTGCATTTCCATTATATCTTCATAACAGGCTCTTTCAGTTTGGTAAAACACACCAAAAGGTCTTGGAAAATGTCCGCCTGATTTTTGAGGATCATCAAACATTCTTACTAAAATCTGTGCTTTATAAAAATCAGTTTCGTCATGTATCCAAAGATCATCTGCAGTAACACCCCCGCCTAATTCAACAATTATAGGTCGCAAGCCTTCGAGCTTAATGCCTTTGTTTTGTAAGGCGCCAAAAATTAAAGGCTTACCATGTTCAAGAAATAATGCTTCTTCTGCTTTGGATGATTTCTCGGTAAAAATTTCAAAAGCTCCATCGTTAAAAATGTTGCAGTTTTGGTATATCTCTAAAAATGAAGCGCCTTTGTGTTGATAGGTTCGTGTAAGCATAGCCTGCAAATGTTTGGGATCGCGATCCATGCTGCGGGCGATAAAAGTAGCATCGGCCCCTAAAGCAAGAGCCAGCGGATTAAAGGGATGATCTATACTTCCGTAAGGAGTGCTCTTGGTAACTTTTTGCTTTTCACTGGTGGGTGAGTATTGGCCTTTAGTTAAGCCATAAATCTGGTTGTTGAACATTAAAAGATTTACATCAAAATTTCTTCTTAGTAAATGCATGGTATGATTGCCGCCAATGCTCAGGCTGTCGCCATCGCCGCTAACTATCCAAACACTTAACTCGGGACGGCTTGCTTTTAAACCGCTTGCAATAGCTGTGGCACGGCCATGGATGCTATGCATTCCATAAGTGTTCATATAGTAAGGAAAGCGGCTGCTACAGCCAATACCGCTTATAATTACAATGTTTTCTTTTGGTACTCCAATGCCAGGCATTATCCTTTGAACCTGTGCTAAAATTGAATAATCGCCACAACCGGGGCACCATCTTACTTCCTGGTCGGTCACAAAGTCTTTTGCCGTTAAAGTGACCGGGTTAGCTTCTGTTATTGTTGACATGAGACATGTAAAAATTAAGAGGACAAATTTCGTTAAAATAAACTATATCGCCTTGCTTTTAATATATTTTAGCTATTACTTAATTTTACCTTTAGCTAAGTAAGCGAATAAGAAATATTCCCGTCTTTCTCATCCTTTAAAGCAATGCCTAATTGTAAAAGTTGTTTTCGTATAGCATCCGATGTTACATAATCTCTTTTAACCTTTGCCTGTTTCCTTAATTCGATCAACACCTGCAGTACGCCATCAAGCTTGCTGTAATCGCCCTGCAGCTCGCTTTTTAAACCAAATATTTCTTCAACAAAAGCTTTCATTTTTTGTTGCATCAAAGTAAATGTTGATTGAGTAAGTGCATCAGCAGTTATATGTTTGTCTTTAATTGAATTTATTACCGGCACCAGTTCAAATATACTGGCAAGTACTTTTGCAGTATTAAAATCGTCGTTCATAAATTCATCAAACTCTGCAAGCAGCTTTTGAACCTTGTCATTAAGTTCCCTGTCTATATTTTCTTCTTTAAATGAGTAACCTGCAACTTGAAACTTCTGTAAAACTTCATAAGCTTCCCACAAACGTTTTAATCCTTTTTCTGCAGCCTGTAATGCTTCATTACTAAAATCAAGGGTACTGCGATAATGACTTTGAAGAATAAAAAATCTTATGGTCATCGGGCTGTAGGGCTGTTCTAAAATGGTATTATTTCCGCTAAACATTTCACTTAGCTTAATTACATTATTGTAGCTCTTGCCCATCTTTCTGCCGTTAATGGTTATCATGTTATTATGCAGCCAGTAGCGCGCCATCGTTTTATGATTGCAAACTGCACTTTGTGCTATCTCACATTCGTGATGCGGAAACTGAAGGTCCATTCCTCCCCCATGAATATCAAATTCTTCACCCAAATATTTTGTACTCATGGCAGAGCACTCTATATGCCAGCCGGGAAACCCTTCGCCCCAGGGACTCTTCCAGCGCATAATATGTTCGGGAGGTGCGTTTTTCCATAAGGCAAAATCTGATTTATTTTTTTTGTCTTCCTGGTTATCAAGCTCCCGTGTTGTATCTAACTGGTCGTCTAAAACTCTTCCGCTTAACATGCCGTAAGGCATTCCTTTTTTTGCAAAATCTGTATTGTATTTTTCAACATCAAAATAAACACTGCCGTTTGCAACATAAGCATAGCCTTCTTCAATTATCTTTTCAATCATTACTATCTGCTCTACAATATGGCCTGTAGCTGTTGGCTCTATACTTGGCGCAATAGTATTAAACTCGTTCATCGCCCAATGGTACATGTTGGTATATTTTTGAACAAGCTCCATCGGCTCCAGCTTTTCTATAACAGCTTTTTTACTGATCTTATCTTCTGCTTCACGCCCTTCTTCTTCAAAATGGCCGGCATCGGTTATATTTCTTACATAGCGTATTTTATAGCCTAAATATTGCAGATAGCGGTAAATAAAATCGAAAGTGATGTAAGGGCGGGCATGGCCTAAATGGCTTTCGCCGCTAACGGTTGGTCCGCAAACATACATGCCAACATTACCAGGCGTATTAGAGGTGAATATTTCTTTTTGACGGGTTAAAGAATTATAAACTTTAAGTGACGACATTTTAAAATAATTTGGAAGTAATAACTAAAAAGCCAAAGGTAATTGGGGAAGCACTAGCAGCAACAAAAACAAATATGGTGATCGCGGGCAGGCATGTATAACGAAGATAATAATTGTAATGCTACAAAAATAAAACTTTTCAATGGCCCTTCTTTATTGTTCTATTTAAGACTAATATCAGTAACCAGCATCAGGTGATCGCTCAGGTCTTCATCTACCATATCAAACTGATTTATATAAAATTGTTGATCGGGTAAAATATAATCTATTCGTAAAGTGGGTGCGAGAGGAAGATAAGTTCTTCCTATGCCGAGAGATGTTGCCAAAAAAGCGTCCTGCCAGTCTTTTCGGATATGAAAGTAGGCGAAGTTATTAGGCACATCATTAAAGTCACCGCATATTACTGATGGATATGGAGATATGTCTAAAGCATCTCTTACAATTCGGGCCTGCTCGCCACGCCTTGTAAAAGCAAGTTTCATTTTTGCAAAAATATCTTTAGAAGCAGGAAGCGCATTTTCTTTGGTATTTTTTATTTGTTCAAGTCCTTCATAATCCTCTTTATTAAATTTAAACGACTGAAGATGTGTTGTAAAGACCCTTATGATTTTTGTAGAAGTTTGCACATCTGCATAAATAAGGCTTTCACCCAAATTGCCGGGAAACTGAATTTTTCCTGAGTCTACAATTTGGTATTTTGAAAAAATTATACTGCCCGATTGATAGCCTTGTTTTGGGCGTTTAAAATCTTTTGAGAAATAGTAATAAGGCAGCTTGGTACTAAAACGTGCAATGTTATTTTGAATGTCTGAATTATTAAATTCCTGCAAACAAACTATATCCGGGCTTCGATTTATAATGGTTTCAGGAACGGTGGCCCGGTCAATTCTTTTTTTGTCGGGCTTGCTGCTTAGCCCCCGCAAGCTTCGAACATTCCAATCTACTATCCGTATATGCCGGCTGTCTTTTTTTTCAGTAAATGTTTCGAACTTATGCACTGCAAACAACACGCTTAATTGTTTTAAGCCAATAAGCAAAGTAATTATGGGTATAAGAGAAAGCGCAGGCTTTACAACCCACCAAAAAATAATTGAAAACACAAGTAACAGGGACAGGTAAGGAAATGCAAGACCTAAAAAGCCCATAAACCACCAGGTAGAAGGGTTTAAATAGGGAACCAGGCATGCAATAAGAAAAAGGCCTGCAACTATTGTATTTAATGTTATTAAAAATTTCTTGAAAAATCTTCCGAATTTTCCCGTTGCCATGCTGTAAATATATAAGATTTAAGTGCTAAAACTTATATCACTTAGCCCACTTAATATCGGTAATAAGCGGAAAGTGGTCTGATAGATATAAAACAGGTGCAGTAAATTGTAAAAACTTAAAAGAGTGATCTGCCAGTATATAATCAATCCTCAAAGTTTTTGAAAGCCCATAATAAGAATGTCCCAGGCCTAAACCTTTTTCTATAAAAGCATCCTGCTTATTACCTTTTATAGTATTATAAACGTAACTGCTGGGTACAGAATTGAAATCGCCGGTTATAATTGAAGGATAAGGGCTTTTGGAAACAACATCTTTTACAAAATCTGCTTCTCTTGCGTGTATTTGAGCGTAATGCTTTATTGTGTGCATTATTTTTTTGCTATACCGATAAGCGCTGTCGTAACGCTCTCTCCCCTGCTCTTCAAGCAGACCTGAATGGGGAAGGATATTCATTGAAATAAGATGAGTAGTGTAAAAACGCATTCTCTTATTTTGGAATATAATATCTGCATACATTATCGTCTCAGGCTCTGCAATATTTTTATAAATAGATTTACCGGAGTCTATAATAGGAATTCTTGAGAAGATGGCCGAACCTTTTACTACTCCCCCATAGCTATGCGCATCTACAAAATCGTTAGAGGTAAAAAAATATTTATAACCTAACGAGTCTCTTATGGTTTCATCGTTTGAAAAAAATTCCTCCTTTCTCCAATAATCAACATAATCCTGCAAAAGAATAATATCTGCGTTAGCACCTCTTATAAAATCCATCATCCTTATTCTGGAAGTATCAGCTGCCGCACGAATATTGTTGTTAAAATATCTTACGTTCCAGCTTAAAACTCTAAGGGCAGTTGAGTCTTTCTTATAATTAAATGTTGAGGGAACATTCAGCGCCCAGGTAGAGGTTAAATTCTTATATCCAAGCAGAAACAGAATAAATAATACAAGCGCAATCTTCCTTCTTACAAAAGCCCATAAGACTATCAATCCAATCATTACAATAACTAATACAGGATAGCCAAGGGCAAGAAAAGTAAAAGGCCAAAAGCGAACAGGACTAATATACGGAGTTAAACAACTAAGCAGATAGATGAACCCGGTTATAACAGTAATAAACGCAAGTACGAACCGGAGAAATTTCTTCATGCTTACAATTCTTCACGGCTCGCTTTCTTCAAAAAATCCTTTTCTTCCTCACTTAATGAATGATACCCTTTCTGATGTATCTTATCGAGCAGATCATCCACACGCTGCTGTGTTATATGAGGTGTTTTCTCAAAAGGCTTTTGTGTAGATTTATAATATAACTGTTGTTTCTGTGGTTTTTGAACTTGTTTCTTTTGAGGGTTGAAAAGATCGTTAGTCCATATGGCCAGATTGTTCATCCATTGGCCCCAATCATTTCCTTTGCCAAGTTGCCATACAAAAGCATATCCCGTTAAGCCTCCTGCAATCAGTGCCGCGGCATAGCCCGGATTATCCATGCCTGCAGTGCCAAGACTTATCAGTACAAACACTGCTGCAAGTACCCATAATGAAATGCCGCCATTTATTGATGGGAAAATTTTGTAATTAGGGGCAAGAGAAGTGGCAGCTACAGCAATTGCCATAAGAGAAGGGCCGGCGCCTACCAGAGGCAAATAGCTACTAATATTATTTTGAAACGAAGGAATTAAGTTTATAGTTAAAAGAAAAGCCACGGAGCCAGCGACCCCGCCATATAAATAAACAGGAATTAATTTTTTATTGCCGGATAAATCCTGAAGAATATATCCAAAACTATATAACCATAATAAACTGCTAAACAGATGCAGAACTTTGGTATGAGTAAACATATATAGCAGTAGAGTCCAGGGGCGCGTTGCAAAAAATTCGGGGCGGGTGGGCACTACAGCCCAAGTTAATATTTGCTCATTAAAAACAGTTTCTGTACTGTTATTAACCACGTAAATAAGCTTAGCAAAACTTAGCAGTACAAAAACAATAGCATTAAAAATAATTAACAGGGTAAGCGAGTTGCCATCCTGGCCAAGCAACATTCTTTTTCGGCTGTTTTGTTCCAACACACTCATTTATCTAATTTTTTTCACCGGTTAATAAAAGATTTTTCGATTTTTTTTGTTCCATGTCATCACTAATAAAAAGCCTACCAGGCCTCCTCCTATATGGGCCCAGCGGGCCACATTATCACCTGCACTGTTTTGTATAGCCGAAAACAATTCTATTCCAAAATAAATCAATCCCATCCATTTCGCCTTAACAGGTACAAAAAAATACAGGTATATATAGGTATTAGGAAATAAATAAACAAACGCTGCTAATACTCCAAATACCGCACCACTTGCACCCAAAGTAGGACGACTTACTACAGAATAAGTAACATCGGAAATGTAATTTACAATTTGTTCAACATTATTTGTGTTTGAAGGGTCTGCAAAATAATTTTTTGCCAATAAATCAGCCTGGGGATACTGAGATAACCCGTAATTACTATAAAAAGCAGCAATCTTGTTGGGAGTAGGGTGAAGTTTAAGCGCTAAAAATTCATTTAAAAGTCCGTGGTAGTCGTACCACAAAAAAGTCAGGTGAATAAGCGCTGCACCTATTCCGCATAGGAAATAGAAGGTTAAAAAACGTTTGGGGCCCCAAACATTTTCGAGTATGGAGCCAAACATCCAAAGGGCAAACATGTTTCCGAACAAATGCCAGAAATCGCCATGCAAAAACATGTGCGTAACCAATTGCCACGGTTGAAAAAGAGGCGACTTTACGTGATGCAAAGCTAAAAGATCAAGCATATTAAAGGTTTCACCGGCTCCAATTGACTTTTGAGCGAGAAAAAACAGCACATTAATAATCAGGAGGTTTTTTATAACTATCGGCAGTACCTCAAACCGGCCCGGTCTAAATTCGGTCATAATTTTTCTTAAATAACAAAGGTAAGTTCCTATTTATTAACGGAGTTTTAATTGAACTATATTTTCAATGTGCAAAGTATGCGGAAACATATCTACAGGCTGAATTTTTTCAACCCCATATTTCTCATTTAATAAGGCTATATCCCTTGCCTGCGTTGCAGGATTACAGCTTACATAAACAATTAAGGGGGCCGCAATATCCAACAGTTTTTTCACCAGTTTTTCATGCATACCTGCACGGGGAGGATCGGTTATAATAACATCAGGTTTTCCATGATCTTCAAAAAAAAAATTGTTACAAATATCTATAACATCACCGGTAAAAAAGGCAGCATTTTGTAATCCATTCAGCTTTGCATTTTCATTGGCATCATCAATTGCCTCTTGCACTACATCAACCCCAACAATTTTTTTTGCCAGTTTACTTACAAAAATGCCAATACTTCCTGTACCGCAATAAAGGTCGTAAACTGTTTGGGTACCATTAAGTTCGGCAAACTGCCGGGTTACCCCGTACAACTTTTCTCCCTGCCGAGTGTTGGTTTGAAAAAATGATTTGGGCGAAATCTTAAATTTACAATTTTCAAGCTGTTCAATTATATAACCCTTGCCATTAAAAATTTGGGGTTTAAGATCAATAAGGCTGTCATTTCTTTTAGGGTTAAGGGTAAATAAAAGTGTAGTGATCTCGGGAAACTTATCCTGGATAAATGTTAACAAAGCCTCTCTGTTCTTTTTGTCTTCGTAACCTAAAACAATGTTTACCATTAGCTCGCCGGTAGTTGCAAGCCGAACAAGCAGGTTGCGTAAAAAACCGGTATGCTGGCGAATATCATAATGCGTTAACCCCTTTTCTTTTGCATAACCTAAAACAGCTAATCTTATAAAGTTTGTTGGTTCATGTTGCAGATGACATTCAAAAATCGGAACCACTTTGTCAAAGAAGCCACGTGCATGAAATCCTGCTACATTTTCTTCGGAAGAAATGTTTGGATTGTTTAATTCTTCTGGCAGCAGAAAACGTTTGTTGGAAAAAGTATATTCAATTTTATTACGATACCGTGTGGTTTGATCTGCGCCAATAATGGGACTGATTTCAGGAAGCGGTACTTTTGCAATACGGGTAAGATTATCGGTAACCTGCTGCTGCTTGTATTGCAATTGAAGTTGGTAAGGGAGCATTTGCCATTGGCAGCCACCGCAAACCCCAAAATGCTGGCAAAAAGGGTCCACCCTAAGATGGCTGTACTTATGAAAATGTAAAGCAATTCCCTCACCCCAGTCTTTTTTGTTTTTTTGCAGTAAAACATCTACTTCGTCTCCCGGAATTGTATTCTCCACAAATATTACTTTGCCATCTACCCTTGCCAAAGATTTTCCTTCGGCAGCATAGTTTTCCATTACTACATTCTGCAATAGAATCCGCTTTCGTTTCATCGGACAAAAGTATTATTTTAGTAGTTGAAAATTTAATTAAATGGGAGAAGCAGAACTTGATACATCTTACAATACAATCACTATTCATTCAAACATTATTACTTACGGAAATGCGGTTGATGAAAAAATCACAGCGTTGATAAGAGATGAAATAGAAATGATGTGGAACGAACCAAAGGGAAAGATTTATATAGCAGGAATTGAGTTTTATGTGACCTTCAGGATAACTGCTGAAGTGCGGGCTTCTATTAATGATGAAGAGATTTATGCCAACTTAAACTGCCGCAACAATTATTTTAGAATAGAGGAATATGCACTTGGAAATATTTCGTTTGTAGATGGGTTGGGTTGTAACAGTGGTTATTTTAAACTTGAAAATCTATATGCAGGTTCCACCACTGCTGCTCACGAGTATGGACATACACTTGGTCTCGACCATCCCTCCAACCTCGATTACCGGGGCAAAGGCGTTCCTGGAATTATGTATCCCAGGGGAACATTAGTTGACCCTCAATTTCAATACGACTCTACAAAACCGGCTGGTGTTACAGGTGGAACAATGCACCCAATGTACAGAAAGGTTTTTGTTGAAGATATAGCCTTACTAAAATTGGAAAGGCTTCGGTTTCAAAATCAAAAAGCTGTTATAGGAGAGTTCTCTAATGTTTATCATATAGACCATAGAGATGAAGGTTTTGCCGATACAAATTCTCCTATTTTTGGATGAGATCATTTTGTTGTAATAAAGTTATCCAAAAATTTAACAATGTCATTCTAAAACCCAATGGCGGCTTTTTGTTTTACACTTTCTTTTGCTATTTAAAAGATATTTTTACAGCTAATCCTAATTTGAAATAAACAAAATGAGGCGACTTGTTTTAACTACCTTGTTTGTGCTTGTAATGATTACCGTTTCTGTGGCACAAACTAAGAACATACAGAAAACTTTGCCTTCGCAACCAAAGACTGCAGGCGGTTATAATATTCCTGTTTCACTTACGCCTCTTAAAAATACATGGATATATTTGGGTTGCTATTTTAGTAAGTATAAGAACCTGGCCGATTCTGCATGGTTAAACGAAAAAAGCCAGGGCGTTTTTAAAGGAAAACAAAAACTTCCGCAAGGTATTTACTTTGTGGTTTCTCCAAATAAAGTTTTACTGTTCGAATTTTTAATGGATAAGCAGCAAAACTTTTCTATTAAAGCTGATACAGCAAACTTAAACCTGGTAACAATTACCGGCTCTGCAGATAACCTGCTATTCCAGAATTATACGAGGTTCCTGGCACAAAAAGCGCCGCAACTTAATCAACTTCAGCAGCAACTTGTTACGGCAAAAAATGCAAAAGACTCTGGTGCATTAAAAAGTGTTTTGGCAAAGGGCAATAAAGAATTAAATGATTACCGGCAAAACATCATGAAGAATAATCCAATCTCAATGCTGGCTAAATTTTTCTTTACCATGAAGCGGCCCGAAATACCTGCAATGCCTGTTTTGCAAAATGGAAAAGCAGACTCCACCTATCCTTACCGGTATGTAAAAGAGCATTGGTGGGACGGAGTTTCGTTTGATGATGAAAGCCTTGTTCGTACCCCTTTTTTTGAACCTAAGCTGGATGAGTATTTTAAATATTATGTTGTTCCCGATGCAGACTCTGTAATAAGCGAAGTAAATTATATGTTACTGGTATCCCGTGAAACTCCTGAAATGTTTAAATACCTGCTTGGAAAATTTACCGACAAGTATATTAACCCGGAGTACATGGGGCAGGAGAAAGTCTTTCTGTTTTTATTTGATAAATACTACAGTAAAGGTGACACTGCCTGGCTAAGCGAAAAGCAGCGAAAATTCATTTTCGATCGTGCTTACAGCCTCATGGCAAATCAACTTGGCGAGGCTGCTGCTGATCTTAAAATGGTAGATACAAGCGGAAAAGATGTTTCGTTATATAGTATAGAAGCGCCTTTTACTTTTATTACTTTCTGGGATCCTAATTGCGGGCATTGCAAAGAAACGGTTCCTCGTATAGATTCAATTTACCGGGCAAAGTGGAAGGCGCAGGGAGTAAAATTAGTTGGCGTAAATGTAGATGAGGGCGCAAACGAAAGCTGGAAGAAATTTATTCGCGAAAACAACCTGGCTGCTTGGATAAATATTTATCAGCCTAAAACAGCAAAAGAGGACGAAGCAAAAAGAGGCGTGGCTAACTATAGACAACTCTACGATGTTTTCAAAACCCCCACCTTATTTTTATTAGACAGCCAAAAACGCATTATCGGTAAAATGCTAAGCATCGAACAATTTGATGATGTGATACAGGCTAAAATAAAAAACAACGCTGCCTCAAAATAACGTGTATTGTACATGAAAAAAGTTTCTTTCGTTCTTATTCTTGTTTCTGTTGTTACCGGCTCTTTTGCACAAACTATTTTTACTTATGGTAAAAATGCAGTAAGCAAAGATGAGTTTATAAACGCCTTCAACAGGAATCCAAACAATGCACAAGATCGTAAAAAAGCCCTTAAGGAATATCTTGATCTGTATATCAACTTCAAGTTGAAAGTGCAGGCAGCTTACGATTCGGGTTTAGATAAAGACCCAACGCAACAAAATGAATTGAATACTTTTCGCAAACAACTTGCTGATAATATTATTAACCGGCAAGCCAATGTAAAGGAACTGGTAAAAGAAGCTTTTTATCGTAGTCAGAAGGATATTAAACTTGGCCAGGTTTTAATTGAAATACCTGAAAATGGCGATAGTACCGAAGCATATAAAAAAATAAAACAGGCTTACAAAGCGTTGAAAGACGGGGAAGATTTTTCGAAAGTGGCAGAAGAATATTCTACCGATGCAGGTACTAAAGCAGCCCGTGGCGATCTTGGTTTTATAACAGCTTTTACCTTAGCCTACGAGTTTGAAAACATTGCTTACAGCTTAAAGCCTGGTAAAATTTCTGCACCTTATCGGTCAAAGTTTGGTTACCATATTTTTAAAAACCTGGGCGAGCGAAAGGCTATTGGCACACGCATAGTTGCACACATTCTTATTGCCTTTCCGCCAAATGCTAACGAAGCAGAAAAAGGTATTGCCTTGCGCAAAGCCGACTCGGTTTATAATCTTATAAAGAACGGAGCCGGTTTTGAGGAGCTTGCAAACAAAGTAAGCAACGATGTAAACAGCAGCAACACTGGCGGCCAAATGCCTGCCTTTGGCGTAAATACTTACGATCCTGTTTTTGAGCAGGTTGCTTTTTCATTAAAGAACCGCGGAGATATGTCTAAGCCTTTTGCTACTACTTCCGGCTATCATATTGTAAAATTAGTGGAAGCCAAACATGCACAAACAGATATAAATAATGCTGAAACAAACGAATACTTATTAGATAAAGTAAGCCACGACAACCGCCTTGCTGAAGCAAAAAAAGCGCTCCTTGCTAAAGAATTGAAAACGATAAAATATAAACCTGTGCCTCTTAGCCAGAAGACCTTTTATGAATTTACCGACAGTGCTCTTATAAAGCCTTCCCCGTTTACGTATAAAGGTATTTCAGAAATTACTGTGTTATTTTCTTTTCCAAAGCAAAATGTAAAAGCGGCTGATTGGTTAAGATTTGTTAGGGGTGTGCGTGGCTCACCCGCTTATGCAGGAAAAAAAATGAATGATATTTATAAAGAATTTCTACAGATAACTGCTGATGATTATTATAGAAATAACCTTGAAAATTCTAACGGACAATATAAAAAACAGGTAAGGGAGTTTAAAGAGGCAAACCTTTTATTTGGAGTTATGGAGAACAATGTTTGGGGAAAGGCAAATGCCGATACTGCCGGATTGAAGCAATACTACAACCAGCATAAAACAAAATATACCTGGGCAGCAAGTGCAGATGCATTAATTATAAACTGTGCTAACGAAGTGCAGGCAAATGAACTGCAGAAAAAGCTGAAGGACAGCGCTTCACAATGGAGAGAAATAACACAACGCTATGGAACGCAAGTGACCGCAGACAGCGGGAGATATGAATTAGGACAGCTTCCCGTATTTGAAAGAACAAATTTTACTGCCGGTTTAATTACAAGGCCTGTTAAAAACCAAACAGATGAAACCACAACTTTTAACTACATAATCAATGTATATCGGGAACCCGGTGAGCGAAGTTTTGAAGATGCCCTTGGAATTATTATAAGCGATTACCAGCAGGTATTGGAAGACAAATGGATTACAGCGTTAAAAAATAAATACCCTGTAAAAGTTAATACTGCTGTTTTTAATTCTATTAAGTAAGATGGGTTAGTCCTTGTGAGGAGGAACGACGAAGCAATCTGCTAACTAATTGAAGCAGGTTATAATTCAATCATCAGATTGCTTGGTTCCTTGCAATGACGAAGGAATGTAAAAATTACTTATCCCGCCATTGCCAGCAACCTGCCTGCAATTTCTGTTTCTACAATTTGAGGAATTGTGGAACTGTCATCATCTAACGGTATATACTGCCCCACATTGCTATCATAAGCAAATACATATTCTCCGCTTCCGTTAATGGTAACTGTATAACGTGTTCCTTCATTAAACCTAAAAGGCACAGCTTTTACTTCGTAGGGCGTCCCGCCAAGCATAAATTGAAAAGATTGGTTGTGCATATAAAAATTTTCTGATAATGGTACAAAAAAGATGCCTTTTCAAAATTGGGATAATCATTCATTGTCCATCCGTTATCATTTATAAACCATCGTCCATTGTCCTACCCAATAACTTACTGCCTCGATGACTTACTGACTCGATTACATACTCCTCCTATACTGCCCGCCAACTTCATACAAAGCATGCGTAATTTGGCCTAATGAACAATATTTAACTGTTTCCATCAGTTCAGCAAAGAGGTTTGCATTATTGATAGCTGCTTCTTTTAACTGCTTTAATGCTTCAGCGCTTTTCTCTTCGTTGCGCTTTTGGAATGCCTGCAGGTTTTGTATCTGCTGCTGCTTTTCTTCTGTAGTGCTGCGAATAACTTCAGAGGGTAAAATAGTTGGGCTTCCTTTTTTATTAAGAAAAGTATTTACGCCAATAAGGGGCAACTCACCGGTATGTTTCATGTGTTCGTAATGCAGGCTTTCTTCCTGTATCTTATTTCGCTGGTACATTCTTTCCATTGCACCTAATACACCCCCCCGCTCATTAATTCTGTCAAACTCTAACAGAACTGCTTCTTCAACCAGGTCGGTTAACTCTTCAATTAAGAAACTTCCCTGATTCGGGTTTTCGTTTTTCGCTGTCCCTAATTCGCGGTTAATGATTAGTTGGATAGCCATGGCACGGCGCACACTTTCTTCTGTTGGTGTAGTTATCGCTTCATCATAAGCATTGGTGTGAAGGCTGTTGCAGTTATCGTAAATGGCATACAACGCCTGCAAAGTTGTACGAATATCATTGAAGTCAATTTCTTGTGCATGCAAACTTCTGCCGCTTGTTTGAATATGGTATTTCAACTTCTGGCTGCGTTCGTTTGCATTGTATTTATCTCTCATTGCCTTTGCCCAAATTCTTCTTGCAACACGTCCAATCACGCTATACTCCGCATCCATACCGTTGCTGAAAAAGAAAGATAAGTTGGGGGCGAAATCGTCAATGTTCATTCCGCGGCTTAAGTAATATTCTACATAAGTAAAACCATTGGCAAGTGTAAAGGCAAGTTGAGTAATTGGGTTTGCGCCAGCTTCAGCAATATGATAGCCGCTGATGCTTACGCTATAAAAATTTCTTACTTTGTTGTTTATAAAATACTCCTGAACATCACCCATCAATTTAAGCGCAAACTCGGTACTAAAGATGCAGGTATTTTGCGCCTGGTCTTCTTTTAAAATATCTGCCTGAACCGTGCCGCGCACAGATGATAAAGCCTGTTTCTTTAGTTGTTGGTAAACATCTGCAGGCAATACCTCATCCCCCGAGAAACCCAATAACTTTAACCCGAGTCCAGTGCTTCCTTCGGGTAACCTTTCGGGCGAAGATGGGTTGTAATAGCAAGGCTTGTTTCGAATTTCGAATTTCGAATTTCGAATTTTTTCAACCTGGTCCCATTTGTTATTTTCTGTAATCCATTTCTCGCATTGCTGATCAATTGCAGCATTCATAAAGAAAGCAAGCAGCATAGGTGCAGGACCATTAATAGTCATGCTTACTGAAGTTTTGGGATCGCAAAGATCGAAGCCGCTGTAAAGTTTTTTAGCATCATCAACTGTTGCAATGCTAACACCGCTGTTACCAATCTTGCCATAAATATCAGGGCGAACGGCGGGGTCTTCACCATATAATGTAACACTGTCAAATGCAGTTGATAAACGCTTTGCCTGTTGCCCTAACGATACGTAATGAAAGCGTTTGTTGGTACGTTCGGGTCCGCCTTCACCTGCAAACATCCTGGTAGGGTCTTCTTCGGCACGTTTTATCGGAAATACACCGGCAGAATAAGGAAACTCTCCTGGAAAATTTTCCTGCAGTCGCCATTGCAAAACATCACCCCAATCTTTAAACTTAGGAGTTGCAATTTTAGGAATTCTTGTTCCGCTTAAGCTTTCACTAAATAAAGGTTGTTTAATGATCTTTCCACGAACATCATATTCAAAAAACTCTTTCTGATAGAGTTCTTTTACCTGTTCCCAATTTTCAATCAGTCTTTTATTTTGGGGAAATAATTTTTCTTCATAATGGGTTTTCAACTGCTGCAATTGCTCTAAAACCCCCTCTAAATTTCCCCCAATGGGAGAGGCTTTTTGACCTTTTAAACTTTCAAGCGTACCATTTACCTGGTATAGTTTGGTTGCAACTTCAGCTTGCTCTCTTGCACGCAGATTGTAGCGCCGTACTTCATCAGAAATTTCGGATAAGTAGCGAACCCTTTTAGGCGGAATAATTAAACCACGAACAGAATGTTCTGATTCTATTTCAGCAATTTCTTTTTCGCTAAAGCGAATGTTTGTTTTGCGTTCAACTGCCTTCATTAATTCAAAAAAAAGTTTATTCACTCCTTCATCGTTAAACTTTGCGGCAGTGGTTCCTATAACCGGCAGCTCATCATCTTTGGCTGTCCATAAACTATGATTACGCTTATATTGTTTGCGCACATCGTGCAACGCATCTAACGCGCCTGCTTTATCAAATTTGTTTATGCAAACCACATCAGCATAATCGAGCATGTTTATCTTTTCGAGTTGTGAAGCTGCACCATACTCGGGCGTCATCACATACATGCTTACCTCGGAAAAATCCAAAATAGAAGCATCGCCTTGCCCTACACCTGCACTCTCTAAAATAATGAAATCGTAAGCGGCAGCACGGCAAATATCAATTGCTTCCTGAACATAATTGCTAAGCGCTTTATCACTTTCACGGGTAGCAAGGCTGCGCATATAAGCGCGGCCGTTATGAATGGAATTCATGCGAATTCTATCGCCAAGCAAAGCTCCGCCAGTTTTCTTTTTGGAGGGATCAACTGAAATAACGGCAATAGTTTTATCGGCGTAAGTATGTAAAAACCTTCGAACGATTTCATCGGTTACTGAGGATTTACCTGCGCCACCTGTACCTGTTATACCTAATACCGGAGATCTTAACTCAGATAGGTTGTTAACAGTTCCGGCTTGTCCATTTTCAGCATTTGTAATTTTACGTGCAATTTTTCTAATGTCTTTCTTCTCTTCCAACGTCATTGGCAAGTCATACTTGCCATTACCATTAAGCGAAAAAGACGATTTTTGTATAAGGTCTTCAATCATTCCTTCAAGCCCCATGCGCCTTCCGTCATCGGGACTATATATTCTTGTAATTCCATAATTGTGTAACTCCTGCATTTCTTCGGGAAGAATTGTTCCGCCGCCGCCGCCAAAAATCTTAATGTGCCCGCAGCCATTTTCATCCAGCAGGTCTTTCATGTATTTGAAAAACTCGACATGGCCACCCTGGTAGCTTGTAATTGCAATCCCTTGAACATCTTCTTCAATGGCGCATTCTACAATCTCTGCTACGCTACGGTTATGACCAAGATGAATGATCTCTGCACCTTTCGCCTGCATAATGCGGCGCATAATATTTATAGCAGCATCATGCCCGTCAAACAAAGATGCTGCGGTAACTATTCTAACTTTTTGCTGTGTAGTGTTAAACATACCTCTCTACTTTTATAAAGCTCTAAATCTTAGAACTGTCGAATCAATTAAAACAATACCACTAATCGTTGCTGCATAAGCCTGTTGAAGCATATCATCTGTTTTTTGTATTTAATATTCTACAAACAGTAAAGCTGCAAACAATCAATTGGTAAATTTAGGATAATTAAAGTTTAATGAAAAGGAGCAATAGTAATTGACCATTTGCTTTGTTAGAACATTATCAGGTGTAAAGTAAAATAGCAGGAAAGTTGCTAAAGCATTAAAAAGTAGTATTTTTCGCTAATAAAAATTACAGATGGCATTTCAGGTAAATGTAACAGGTGAAGAAGGTTTAACCAAAGTATTTTTAACTGACAATTCCAGTGGATGCATTGCTGAAGTATATGCATTTGGAGCTGTGTTGAATTCGTTTTCTGTTCCGCTTAACCAGGAAAGGATTAATGTAATTGATGGTTACATAACAGTTGAAGAAGCACACGAAACCATGACCGCATTCTTTAAAAGCTCAAAGCTTTCGCCGTTTGCCTGCAGGGTTAAAAATGCCTTGTATCACTTTGGGGAAAACAGTTATCATCTCACTAAATTTTCAATGGGCTCAAGCGCTATTCACGGTTTAATTTTCGATGCTGTTTTTTCAGTTGTTGAACAAACCAGTAATGAAAATGAGGCTTGTGTGAAATTGCAATACGTTTATGATAACGAAAGCGAAGGTTACCCCTTTACTTACAGGTGCGAGGTAGAATATAAGCTCACAGCAAATTGCTCTCTTACTATAACCACTACCATTACTAATATTGATCAACAATTAATGCCGGTGGCAGATGGGTGGCATCCTTACTTTACTTTAGGTGATATAATTGATGAGTGCCAGCTCGAATTTCAAAGCAAAGAAATGCTTGAGTTTAGTGAAGAACTGATACCGACAGGTAAGCTGATCCGTTACCAGGAGTTTGGTTCAATAAAAAACATTGACACAGCTTCTTTAGATAATTGCTTTACCGTAAACTTTGCTGAATGCCAGCCTTTGTGCGTTTTTCGAAATCCAAAAAAGAAAATACAGGTTGAGATATATCCTTCAACCGCTTATCCTTATCTTCAGATTTTTACGCCCGTTCATCGAAAAAGTATTGCTATCGAAAATCTAAGCGCTGCACCCGATGCGTTTAATAACGGCATTGGCCTTAAAGTGATTGAGCCTGATGAATCTGTTTCTTTTACAACTAAATTTGTAATTCGCCCTTTATAAAACTGCTATGCTATCAACAGATATTGTTTTAAAGTTTGCTGAAAAATTCGGAACAGTACCACGTTTATTTTTCTCCCCAGGAAGAATTAACCTGATCGGCGAGCATGTAGATTATAACGACGGATTTGTAATGCCTGCGGCAATTGATAAAGGTATTTGGTTTACAGTTGCCCCCAACAATTCGGACGTATTAAACTTCTACAGCTTTGATGAGCAGGAAGACTATTCAGTAAGCAGGTTTGAGGTACAGAAAAACCACGGCTGGAGGAATTATGTATTAGGCGTGGTTGACCAGGTGATACAAAAGAATTTGCCGCTGCAGGGATTTGATTGTGTTTTTGGCGGCAACCTTCCCATAGGTGCAGGGCTTTCGTCGTCGGCAGCAGTTGAGTGCGGATTGTTGTTTGCGCTAAACGAAATTTTTCAATTTCAGCTTTCGCGGCTGGATATTGCTTTGATGGCACAGAAAGCCGAACATAATTACCCCGGTGTAAAATGTGGCATTATGGATATGTATGCAAGCTCGATGGGAAAACGCGATCATGTACTTCTGTTAAATTGTCTAACACTCGAGCATCGCTATTTTCCATTGCAATTACACAACTATTCGCTGGTGCTTATCAATACAATGGTTAATCACTCCCTTGCCAGTGGTGAATACAATATCCGAAGGCAACAATGCCAGGAAGGATTTAAGATCATTCAAATGAATGTTGACAGAACAATAAGATCGTGGCAGGATGTACAACCGCAGGATGTTGAACAGCTAAAAGATAAAATGGATGAAAAAGTTTATCAGCGATCTTTATTTGTAACGCAGGAAATTGAAAGAACACAAAAAGCAGGTGAGCATTTAGAGAATAACCAATTGGAGGAATTTGGCAAACTAATGTTTGAAACCCATGATGGCCTTAGCCAACTATACGAAGTTAGTTGCGATGAACTTGATTTTTTAGTAGATATAGCTAAAGATCGTCCTTCAATAATTGGAAGCCGTGTTATGGGCGGAGGCTTTGGAGGATGCACCATTAACCTGGTAAAAAAACAAGAGTGGGCACAGGTGGCAGAACAAATTACCAAAGCATATAAACAACAATTTAATATTGACGCCGAAGTATATGAAGTAGCTACCAGCGATGGAACTTACGAAGCAGTGGAAGGATAGTAATTTGGTAGTTTGTAGTTTGATAGTTTCTAGTTTCAAAAAAGATGTACCAGAAAAAGCCTGAAATAGATATTATTAATGAAGTGCTGGAAGAATGCATATTGGCTTATCCTGTATCGGCTTTTGTAATCAGTTTATATAAGCAGTATCGCGAACGTGGAAGCCTTAGCAAAAAACAATTGCAGGGATTACATAGTAAAGCTTCGCAAATAAAAGATATATTACCTGGCAAGCTTGCCACGTTAGAAGCTCGCATAAATAAAATGCCGACAAGGTATAAATCAGATGCACCGCCACCCAAACCTTTGTACGAGAAAGAAGAAAGCACCGGCAAAATGATGGAAGAAATTTTAGAAAAATATCCCCAGCATAAGAGAGTGCTGTTTCTTAAATCAAAATATGAGAACAACGAATTGCTTTCGCCTGTAGAAATTGCTGATCTAAAAAGGTTCAAACAATTACTCAAATAGCGGTTTTAAAATTTCAATTATGATACAAGCCAAAGAATTACGGATAGGCAATCTAATTGTTTGGAACCCAAAACTGATAAATCCTGATGTTACATTATCTCCCATGCAGATTGAGGTATCTGCTATAATGCAGGATAAAGTGATATATGTTTTTCCAAACATTGAAAACAGGGTTGAACCTTTTGAAGATGATGTAGCTAAAATGGGAATGCGAGACAAGGCATTAGACGAACTTGAACCTATAGTACTTACCGCTGAAATATTAGCAAAAGCAGAATTTGAAGAAAAAGGAGGACTGTTAGCTGCAAAATATTTTGAGAAAGGTAATCTTCAATTGAAGCACAGTGGAGAGTTTTTTCAAAGAGTATTGATAACTAAACTTAATACTACTGTATTTGATTTGCCTCTAACCAGTTTACATCAACTCCAAAATTTATACTTTGCATTAACAGGCGAAGAACTCGAAATTAAGCTTCATTGCCAGCAATCGTAAAGCCAAAAGAGGAGAGCGCCAAATAAAAAACCACCTCACATTAATGAAGTGGCTGATTATTTTCCTGAATAAATAATTTCATTAAAAACTCATACCTACACCTACTTTAAAAGAACGGTTGTACGAGTTAAGGCTTCTGTTTGCATCTACTCTCGTCAAGCCATGATCGTAAGATGCTATTACATTTATGCCATTAATAAACTGGTAACCTATACCACCTGTAATACCTGCATCCCAACGATTGAATTGGTTTGTACCATCTAACTTAGTGTTTAATAAATTTATACCAAATACACCTGCTGTTGTACGCAAACCTGCATTCATTAAGTATGAAACCTGCGGACCGGCAAACACCTGAAATCCGTTTATATTCGCTTTTAGCAGAACGGGCAAATCAATGTATTGGGCGTTCAGTTTTGCTTTAGCATTTGCACCTAAAAAGCCCAGGCCTTTTATATCAAGTGCACCTTTAAGCTCGTACCCTTTTTGTGAATAATACAAAGCAGGCTCCAGCGACAATACATCACTAAAAGGTATGGTTGCATACCCACCTGCAAAAAAGCCTGTGTGGCTGCCGGTAGTTATCATGCCATTTGTAAAATCGAGAATGTTGCCAAGACTGTTAACTGCATCGCCACGCATATTTGCAGAAGTAACTCCGCCGCGTACACCAAAAGAAGGTTTTAATTGTGCAATGGTAAGTGTAGAAATTGTAATTGAAATAAACAGTAAAATTTGCTTTTTCATCTTAAGAGGGGAACGGGTTTTTCAGTCGTTCTGTGGCAGCAAAAGCAAAAGGCAGCCCAACTTTGATGCAGGCAAAATAAGTTTTTGTTAAAGCAAAATTATTTTTTGATAAGCACCGAGTTGGCAGAGATAGATTCAACTTTAGTTTGGACAAAAGATATAGTTGTAATAAGAAGATAAAATGCAGTTCTATTACCAATACTATGGATTGATTAAGCGGATATTGCCACGACCTTCAGGTCGTGGATAAAGAATAATAAATAAATCACAGGCTTTAGTCAAAAAAACAAACACGATATGACTTGCATCTAAGTATTGTTTTGGCTAAAGCCAATACCTGTGTTTATACAATCCACGACCAGAAGGTCGTAGCAACTTTAATCACTCCAATCATCATAAAACTATAGAATGCCTTGCTTAAATAGCCTGCTTCGATTTCAGCTCCAGATATTTATTAATCGTATTTACAGTAAGATCTTTTGGCGCAGTGAGAATAGAAAGAATACCATATTGCTGCAGCTCTTTTGCTATCAGCTTTTTTTCAAAAGCAAATTGTTCGGCTACGGTTTTAATGTAAACCTCTTCCACATTTGCAGCAGGTGCAGCAGTAACAGACTTAAGTTCTGTATTCTCAAAAAATACAGTTAACAATAAATGGTGCGATGCAATCCTACGCAGGTAAGGTAATTGTCTTCGCATACCTGATAAGGATTCGAAATTGGTAAACAATACAATAAGGCTTCGCTGGTTTATCCGCCTTCTAATGCTGGAATATAACTGTTCGAAATCACTTTCAAGATACCTTGTCTTTTGATTGTATAATATCTCCAGTATTAACTCCATTTGTGTTGCCTTTCGGTTTGCGGGTAAAAATGCGCCTGCCCTTTCGCTAAAAGTTACCAGCCCTGCTTTATCCTGTTTTAACAGTGCAACGTTGCTTAATACAAGCGCTGCATTAATAGCATAATCAAGTAAACTCATTTCTTCAAAAGGCATTTTCATAACGCGACCTTTATCAATTATACAATATACCTGCTGGCTCTTTTCATCGGTAAAGTTGTTTACCATTAACTGGCCTTTGCGGGCAGTGGCTTTCCAGTTAAGGGTTCGGTAATCATCTCCGGTTACATATTCTTTTACCTGTTCAAATTCCATGCTGTGACCCAGCTTTCTAACTTTTTTTACGCCTGCCTCAGTAAGCCGGTTACTAATTGCCATCAACTGATATTTGCGCATCTGTATATAAGATGGATACACAGGAACATCAGAAGGCTGTTCAAACTTATAGCGACGGTTTATAAAACCTATTAAAGTTGAAACGAAAATATTTACCGTCCCAAAATGATAACCCCCACGTTTTACAGGCCTTAACTCATAATTAATGGTAAGGTTTTGCTTAGCCTTAGCTGATGCTTTAAACAATACATCTCTTCGTTGAAACTGCTCCGGTATTTCATCAATTACTTCTAATGTTATTGCAAAAGCATACCAGTTTTCTATATCAATCTGAACAGGGTTATCATCGCCATTGCTAAACCTGTTGGCATGTGCTCGCCTTGCAAAAATTCCTTTGGGAGTTTTAAATAAAAGGAAGTAATCCAAGGCAAGCAGTACCACCAACGCCATTAAATATACATAAGGTAAAATGCCCAGCCAGGGTAAAAAGAAACGGCAAACAAATAATACAACGCAGCCGGTTAAAGCTGCATACCAGCGGCGGGTAAAAAACAAAGGGGTGATATATGCTGACCAATATTTTTTCAAAAAAAACGTAGTATTTAGATTTGACAACTTTTTAAAAGTTGTCAAATCTTTCTAACGGGGCACTTCAATTTTTTTAACGATGGTTTCTATAACATCATCCGGTGTACCTCCCTCCATTTCCTTTTCGGGAGTAAGTATGATGCGGTGCCGAAGCACTGAGTGCAAAACTTTTTTTACATCATCTGGCGTTACAAATTCTCTTCCACTTATAACGGCCATTGCTTTTGAAGCTTTCAATACTGCAACTGATGCACGTGGCGAAGCGCCAAGGAACAAGGATTTATTATTCCTTGTTTCATACACAAGTTCGGCAATGTAACGCAGCACTTTTTCTTCAATGTGCAGGCTTTCGGCAACCTGCCGGTATGCTTTAATTTGTTGAGCAGTTAGTACAGGTTTCACTTCATCTGTAAAGTGAGTTGTTTTACCTGCATGCGAAAACCGGAGGATTTTTATCTCTTCTTCAAGCGTTGGATATTTAACGTCAACCTTAAACATAAACCTGTCTAATTGTGCTTCAGGAAGACGGTATGTTCCTTCCTGCTCTACAGGGTTTTGAGTGGCAAGCACAAGAAAAGGTGCATCCATCGGGTACATAGTTCCATCGTAAGTAATTTGTTTTTCTTCCATTACCTCAAATAGTGCAGCCTGTGTTTTTGCAGGGGACCGGTTTATTTCATCAATCAAAACAACATTACTGAAAATGGGACCGCGCCTGAATGAAAAAGTTCCTGTCTGCGGATTAAATACAGACGTACCCAAAATATCGCTCGGCATAAGATCAGGGGTGAATTGTATGCGGCTGAAAGGAACATCAATACACCGTGCTAAAAGTTTTGCAGTTAGTGTTTTTGCTACACCCGGCACACCTTCTATCAGCACATGACCATCAGCAAGAATGGCGGCTATCAGCAGTTCAATCATCTCCTCCTGCCCAACAATCACTTTTCCTATTTCAGCTTTTACCTGCGTAACCGCTTCGCTTAGCTTAGCCACGTCAGGCCGTTGTTCCAGTTGCTCTATATCCATTTCAAACTTGTTTATAAAATTGATCAATATTCCTGTCGAGATTTAATAGCATCTCATCTGTTACCCTGCCTTGTATTGGCAATGCTGAAAGGAAGCGTACCAGATCTGCTACTTTGTCTTTACCCACACCGCTTTTTCTGTGCAGTTGCTGAATAAAATCTTCATCCAGAACCTGGGTAGCTATGTTAAAACGGCTGCGAACAAATTCAAGAAAGTGATTTAGCTTTTTGTCGGCAATACTGTTGTTATCCTTTCCGTTAAAGTAAACACCGGCAACCGTTTTAATAAATTCCAATGTACTGTTTTTTAAAGGAGTTATTACAGGTATAACCCGTTGCCTTCGCTTCATTTCAAACAAAACATATAATATTATTCCTATTAAAGCCAGGCGCAAAGCCCACCGTAAATACTCGTTCGATAATAAGAACCTGAAAGGAGTGGTTTCACCTTCGGGGCCAAGTTTATAAAATTCATCCCAATATATTTTTGATACCTCAGCCGGTATGTATGATAACGCCTTTGCAGTGTATGCAGCATTGCTTTTATACAATAAGAAATAATTGCTGAAACACAAAGGATCGGCATGTATAAAAAAAGCTCCTTTGCCATAAGAGATTTTTATATAAACGGGCTTATTATTATTGTTAGTGCTGATGATGGTTGTTTTTGCAGTATTGATCTTGGAAAAATACTGATCTATAGTAGCTTTCAGAAAGGTGTAATTTTCAGGGGCTTTTGAAGCAGGATTTACAAAGTTGATACTTGATGAATCGTGTAATGTAAGCGAGACAGGGTTAGCAGTTTCGAGGCCGAAAGAATCTAAAAAAGATTTATGGAACATGTTTGCAGATGCAACAACAGCATTTCCGTTTGCTACATATTTTTTTAATTCGGCGAAGTCGGTTTTGGGAAGGTGAAGCGTTGGGCCGATAATAAAGTAAGCTGTATTGGTTTCTTTAGAATTATTAACCTGGTTATATACCGGCGTACGAAAAGATTGAATATCCGCTTTGGGAAAAATATATTTAAGCTGGTTATAAACAATATAACTGCCATAAGGGTTCTTATCCTTTTTACTTAAAGTTACCGACCAGTCAACAGGCTTTGGTTTATTTATTTCTGCAACTATATACAGGATAAATAACACTGAAAAAACTATTATAAAGCCCCGGTATCCTTTCACTGCAATTGATTATTAAATTGTTGAAACTGTACGTGCAGATTTTGAAAATCTCTATCGTCAACATTCATTTCGCCATACCAGGTGTATTCAAAATTATAAGTAAGCTTTTTAAATAAGGATTGCCAGGGCTTACCCGAAACCTCTGAAATGTAATCAGTATTTGTTTTATTTATCTGCCATTCAATATACCCTTTATCCGAGAGATGTTTTAAAGATTGCAGATACAATAGCCTTATAGCTAGGCGAAAGTTCCTGTTATCTATAGCAGCCTTTATAGCCTCGTCAAAAGAAATGCTGTTTATATCTTCCCCGGTTGCAGTGTATGGCAAACCGCTTCCGCTGCTTCTGCCAAATAATCCTTCTTTGTTCATTCCCATCACTTTGATCACAAAAAAAACAATTGCCGCTGCGCCCAATACAAACAATACTGTCCACACTGTTGTTTTGCCCTGTTTGGTTCGCATGATCTGTGCAATTTGCCACCACACCCAGTCCCAAAATCTTTCCCATATACTCTTAACCGGTTCAACTAAACGATCGTATTGAAAGTCTCTATTCTTCTTAAATTTTTGCAGCGCATTATCATCAAAAGAACGAACAACTATTTTTGAAGTGTCTGTTTGCACCTGCTTTTGGGCAATTGTATAATTACAATAAAAAAGAAAGAGAATGAATATAAATACAAACTTCATTAATACTGCTCTTGACTATTATTAAAGTCGTTTCCTTTTCCGCCAAGCGTGTCTAATTTTTGCATCATCCCTATACCATAATGCCTTTCTGCAAGGTTGAAATAATGAAGCACTACCGATACATAAAACACAATATAAAACACGAAAGAAAAAATGTTTAAAACCGATGTAGCCATGGTAATAGTTGTGCTTACATCTTTCGTAGTAAAATAAGAGATAAGACCTGTAAGCAATGCAAAAATGCCCGAAATAATACCCGCACTAAAAGCGTAAATAATATACACGAGAAAATAAATACCAAGGGAGTTCCAGAAATTGTTTTTGATGATAGCAAAACAGCGGTTCCAGGCGCCACCAAAGGTTTCATCTTCAACAATTACCGCTATAGAAAACGGAACAAAAACTACGGCGAGATAAATACCCGGGGCAATGCAAAAAGCAAAACCTACTGCTGTTAAAAGAGCAATAGGTATCGAAAATAATAGCACTTTAAAAAAATATTTTTTAAACTCATCCCAAACCCGCTGTATGGTTGGTGCCTGCCCCTGCAACCTGTCATACAATTTCATATAACATGTAATAACGTTGCTCATAGCAATGAAATTGAGCCATGCCAAAGCAACTACAACAAAGTAAGTTTCGTTAAACATCCAAAAAGGAGAACGGGAAATACTTCCGTTTCCACGTCTGCCATCCTGGTATCCACGCATGAAGTCTTTAAATGCGCCGCCCATTACGCCGCCCTGATATATGCCGCTAAGAATAGAATTTGCCAGCATAAAAATTCCGGCGATGCTAAGGAAGCTTAAAACAAGCGGTTTAAAGTTTTGCCGGATAAATCCAAAAGTATCGTTCAGGTTTTCGCTTAAATCCCTGATTTTTCTGAGTTCAATTTTTTGTTCAGCCATAAGGTAAAGTTTTGGTTATTGTTTGGTTGATGATGCAATGCAACTTCAATCTTTTGATGCAAACGTATTGGGTAAATTATAAAATACCAGATTATAAAAACTAAACTTCCTGCTAAAATGGATAAACTGAGCCATAAAGGCATTTTATCGTACCGGGTAACAAAGCTTTCTAAAAATGCAGCAGTAAGAAATACAGGTACTAAACCAAAAACAATCTTCAAGCCATCCCGCCCGCCTTTTAAAATAGAAACACTGCGACTGAATGTTCCGGGAAATAAAATACTGTTACCTACTATTAACCCCGCTGCGCCTGCAATTACAATTGCCCAAATTTCGAGCGTACCGTGAAGAAACACAACTGTTATACTTATAAAACCGAGCTGTTTTAAAAAGAAGTAATATTCAAAAGAACCAAGCATTAAACCATTTTGCATTAAAAGCCAAACTACTCCAACCGAAAAAAAGGCGCCTAATGCATAGGCAGCAAAAGCTACCCTGATGTTATTTGCTGCTATTCCAAAAAACATGTTCAGTTGGTTATCGCTTTTATACACACCAAAGGGGTCGCCTTTTTCGATATTCTCGTTCGTCATGTTCACATAACCATCGCCTAAGATCAGTCGTATAAAAGTTTCATCATACTTTGCTGAAATAACTCCGATAAAGCAAAACACCAGGAAGAAAATGAGCGAGTAAGCAAACTGGCGATGATAGTACCTGAATAAATAGGGCAGCTCAAACTGCCAGAAGCTCCAGATGCGGGTACTCTTTTCTTTCTTGTTCTTATAAATCTTTTGATGAAATAAGGCAGCAAGCCCGTTGAGGTATTTGGTAGTTGTACTTTTAGGATAAAATGTTTTGCTGTACGAAAGATCATCGGTTAATTCAATAAAACGGTCAGCTAATTTATCAGCATTCTTATGAAGCTTTATTTCATTCTCATAAAGTTTCCACTTTTCAACATTTTGCTTCAGAAAATGGGCCTCTCTCATTTAACAGCGGGTGTAGGGGTCTTGTAAAAATAAGTTACAAAAGGGATGCGGATATTGCTAAATTAAAATTTTATTTGCAGCAATTATTTACTGATGCATACCATTACGATAACTACCCCTCAAAATATAGAACTCGAATATGAACTTGGAAGTTTAGGCGACCGCATTGTTGGTGCAATCATTGACTGGCTGATAATAATAGCTTATGTAATAGTTATAATGGCAACATTTGTATTTGGACGTTCACAAGGTTTTTCCGGCAGTTCTCAGGTCATTCTTGTTCTGCTTGCCCTGCCCGCTGTTTTTTACGACCTTGCCAGCGAGTTGTTACTAAACGGTCAAAGCCTTGGTAAAAAAGTAATGGGCATAAAAGTGATAAGTCTTAGCGGCGAACAGCCTTCGTTTTCGCAGTACCTTATCCGCTGGATATTCAGATTGATTGATTTTACTTTTTCAAGCAATATGGTTGGAGTGATAATGGTGGCTGCAACCGAAAAAAAACAACGCCTTGGAGATTTAATTGCCGGAACTGTTTTGGTAAAAACGAACCCGCGAACCGAAATACATGATACCTGGTATGAGCCCACCACTGCAGAAACTTACCATGCTACTTACCCTGAAGTAATTGATCTTAAAGACCACGATATTCAATTGATCAAAGAAGTTATTTCATCGGTACGGTGCACAGGCAATACAATGCTTTCGTTACAGGCACAGCAAAAAATTGAACAGGTTCTGCATATACAAAGCAGGCATCCCGATCCAATGTTTTTTTTGCAAACCGTACTTTCAGATTATAATCATCTTACTTCTCAATTATAGCTTGCTTATATTAAGAGTTTGCCGTTCCCAAGAATATTTTCTTAAGACCTTACTTAGGTGGTGTTAACATTGTAAAGGGATAAGCAGGAATATTTCGTAACGCACCAAATAATACAACAACCACCAAAACTACTTTTACAAATACAGGAGAATAAAAGATTTGTTGAGTTGCCTGCTTTGTTCTACAAATATTTAGCAGGTTTATATATAGTGAATAGAACAGCAGGGGCAGACTGGTTACTAATAAAACATTATAGTTTATAGCTTCGATTATTTTGCCATGCAATAATGCAGATACTGCTCTTTGCGAACCACATCCCGGGCATAATAAACCAGTTAAAGTATAAAAGGGACAACGTGGAAAAAAGCCGGAATAACGTGCATCGGCAAAAAAATACAACAGTGCCAATACAGCGACTGCTGCTGCAATTAATAAAATTTTATAGTGTTGCTTTATCCTTTCCACTAATAATTATTAAACCTGCTTCGCCAAATTGCAAGCCCTCCAAAAAAGAAAATAAAAACAAAAATACTTATAACAATTGCTGCCCCTATCCAAAACCCAATTTTGGTCCATCTTGCGGCATCCTTCGAAGCTTGCAAAGCTCCGGCATAATCTCCTGCTGCAAAGTTCCTGTTCACCATCAAGGCAAAAACAATTCCTACAATTCCAAATGGCTGGCAACAAAATATAGTTACTAAAATAGATTCTACCAGCCAGTTCTTAGGAGGAGACTGGGGATCTGATGATTGAGATTGAGACGATTGATCCATTGCTGGGTTGGTTTGGTTGTAATAAATGTAAAGCGAAAAATATAAAATGAAAAAGTGAAAACAAAAAGAAGCGGAAAATTACTTTACTGCTTTTGGTTATATGTACATAAAAAATTACTCCGCCGCAGCCAATCCCCTGCTTTTTTGCATAGGTACAATGCTGGGATCATGACCTCTGAAATCACGAAACAGTTTTCCGTAATCGTCCGGGTTTCCCCGCGAGAGGATCATGTCGCGAAAACGCTGGCCATTAGCCCGGGTTAAACCCCCGTTTTCTTCAAACCACGAATAAGCATCCTCTTCGAGCATTTCTGTCCATTGATAGGCATAGTAGCCTGCTGCATATCCATTACCCCAAATATGCAGAAAGTAGCTGGAGCGATAACGCGGGGGCACTTCAGAAAGATCGAGATGCGTCTTTACTAATGCTTCTTTTTCAAACTTGTCAACATCCTTCAAGGGCTCGGCTGGCAAAAGCGTATGCCATTGCATATCGAGTGCAGAAGCAGTTAAAGCCTCTGTTAATTTATAACCCTGGTTAAATGTTGCTGCTTTTTTTATTTTATCCACTAACGCCTGCGGCATAGGCTCTTTTGTTTGATAATGAAATGCATAATGCTTCAGCACTTTTGGATCGAGTGCCCAATGTTCATTAAACTGTGATGGGAACTCTACAAAGTCGCGGGCTACATTGGTTCCTGAAAGGGTTGGATATTTTTGACTGGCAAAGAAGCCATGCAAGGCATGACCAAATTCATGAAACATAGTTGTTACATCGCTAAAGCTGATCAATGCCGGTTGTCCTGCTGCAGGTTTGGTAAAATTGCATACGTTATAAATGACTGGCTTTGTACCTAATAATTTTGTTTGGCCAACCATATTGCTCATCCATGCACCTCCCGATTTATTATCGCGTTTAAAGTAGTCGCAATAAAACAAACCAATGGTTGAATTGTCTTTGTCGTACACCGTAAACACTCTTACATCCTCCTGGTAAACAGGAAGGTTGTAACGTTCTTTAAAGGTTAGACCATACAATTGATTAGCAGCATAAAACACTCCGTTTTCCAGCACATTGTTTAGTTCGAAATAGGGTTTAATCTGGTTATCATCGAGGTCATATTTTTCCTTGCGCACCTGCTCAGCATAATAATTCCAGTCCCAGGGCTCTAATTTAAAGCCGCCGTTTTGTTTATCAATCAAAGCCTGAATATCTGCAGCTTCTGCTTTTGCTTTGGCAGTTGCCGATGGCACTAACCTGGCAAAAAACTGCTCTACAGCCGCTGGTGTTTTAGCCATTTGATCCTGCAGCTTCCATTCAGCATAACTTGAAAAGCCGATGAGCTTTGCTTTCTCAGCACGAATTTTTGCTATTTGTGCAATCGTATTCCGGGTATCGCTGCTGTCTTTTTTCTCAGCACGGTTCCATGACGCTTCAAATAATTTTTGACGCGCAGCCCGGTCTGTTAATGATTGCAAAGCAGGCTGCTGCGTTGTATTTTGCAAAGGAATTATCCACTTGTTAGTACGGTTTTTCGCTTTAGCATCACGTGCCGCAGCGTCAATTTCACCTTGTGAAAGACCTGCTAATTCTAATGAATCATTCAATACCAAAGCGCCTGCTTTTGCAGCCGCTAAAAGTTGGTTCGTGAACTTAGCGCTAAGAGAAGCTTCCGCTTCATTCAATTTCTTAAGGCTTGCTTTATCAGCCTCTGAGAGGTTAGCACCCGCAAGCACAAATTGCTGGTGAACATATTCAACTAAATGTTTAGACTCTGCGTCTAATTTTAATTTTGCCCTGTTATTATAAATAGTTTGAACCCTTTTAAACAATTTTGTATTTAAGTAAACGGCATCCTGGTGGGCGGCCAGCTTAGGCGCTTCGTCCTCCTGTATCTTTTGCAATGTGGGGTTTGTATTTGCACCTGTGAGCACATTAAAAACATTGTTTGCACGATCTAATAACCGCCCGCTTTTTTCCATGGCAACAAGGGTATTTTCAAAAGTGGGAGGTGCAGGATTATTGGCAATTTTTTGCATCTCCTGCAACCGTACTCTCATACCTTCTTCAAGTGCAGGTTTAAAATCACTGTCTTTTATTTTATTAAAAGCCGGAGCCTCGTATGCTAATTTACTTGCACTGAAAAATGGGTTAGCTGACGAGAAAGAACTGCCGCTGCCATCGGCCAAATTATTTTGGCTCTTTGCATAAAAACAGGTAACTACCCAAATGGTCGTTAAGAACCCTTTTAATAATTGTTTCATAGATCAATTTAATTCTTGAAAAATACTTTCAAAATTTCAATTAATTGAAATTGTAAAGCTCTTTCTTCTATGCGCTATTGAAAATTAACACCTGCAGCAGAACCACTTTAAAATTTTGAGTAAGCGCTGAACGGTATAACGATTAATTTTTTTATATTTAAGTTTCAACATTGCTATTACTTACATCTAATCTGACTAGTGAACAACTATCTGTGATCATATCAACTGGCTTTTGTCCACGTGTGGTTGGCTCATTAAAAATAAATTTATAAAAGCAAAACATGAAGATGAAGAAGTTTTAAGGATGGAAAAAACAACAATCAAATTGATATAAATAAACCAAATATGGCAATAACCCCGGTACCACAAAACATTGAACAGGTATTTTCATCTACAACTTACTACATTGACTTTTATCAAAGACAATATAAATGGAACAAAGAGCCGGTTGAACGGTTATTGGATGATATCTTTTACAAGTATAACCAAGATTATCAAAAAATTGACCCTTCAATAATTCCTGAGTTGGCTGGTGGCAGGATTGGGTTTTATTTTTTAAATACCTATGTTACTAATACAATCCACACTAAAGTTTTTTTGGTAGATGGGCAGCAACGCTTCACAACGCTTACCCTAATACTCATTCAGCTTTATCATCTGGGGAAGAGTTTTAACAGCGAGCTTATTGACTGGATACGGGACAGAATTTATGGAACATCAGGTGCTAAGAAAAATTTCTGGCTTCAACATCAGAATCACTTGCCTACCATGGAAGGTTTATTAAACGGACACCCTTTTTCTGAAATTCCAATTAGATCAGGTATTACAGCTAAGAACATGGTTGAAAATACTAAGTTTATTAAAACTTGGATTGAGGGTGAATTAAAGACTATACACCAATTTGACACTTTTATTTACTATATGCTTCGTAACCTAGAAATTGTAAAGCTGGAAGTAAGCCAGACAGACGTGCCAATGGTTTTTGAAGTAATTAATGATCGTGGTGTAAGGCTAAAGCCCCATGAGATACTTAAGGGTAAATTGCTTGGACAGGTTGATAAACAAGAATTGGAACTATTAAATTTGAATCAAGTTTGGGAAAAGCAAATAAATCTAGTAGGTGTTGCAAATGCCGGAACAGAGAATGATGAGATTGATAATTTTTTCGAAACGTTTATCCGTTCAAAAATTTCAACTACGAGGGGTACTTCTGAAAAATATACCTACAGGAACTACCATCGAATGCTGTTTATAGGCGAAGTGGAGGAGTATTTTAAGCTTAATCGTAATGCAGGCAACACGAAGCAGTTCTTACAAAATGAATTCATCTATTTCACCAACTTATATAGTCGCATTAGAACACTACGATCTTCTTTACATACGGATTTTCAACACCTTTATTTTAATCAGTTGAATGACCTTACTGGTCACTACATTTTGATACTAAGTGCCTGTAAACTGAATGATCCAGAGGAAGATGATAAAATTAAGTTTATCGCTTACCAATACGACAAGATGTTTACAATCTTGCATTTGCAAAAAGCTTATGTAAATAACATTATTGCTGACCTTATTAATACCATTAGTAATGATATAAAAGAAATACCTGCCGCTAATATAGCTGCAGCCTTTGAAAAACACTTATTGGCTGCACTCTCTTCAATTAAAGGAGTGCCTATAAACGAAACTTTTAATTACAATTATTTTAAGGATGTTGGTTATGCCGATTTACCTACCCGTTTCAACAGGTATTTTTTTTCCAGAATAGAAAATTTTATTGCAAAGGAAGCAGGTGGTGAAATGCAACAAAACTTTGATAATCTCGTCAGGAATAATGGCTATGTAAATGGTTATCATGTAGAACATATATTGGCTCATAATAATGAAAACCTGCAACTCTTTAATAATGATGAAGAGGTGTTTGAGAGAGAGAAACCGGTTAGGTGGTTTATTGTTGCTTCGAGGGAACTCAAACCAGTCAAGCAGTAATGAGTTGTATTGTGACAAACTAAAAACTTATGTTCAAAGCCTTTATTGGAATGCTACTTTGCATAAAGATACTTTTCATTCCAATCTTGATCTAAAGTTACTAATGACTAAATATAATCTAATCATCAGAGCTTTGGATAGGTTTGGACCGGATGAATTAGAAGAACGCCATAAACTATTATCACAAATCATTCAAATTATCTGGAACTAAGGATAGGAATAAAGGGCATCAATAATAACCGGTGCTTTTTTCTAACTTGTTTGGATACTCGACCCATACAAAGAAAAGAAGCCCAGCGACCCAACGATAGCCGAAAAGTTCAACACCTACAAATTTGCAGATTACAAAGAACAGGTAATTGATTTGTTGAAGAGAGTTTGTACAGTGAGTGTGGAGACGATGAAGGTGGTGGACCAGCACAGTCAGAACAGCTTTACTGAATGATCTTCAACTTATTGAACAAAGCCAACAACAATTGGTTTCGCACGCCAACAGTACCCTTACCATGCTTTTCTGGCATATTGGCAAACGCATAAACGAAAACATACTGCAAAATAAACGTGCAGAATATGGAAAACAAATTGTGCCGACCGTGTCCACAATTGCGAAACAAATATGAAAGGAACTTTACTGAAAAAAATATGAGGCGAATGATAAAATTTGCCGAACAGTTCACTGATTTTAAAATTGTGTCGACATTATCTACACAATTGAGCTGGTCGCATTTTGTAGAACTATTGCCCTTGAAAAACCTGGAAACTAAACTGTTTTATGCACAGGCAGCCGCTACACAAGCGTTTGGTTATTTGAATTTATGGGGAAAATTAAATAGATTAATTTCAAAAAATAATAAACCAATAATACTACCTGTAGAAATTTTTTTTATTTAGCCTTGGTCTTCCTGCCAACACATACCCAATTGAATACCAAACCCACTAAAAAAATTTTAAAAATTTGTTTGCATTTATTACCTTTTGCTTTATTTAATACTGTAATATTTGAACCTGAACATACCAAATGAAAATGGTGAACTTATCATGCATTTAAAGCAAAAAAGTTCAGCGGCGGTTAATACGCTGTATAATAAATATGCACCTGCTTTATATACTGTTGTTCTTCAAATTATAAGAGACGAAGAAATAGCAAATAGTGTGTTAGAGAATGTCTTTATAGATATCATCGCTAAAATAGACACTTATGATTCTCACCAGGAAAGGTTATGTATCTGGATGTTTAAAATTGCCCGCAATGCGGCAATT
>JAABUN010001165.1_pt1 | contig 61289 bp, 35 predicted proteins | sample 5559311 | NCBI WGS metagenome assembly JAABUN01 (sample SAMN10711877, study PRJNA513370) | rock metagenome | isolation source: Antarctica rocks | place: Antarctica: Victoria Land, Siegfried Peak sud
TGGATATAGGTATTAAAATCAGAAGCACAGGTGGAAAGGCTGACCTCAGCCTGACCCTGAACAGTGAACCGGTAAAAGATATCTTCGCTCGGCTGGCCTCGGTAAGGATCACCCACGGTAGCGTACTGGTTGCCATAGCCTGTGTTAGGTCTGCTGTCAGTAAAGGTAAAAGAGCCACTGGCGTAACTGCCCATTACCACCGGATCGCTCATAGTGCTGCCTTGCGCAAAGGAGATAACAGGCAGGTAAAGAAAAATTGCAAGGAAGAACCTCATAAAAAAAGGATATCTTCTTTTGAGAAAAATTATCAGCAGTTTACATATCTGCATATCGGTTAAATTAATTTAACATAACCTCTCATAGTAATACGAACTGGTATTAACCAGGCAAAAAGCCAAATTCCTTTTATTCTCAATGTTGGCATATTTGCATCTTCCTTTGCTCATCATAGATATTAATTACAACAGCTAAGGATTAAGCGTAGAAATCAAACAATTTCCCGGCTGACCTTTATAATTGTAACATAGCTTTTTTAAAATGTTTTTGTCATGATCACGAACAAGAATCAATCGCCCAAAAGAATCATACTCATAATAAGTTGTACGGTTGTTTATATCAGTTTGTGAACTAATGCCTATTAATGGCTTGTAAGTATAAGTAGTAACAAGAGCAGCAGGGAAACTTTTCCGGATCTTATTAAGTTCTGTCCGCATATCTTCATCACTGGTTGAAGGGCTTTGAAGAATTGTTTTATTTAAATTTGAATTTGCAATTATAGTAGCATAATCCTCACCAATAACCTCCGCTACAGGATATTGAGAATTATATCCCCAGATGTATGACTTCTTTACATCAGCTGCTTTTTGTTGTGTAGTAATATTGCCGTTATCATCATAGCTGTTAAATAGTACTACAGGCTTATAAGAATTATTTATTCCAGCATTGGCATTTTTTAAAAATGTATTCGCATTTAATAATGATCCATTACCAAAATTTGTTTGAGGAAGTGGTGAGCCAATCTCTAATTTAAATAATTGATCGGGATAAGGTTTATCGCTTTTGTAAGTAGTGATGCGGCCATCTATAATCCGTTGATCAGACAACTGATTAGTAATTATATTTCTGTTTTGTTTAACCACATACTCTTCTATAACAGCATTAGCTGCATGAAGATCCTGAAGATTTTTAATTCCTAAAGCTTCTGCTCCGACGGGTGCTCCGCTAAAGGAATAATCAAAAGGATACTTTTTATTCGAAACAACTTCTTCTACAGTTGCCTGATCACTTTTGCTTGTTACGGAGCTGGATTGTGTTAACTGAAAATGCTGTGGACTGTATGTATAATTTGTAACTGTCTCAATAAATTTTGTTGGATTGATTTGATCATAGATTTTTTCTTTTGTTTGTCCCAAACTGTAAAATTCAGTCATGGTAGGATAAAACGAATATTTTGGATATCCTTGAAGCTTTGGTACAGCTTCACCATCCAAAACTACAACTTCGTACTTACCTGTTTTTATACCATACATTCTGAACTGATTAAAACTAGTGGGGGTATTTATAGTTTCCTTTGTTAATACCAACACACCATTTTTACGAACAAAATCCTTCGTATTCAATAAGAAGCCTCTTGTCCAGTCAAAATTCTCTATTGGTGCAAATGGAAAAATTGGATTAATAACATCTGAATAAGCATTAAAAGAGTACCTGCTTTCACCATCATTTTGCTGTACAATGACATCACCATATCCCACATAGCTACCCTGGGTTGTTGCAAGCGGGTAATTACTATAAGATTGTCTAACTCTAACATAACATATTAATGGTGGTCCTTTGAACCCTCCATTAGGGCCTGTTTCATAAGACGTATGTTTAAAGTCATAACTATAATCTGGAAAATTTACTAATACTCCACTTGAATGAGTTGAATCATTTTTAGAATAATATCTATAATTTTTAACGATTGATTGGCCACTATTACCCGGGCTGTCTTCCATTTTTTTGATTCGCAATCCACCAACTGGTCTTGTGCCATTAGCTTGCACAGTTGGTATTTGTCCTCTTATTGAAATGCTAAAATTCGCAATAGAGCTTACACTGCATTCATTAACAAGTTTAAGTTTATATCTACCGGCCTGCCACATAACTGTCATTTCATTCCAACCATTGTCTATCTCACCAAATGGTATTGTATTATTGTCCTTTATAATATAACAATGAACCATATCACATCCCCACCATAAATTATTACTTAATCCGGAAACATTGAATTGAACCTGAGCTCCTCCGGCAGGTATAACTAATTCATCAGATTCATAATGATTGGGCAGATTGGATACTAATTGATTGAAAGCCCCAAAGTTAATCACTTGTTCAACTGTTTGATTTTCTACCCGGTCGTCAGAAACAGTATTGCTCTCATATGTAAGCAAAGATTCACCACCAGTTGGATACTTTATTTTTGTAAGAATGCCTGCTTGTGCTGTTTCAGGATTAGCCCTTCTGTCAGCACCTTGATAAATAATTTGCTGATTGGAGATTACTGTAGTTGTAAAAGTAGCGATCAGATCAGCATTAGATTTTCCATTATAATATCCCCAATGATCCTGGGAGTAAGACAATCTATTTGGTAATTCAATAGATTCATTATATTCAAACAGATACGGTGGTTTTTGGATTGATGTAGTTTCTTCAGTGATTGAGATCAACTTTAGCCTTTTTAAATTTTGCGTTAATAAATTATATCCATCACTATTATTGCCAAAATAAGAATATCCAAACTTAAATCTTTTTATAAGCTCGTTGCTTTTTGTATAAATTTCCATTTTATCTAAAGATTTATCCATCATTAGGTCACATCGCACATTGTTGTAATTGAATTTAATATATCCATCACCGAAATTGATTTTTGAAAGTCGATAAGTATTATAGTTTTGAGTACCTATACAAGGGGGATTATTTTTCATACAAAGATTGCCACTTCCATCATAAGCAAAATACTTAGTTTGTGCTGTTAAAGTTTCATAAGTATAATTTACCTTATCATATTCAAAAGTAATTTCTCTTTTACCATCAGCGCTTTTTATATTAGTGAGAAACCAGGCAGAATAAACACTTTGATCTCCAGAGCAGTTGGCTGAATTTACCTGCTCAACTTTCGTGAATGAATACACTGTACCATTTTCTGAAATTATTTTCCATCCATTTTCAATAGGATTTATAACCAAATTTTTAGCTGGAAGTGTATGCACGGCCCCTGACTGATCATAAAAAAACTTACCGGAAAATTGATCAAAATTATAATAGTAAATATCAGCCTCACCATCACGAATCCCCCTATCAACATCTACAGCCAGTTGTTCAATCTGCCTTGAATCACCTCTTAACATAATATTTTCAACTGTATTAGCAGCATCCTGATGCTGCCAGTTAGAAATATCATCCGGCACCCCTCTAACATTTCTTCCCAACACACCACCGGCATTCAGGCTCCAGGAAAGCCCTACCGAGGAAGCAATTTCTTCCACTTTGATTCCTCCTGCATGATAGCTTAATGAAATTGGCAGATCAAGACTACCATCTTTTATCTCATATAAAGGAATAGAAATATTTGGAATTCCCGTGTAAAGGCTTACAGGAACATCTCCATATTTACCCAGGGCTGCAACATTGGGTGAAGGAGGAACAACTTTGAGCAACTGCTCTGAACCATTTTGAGCAATTGATTTAATTAACGACAGGAACGTAAAAAGAATCAGAAACAATTTTTGCTTACACATAAAATATATTTATAGTTATTGATGAATTAAGGACAAACATTCAATAGGTACGAGTATGCAAATGACCGGTTAACCAGATTTGCTGCGGTAGTATAAATGTATCACTGCTCTATCAGGATTCAGTTTGATAAATGTCAAATAATTTTTAGTTAAACAGCATATCATCTAATTAATTTTTTATGAGTACCTTGAAATCTAAGCACAATAAAACAATATGAAAAAAAAATTAATTCAGGTTATTTGCAGGAAGCTATCAATGCTGATAGTTATATTATCCATTCAGGTGTCTGCCGTTAATGCACATTACTTTCATTCAATAATAGCAGATACCGCTTCTATTGAAGGGCGGTGGGATATAACTGTCAACGTCGCCGGAAAGGAAGTTCCATCATGGCTTGAAGTTATGCACTCAGGAAATCATACGCTTGTTGGCCGTTTTGTTAGTTCCGGTGGTAGCGCCCGTCCTATTTCAGAAGTAAAATATAATAATGGTAAATTCAGCTTTTCCATTCCTCCACAGTGGGAGTCGGGGAACAAAGACCTGGACATTGAAGGCACATTTTCAGGTGATCACTTGTCAGGCTCGATGTCAACGGTCGACAATAAAAATTATACCTGGACAGCAGTGCGTGCTCCATTACTTAAACGTGAAAAACAACCTGTCTGGGGAATACCCGTTAAATTGTTCAACGGTAAAGATCTGAAGGGATGGCATGCATCAGGTGCAACAAATCAGTGGATTGCCGAAAACGGTATTTTAAAAAGCACTACCCATGGTTCCAATATTGTAACAGATGAAACATTTACAGATTTTAAACTACATGTTGAATTCCGTTACGCTAAAGGGATGAATAGCGGCGTTTACCTGAGGGGCCGTTATGAAATACAGACTGTAGACAGCAAAGGAATGGAACCTTCGCTAGACCTGCTTGGTTCTATTTATGGCTTTCTTACTCCCAGCGACATGATGGCAAAGGATTCAGGCGAATGGCAATCTTATGATGTTACCCTTGTGGGAAGGATGGTTACACTTGCCGTGAATGGCAAAACTGTAATTATCAACCAGGCAATACCCGGTATTACCGGTGGCGCTTTAGACAGCAAAGAAGGTGAACCAGGGCCGTTGATGCTCCAGGGCGATCATGATCCCATTGAATTCCGAAATATCATGATAACGCTGCCTAAATAATATATGCATCTTCTAAAATGGAAGAAGGAAAACAACAAAGGCCGCGAAAGATCATTCATATTGATATGGATGCTTTTTACGCATCAGTAGAGCAAAGAGACAATCCGCAATACCGCGGCAAACCTATTGTAGTTGGTGGCCTTCCCGAAGGACGTGGCGGTGTAGTAGCCACAGCTTCTTATGAGGCAAGGAAATTTGGTATCCATTCCGCCATGCCCTCCAAAAAAGCGGTACAGCTTTGTCCGCATGCAATTTTTATCCGTCCCCGCTTCGATGCCTATAAAGAAGCATCAAAAAAGATCAGGGAGATATTCCATCGTTATACTGACCAAGTAGAACCTCTTTCGCTGGATGAAGCCTACCTGGATGTAACACAGGATAAGCAGGGGATCGGTTCTGCTTTGGAGATTGCCGCACAAATAAAAAAAGCAATTAAAGATGAACTAAGCCTCACCGCATCTGCCGGAGTTTCCATAAATAAGTTTGTCGCTAAAATTGCTTCGGACATGAAAAAACCAGATGGACTTACTTTTATCGGTCCCTCTAAAATTGAAGCTTTTATGAAAGACCTACCGGTAGAAAAATTTTTCGGCGTAGGTAAAGTGACAGCAACAAAAATGAAGGCGATGGGACTTCATACCGGTGCTGATTTAAAAAATATTTCTGAACGTGACCTTATAAAGAACTTTGGCAAGAGCGGGCATTTTTTTTATAACATCGTCAGGGGTGTTGATGAAAGACTGGTAAATCCTGACCGCGAAACAAAATCAATCGGTGTAGAAGATACTTTTTCTGATGACCTGAATGAACTGGAAGAAATGAATAAAGAGCTTGATAAGCTAACAATGAAGGTAGCAGAGCGTTTGCAGCGTTATGGATTAAAAGGAAGTACCATTACACTGAAAATTAAATACAGTGATTTCAAAATTATAACCAGGAGCCAATCTTTTAATAAGCCGGTAAATGATAGCACCACGATTGCATCCACCGCCAGGCAATTGCTTTTGCAAACCGAACCTAAAGAAAAGAATATCCGTCTGCTGGGTATCACTTTATCCAACTTCGGCGAAGTGGTATCTAAACTAAAAAACGATAACGGCAAAGGACAGTTGCAGTTGTTCTAATATGCTATTGACAACTCACTTTAAAATCAGGCAACATGGAACGTAGACCAAGAATAAAAATTGAACTTACCCGGGTTGATAAGACGTTTGAATTATTTGGCTGGTTAACGCTTTTCTTTGGGTGGGGATTCATACTTTATCATTACTCAAATTTACCTGATACCATACCCACTCATTATAATGCCTCAGGACAAGTAAACGGCTACGGAAATAAAATAACCATAATTTTATTACCAATTATCGGGACTGTTATTTTTATAGGAATGACCGTACTAAATAAATATCCTCACATCTATAACTATCCATCAAACATAACTGAAACGAACGCTTTAATACAATATACCTATGCAACAAAAATGATCAGGTATTTAAAGTGTTCAATCGTGTTTATTTTCTTCTTAATTGATTTGTTTACATACCTGACTGCGACAGAGAGAACTAACGGGCTTGGTTACTTGTTCTTGCCATTCATGCTCGCCTTACTTTTTATACCGACAGGATATTATATTGTAAAGTCGTTAAAAGTAACCAGATAACATCTGCAAAACTTTTAATGGTGTTACTTTTTCCAGGTATACCGGTAGTTGAAGCGCCGGTTAGGTGCACTGTCACCACTGGTACTAAGGGAAATAGGATTCTTCAGATCGTCAGGATGATCACTCCAATGAAAATCAAAGCTCATAGCATCGCCTTTTAGTTTGAGGAGGTCCCTGGGGATTGATAGCTCCAGCTTGTTGCCTTTATAATTATAGCTGATCCGTGCGGCTTCTATCCAGGAATCGCCATTTGTATTTGCTTCATAACGCAGCACAGTGGTGGTTCTATCATTTACAACATTTTTGTTTACCATAAAATCATATCCATACCATCCTGTATTGGAGTTCTGATCTGCATCTATCAGCAGCAGCATCCAGTTGCTGCCTGATGAAGGAGTAAGCGCATGATCGGTTTCAGCATAAAAATACATGTTGTTATTATCAGCAGCAACCTTAGCATTTATTATATCATTGCGCCCTGAACTGTCAGTGTACTGCAAACCACCATAACCTTTGTGATCACGGTGAAAGACATCGCCCCGTGTGTCGCGGTATTCAGGAATGATGGCTTTCCAGTCAGCATAACTACCGTCAACAGATATGCGCGCCAGGCCTTTCGCCTGGGGAGCAGGCCGCACTCCTTTATAAAGGCGTATGTTCTGGGCCATCTGCATATAGTAGTTATCTGTGTAGCCATCCTTCATAGGTTGAATGCACCGGTTAAACTCTGCATTGTACTGGTCAACAAAAAAATAACTGTTTTTACGGCGCATAAAATCAAAAGTCGTTCCTTCTTTAGGCTGGTATTTACCGGCTGTCCATTCGTTCCAATCGTTGAGGTACAAAAACGGAGGGTCCGCTTTTAATGCTTCATTCCAGCGTTCCTGAAAGTATATGCCATAGCCTTCAGGATGGGAAACTGTTTTCTTAAGCCATGGCACATACGTATCCACGGGCATGTCGTATTGATTTAATGCTGGTTCTCCCGATTCTCTTGACCATGATTTTCCCACAAGGCTTGATGGATGTTGCGCAGGTGTAACAGCAGCTTCCTCTTTATTTCCATTATGTAATGAAACAAGACTATCCGTGTTCATTGCCTTCACCTTTTCATTACCCAGGTCGTAACCAAAGCTCCAGTTGTCTTCAGTGCCTACAAAGCGTTTGCCTGCCCATTCGTAATATCCCCACCACATGGTTCGAAGGGTAAATGTGTTTTTAACCTCTTTGGTGTAATCTTTATAAAGCTTTTCCGTATAATCGGGATTGCCGTAATGCGGATTGTTTTTATCAACAAGCGCTGCAGAATCGTAATGCAGGTTAGGGTTCTTTACGCCTTTTCCGTTTGCATCCACTTGTGGCATCCCGTTATATAACAGCAAAGGTTTATCATCCCAGTAAAACCATAGGTCTTTGAATTTATTCTGCTTATAAATTCTATCGTATAAATCCTGCACTACTGTCATTACAGGGCCGTTGAAAGCCCAGAAGCAAAATTTAGGCACCTTATTGCCTTCCGTTTTCATCTTTTCCATTACGGTAAAAATAGTATCCCACTCGCTCCAGTAACGAACCGCATTGGTAACATCCATGATAATCACATCTACGCCGGCGTCTGTAAGCATAGACATGTCTTTGCGTATAACATATTCATCCTTACTTAAAAAATAACCCATTTCAGGTTCACCCCAGTGATAGGAATGTTCCTTCCATTGCGGATTTTTTGCGTCGAGCCTGGCATTCGTATCAGCAGACAGCACTTTAGTTACATCTCCAGAGTAAGGACTCTTAAGATTAGCCTTATCATCACTATGCCAGGTGATATAAAAAATACCAACCACCCGGCGATGATCTTTCTTTTCAGGGCCGGCTAATGTAATGCCAGGCATAGTTCTTCCAAGTGCATCCGTTGCCACCCAGGTATCAGAAAATAAATCACGGTAATACTTTTCGCCGGCAGTGTTTATTGAATTGTCTCTTGCTGATTGTTGAGCAAATATATTTTGCCGAAGAACATTCAACAGAAAGATAACCAACAGGATGAAGCATTTCATTGTTAATTGTTAATTGTTAACGGAAAGTGTCAGGTAATGGTAATGGTTAATGATAAGTAATTAACGGTAATCTATTAAGTAGGTATCAGAAAAAAAATTCATTATCTGACACATACCGTTAATAATTAATCATTAACCACAATGACACTTTCCGTTAATCATTAACAATTAACCATTAACAATTAAATTACCATCCCGGATTTTGTTTAAAATTTGGCAGTACAGAAATTTCACTTAAAGGAATGGGCCATATAAGGAATTTGGTGTCCCAGGAATTGCGCCTGTCTACCACTACCCTGGTATTTGTAAAAGCAGTACCGTTTTTTACCCATTTCATACCGGTAGTAAGCTTGTCGGTTTTGTCTAATATCTTCCAGCGGCGCACATCCCAGAAACGTGCTTCCTCGAATGATAGTTCCACGCGCCTTTCGTTACGCACCCTTTCACGGAACTGATCCTGTGTTAATCCTGACACGGCAGGCATTTTAACACGCGCCCTCACTTTATTTATTGCGGTAGTAGCAATGCCAGTTGGGCCGTTGGCTTCATTTTCCGCCTCAGCAAGGTTAAGGTATAATTCAGCTATTCTCCATTTTCTAAACCTGGCGCCACTGGTCTGCGCATCGGTTAAGTTACCGTTTACAAATTTATGTATGTAATAACCGTTATGTGTAAAATGCCTGTCGCTGGTTAAAAATCCGTCTTTACCCCCGACATAAGACTGAAGATAATAAACACCTCCATTGATATTTCCATATAATCCGCCATTGTAAAATACGGTAGCGTAGAACCGAGGATCCCGGTTCGTGTAAGGATCAGCGTCAGTGTACCCGGATGCAGGATTAATAATCGGATTCAGATGATCGGCATCACTGTAACCTGTTATAGGTATGGTTCCGTTAGACATTTCATAAGCATCCACCAGTTCCTGTGAAGGCGCTACACCCGCTTTAAATGCACGTACAGAAGGCGCCCCGCTTAAAAATTGCCACTGGGTGATATTGCTGTTTCTCTTCATTTCAAGAATGGTCTCATTATCTACAGGATTAGGCGCCAGGTCGGGCGTTGTAATGAAGTAGGTTCCATAATCGGCAAACAGGCCATAGTTTGAATTGGTGGTCAAGCTGTTGATAGCCTCCTTTGCAGCGGTAGCTGCCGCCTGCCATTTGGTTTTATCACCGGAAGTGTTCCATAACGGACTTGCATTAAACAGCAACGCTTCAGATTTTATGGCGTAAGCCACAGCCTTGGTAAAACGCGCCCTATCGGGCTCACTGGTAGTGATACGATAAGGTAATGCCTGTTCGGCAATGGCTTCATTACAATCCTTGACAATAAACTGCACACATGAATCAAAATTTGGCCTTGACAATACCGCAAAGTCTGTATTTAAATCGAAAGCTTTATCAATAATAGGCATAGGGCCGTACCGCATTATTAAATCCCAATAATAAAAGGCCCGTAACACTTTGGCTTCCGCTTTCCACCGGGCCTTATCAGAAGCGGTAGTTACTATTGCAGCGTCGATGTTTTGAAGGAATATATTGCATTTGCGAATGCCGCTCCACGCGTTTCCATAGTAATTACCGTTCCACCCACCTGCATCGAGCGGGTTATTAGTAGGTGTTAAGCCGCCGTTATACCAGGCGGTTGCATTTAAACCTTCTGTAGGGTCATCATTGTCGTGTGCCTCATCTGAAAAACCGGCAAGCATAGTATGAAAGAAATAGTTGCCACCATACTGCTGTAAATAATTATAAGCAGAATTTAAATAAGCGGCGGTTTGATCATTGTCTTTAAAAACATCGGCAAGAGCTATCCTTCCGTTGGGTGTAATATTTAAAGGATCTTTACCACATCCATTTAAAATAAAAACCATGAAGGAACAAAATATAATTATAATGAGTTTATTCATATTCTTAAATTGAAAAATTAAAAAACAATATTTACCCCGAAGTTGTACACTTTATAAATTGGATAAGATAGCGGCCCTGAGTTATACGTGCTGTTCAGCACTTCCGGATCGTAACCTTTATTCATCATATGATCCCAGGTAATGAGGTTGAAACCGTTGGCATAAAACCTGATTCGTTTCGCACTTATTTTATTGCTCCATTTTATTGGAAGGGTGTATCCTATTTCAGCATTTTTAAGACGCAGATAAGCGGTGTTTTCCATCCAGTAATCACTCGCATTAGCTTCACTGTTAGTGCCTGATGCACTTAAGGCAGGAAACTCGATAGGCTGTCCGTTCTTTGCCCGGTCGGCTGTCCAGGCGTTTAAATGCCTTTCTGTAAAAAACCCGCTTTCATAATTTTCAAATACGCCCCATCCTCTGTAATCCTGTGCAACATGGGTTACGCCCTGGAAAAGAATAGAGATATCAAAATTTTTGTAGTTGATGCCAATAGTTGCCCCAAAAGTATATTGAGGAACATTGGTGTATCCGATAGGGCCGAAGTCTTTTGTGTCAATTATTTTATCGCCGTTAAGGTCCTTAAATCTAAGGTCTCCTGGCCTTGGCGCCCTTCCTGAAAATTTAAGGCCGGAGCTGGTAATTTCCTGCTGGCTGCCCCAGAATCCGTCTGAAATTAAACCAAAAGGCTGTCCCACTGCAAAACCTGTTCTATAATACCTGTACGCATAATCTGCTGTCTTTTGAGCTTCATCTATAAATTCTATTTTATTCTGAGAGTAGCTCACGTTAAGCTTTGCAAGGCCCGACAAATTTTTATTGAGAACTTTGTTATAATTCAATTCAATTTCATAACCCTTGTTTTTTAATCTTCCCAGATTGGCCGGCGGCAGGGCAGAAGTTGGTAACCCATTTAACAAAGGAACAGTTCCGCGATTGATCAGCATACTGTTATTGTCTGACTGATACAAATCAACAATTAAAGTAAGCTGATTAAATAAGCCCAGTTCAAAACCTATATTCGACTTTTTAGAAGTTTCCCAGGTAAGATTAGGATTACCTACATAAGTTTCATTCACAGTATTACCATTAATACCAAGGGTTCCGCCACCTCCTACATACCCACCTCCCTGTATTACCGTATTATCCAGGTATAAAAACCTATTGTTGTTAATCCGGTCATTACCTACTTTTCCATAAGAAGCCCTGATTTTGAGCAAGCTGATAGCAGTTAGATTTTTCATAAACTCTTCCCCTGAGATTAACCAGCCTGCAGAAAATGACGGAAAGAATCCGTACCTGTGACCGGGAGCAAATTGTTCAGATCCGTTATACCCAGCATTGAACTCCGCAAAGTATTTGCCGGAGTAACCATACGTTAAGCGTCCGGATAGACCACGAAGGTTAAAAGGCAGGGGAAAATCGGTAGCGCTCGGGTTATCGCCTCCCTGGGGTTTAATAGTTTTATCTTGTTGCGCCAGTATCAGTCCGGTAAAAGCATGCTTACCGAATGTCCGGTTATAATTAATGTAGAATTGAAAATTAGAATAGGTTTGAAAAGTATTGCTTACACTGGGCGTTAATGTTGAATTCTTATCTCCATTAGCAGGGATATAGGAGATGCTATCCCTGCCGTTTGAGCCGGGAACAGTTACCTGGTTGTACTTTGCATAACTTTGATTTTCCGTCAGGTTATGTACCGCCCTGGTATCAAAAGACATCTGGAATTTAGCAGACAAGCCCGGAGTGATAAATTCAAAATCCTGTTCCATGCCAAAGGAGCCCAGTATATTATTTCTTGTTTGCTGTACATATCCCGAGTTGTTTATTTCACCATAAGGAGATGCATTATTCTTATAAACAACCAGCCTTCCGTCAGATGTTAAAGGGCCGGGCGTAATCGGTGGTGTTCTATAAATGGTGATCAATGGATTGATGGCATTTCCAAATCCTAAGCCCGGGTTACTTCCTGCGGGACTATTTACATTTTCAACATAACCTCCAAGATTTAAAAATGCTTTTAGTGATTTATCTTTAGTAAGGTATGCATCTATATTAGAACGGAAATTATAACGTTTTAAATAGGAAGAGGGGTCATAAGCCGTCTGGTTTACTTTCCATTGCCCGCCCTGATCAAGGTATCCCGCATTAATGAAATATCTTACATAATCAGTACCACCTGATAAATTAAGATTATAGCGTTGCTGACCAACATATTTATGCAGCAACAATTTCTCATAATCAATGCTGGGATAATTTAACGGATCATCCTGCAGCCTGTAATGCTCTACTACTGCCTGGGAATAAGCCGGTGCGGTGCCGTCATTGGCACTCATCTGATTTTTTATACCCACCCATTGGTACGCATCAATAAACTTAGGCATACGGGTAAATGACTGAGCACCTCCTTCCGCTGTAAAACTAATTTCCGGCCTGTCCATCTTTCCTCTTCTTGTTGTAACTAATATAACCCCGTTAGCGCCCCGTACCCCAAAAACAGCGGTAGAAGAAGCGTCTTTTAAAATTGTTACACTTTCCACTTCGTTAGGGTCGATGTAAGTTATATCTCTTGGAACTCCATCCACCAGTATAACCGGAGCCTGTCCGTTAATAGTTCCCTGGCCACGTAAATATAAAGACACCACATCTTTACCTGGTTCGCTTGTAGATTGGATAGAAGTTAAACCCGGTAAACGGCCCGCTAAGGATGCTGACAAGTTTGCTGCAGGGCTTTGCTTTAATTCTTTAGTGCTGATAGTTGCAATAGCGCCTGTTACAGTTGCTTTCTTTTGTGTACCGTAAGCAACTACCACCACCTGGTCAAGGTCCTGAGCAGAGGATTCTAACCTTACAGTGATGTTGAGTTCTTTACCAATAACAACGTTCTGGGTTTTATAGCCAACACTATTTATAGTAAGTGTTGCAGGCAATGTTACCCTTATTGAAAAAGCACCCCTGTCATCGGTAATGGTACCACCTGCCGTGCCTTTTACTTGCACGGAGGCTGCATTTATCGATGAATCGTTAGCAATGTTTGTAACCCGCCCTGTTACAGTAACGGATTTTTGAGCAAAAGAAAATGTAAATACTAATAAAAAGAAAGGAAGCAAATGATACTTTTTAGAGTATCCGTAAAGTACGTGTGTTAAGGATTTCCACATAGTAAGCAATTTGGTTTTTAAGATAATAGTTAATAATTCCACTAGATGAAATAAAAATAAACAGATATTATGATACTTGCATCCTGTGCCATCCTTATTGCCCAACTTTCTAAACAAAACGCTGGCTTATGAAATCAGTAAAACTTAATCCATTGGCCACAGGCTTACCTTTCGAGTTTGAATTTAAACATTATTCCATTGTAATGAATTATTTTTAACACAGGCCAAATACGTTTAATATTTATGAACGACCTGGAGCCTTTAAAGAAGTACCTGGTAAATAATAGTGGTTATATGAGAATCAATAAAGAAACTTTATTGGGTCAAAAATCATTTGTAATATGGATGGTTGGTTTATCGGGTTCAGGAAAAAGCACTTTAGCAAAATCTGTAGAAAAAGCCCTTCATGAAAATGGCTATTTGATACAAGTGCTGGACGGTGATAATTTACGAACCGGTATAAATTCAGATTTAGGGTTTTGTGAGAACGAAAGAAAAGAAAACATTAGAAGAACAGCAGAAATTGCAAAATTATTTTTGAGCTGCGGGGTTATCACTATTTGCTCATTAATAAGTCCGACTAAAACAATGAGAGAAATAGCAAAAAGCATTATTGGTGAAGAAGACTTTTTAGAAGTTTTTATCAATTGTCCTTTGGAAGAATGCGAAAGAAGAGATGTTAAAGGTTTATACAAATTAGCAAGGACGGGCAAAATTAAATGTTTTACAGGTATAGATGCTCCTTTTGAAATACCAGCCAATCCATCCATTGAAATACACACACATCAAACAAGCATTGATGAATCTACAGACGAACTGTTAAGAATGATTTATAATAAGATAGCTGGTTGCTAATGTTATGGTAAGCATGAATTAACTAGAAATTGCTATCAGCAGTCAGCTGTCAGGAGAGAACACCAACATTGTGCCGCTTACGAAATACAGAAGCTGACATCCAAAGTCTTCCTTACTTTGAAAGTCTTGCATACGAGCTGACATCACTTATGCATGAATGATAATTGCATACAGGTGGTAACGTTTCCCTTCAAGACTTCCGAAGTCAGGAAGACTTCGGAAGTTGACCCAAAATTGTAAGATTCGGTATCAGACAAGCTGACTGCTGTAGCTATAAATACAGAATTTCACTTCAACACTACACTACTATATATTCGTTGTTGTTTAATTTTGTATATCTACATATCTTAAAAAGCACTGTATCTAAGAGATCTGAAGATTGTTAAAGTGAGTAAACATGCAAACATTATTAATTGATAACTATGATTCTTACACTTACTTAATCGCCCGGTACCTTTGGCGAATTAATGGTACCAGGCCACTTATAATTAAAAACAACGCGCTTTCTATTGAGGCATTAAAAGATCTTTCTTTTGATAATATCGTAATTTCTCCTGGTCCGGGAACACCTGAAAATGAAGCCGACGCAGGACTTAGTTTAAAAATTTTTGAATCATTTCAAGATACTCCTATATTAGGTATATGCCTTGGACATCAATGTTTAGGCCAGCACTTTGGCGGAAAAATTATACATGCGCCAAAAGAAATGCATGGCAAGTATTCTGAGGTTTGTCTTAAACCGTCACTGCTTTTTAAAGGGCTGCCTTCATTAATCTCTGTAGTCAGGTATCATTCTTTGATTGTTGAAAAACCTACTTTACCAAATTGTTTGGAGTCAATAGCCGAAACAACAGATGAACATGGGCTTATAATGGCTTTGCAGCATAACACAAAACCTTTTTATGGAGTACAGTTTCATCCTGAATCAATCGGCACACAATACGGGGAACAGATCTTTAAAAATTTTAAGGATATAAGTAAGGAGTGGCTTAAAAATGGAATTGTAGCTCTTAAAAATAAAGTAAGAAAACGAAACCTGATTTGGGAGGAATTAGAATGGTTGGATTCGGAACATGTATTTGAGTCCTGTTTCAAAAATGCTGAGTATTCCTTTTGGCTGGATAGCAGCATGCCCGGATATAATGCTAACTATTCTTTTATGGGAATCCCGGATTTTATAGTACAAAAAAATACAGATGGAGTTATAGTTAAATATGCAGACGCTTCTTCAGGGATTGAAACCTGCATCCTAAAAAAAGATTTTTTTGATTGTATCCAGGAGCATCTTGCGCAAATAGAAATTAGCCTTACCAATAATGAAATTCCATTTACAGGAGGTTTTGTGGGGTACTTAAGTTATGAAGCAGTTACACATGTTGGAGCAAAGCTTGCAAAGTATCAATCTGAATATCCTGAGTGCCTCTTTATGTGGGTAGAAAACTTTATTGCTTTCGATCATAAAAATCAGCAGGTTTTTTTATGCAGTATAATGGAGAATGAAAAAAAGAAACTAAAATGGTTCAGTGATATCAAACAAAAGATTCTTTCCCAACCGGTTTCCCCTCAGTTGCGTTTAATTAATGATTGCATATACAATCAAACAGAAAAATTACCATTAACAGCCAGTAGATCAAAATCCGGGTATATAAATGATATTAACCGGATCAAACAATATCTTAAAAATGGTGAAACCTATGAAACTTGCCTCACTAATGAGTTTAAGGTTCAGGTAGAATTGGAGTCTTATGAATTGTATCGTGTTTTACGATTAACCAATGCAGCGCCCTATTCAGCATATATCCATCTGCCTGATTTTGATATACTAAGTTCATCGCCGGAATGCTTTATAAATATTAATAAAGATGGAAGAATAAAAAGTGAACCTATCAAGGGGACACGTGCCAAAGGGGTTACTGCTAAAGAAACTGCCAAAATAAAAAAGCAACTCATTGAAAGTAGTAAGGATCATTCAGAATTGCTTATGATTATTGATCTCATAAGAAACGATCTGTCTGTTTTTTGTGAGAAAGGTTCTGTGAAAGTAAAGAATTTCATGAAAGTTACAGAATACGCAACCTTGCTTCAGCTATCGTCTGTTATTGAAGGACAACTTGATAAAAAAATTTCTGTTATAGAAGTTTTAAAATCTATTTTTCCGGGTGGTTCTATAACCGGTGCACCAAAATATAGAACCATGCAGATAATTGATAAAATAGAACAGAGGCCACGAGGAATATACACAGGAAGTATTGGTTATCTATCTGTAAGCAAATCCGCCGAATTTAATATCGCAATCAGAACTATGATCAAAAATGGAACTTCGAATGAAATCGTGTTTGGCAGTGGTGGAGCAATTATTGCTGAATCTGATCCTGAGGAAGAATATAAAGAAATACTTATAAAAGCGTATGCTTTGATCAGGGCCATTTACCTGGCAAAGTTTAGAAAATTTGAAAACTATCAAATCGAAACAATTAAAAGCTCCTTATTTAAAAATGAACCGGGAAATAAAAATGTTCAAAATTACTATTTTAAATCACCTGATTTAGAAAGTGTATTCAAAGTTGATGCACCAGCTGTAATATCCTGAAGAATCTTTAGTTTTTGAAATTCAAGTAATGGATAATCGAAGGCTTTGATTATGCTGCTCTGCCAGAAAATTATAATTCAGGCCTGGGAATTCAAAATATAAAAAACCGCTTCTGATTCAAATGCTGCTTCTGATAACAAGTAATTAAGTGCATGATCGCCCATCGCTATTTTTAATTTCTGTTAAACCTTAAATAATCGCTAAGTTTACCTATCTTAAATTTGCTTATTTTAATAAGCCCAATGCTCAATAAAATAATGTTATGAAGTTTTCAAAGTATTTAAGCACGATTATCTTTGCTCTTATATTTTTAAGTTTTATATCCGGTTGTTTAACCCATCGTTACCAGTCAGGTACTGTAACTTCAGCTGCTGCCTATCCGGCTATAATAGAAAGAGCAAAGAAAGATAAAAGGTATTTTATTATGTACTCAGGTATAAATATTTATTCGGTTGTTTCAGTGCAGGTAGATAAGGCGAAAGAACACATGACCGTACAACTAGACAAAGTTGACTCAGCTCGTCTGACTAATAATACAATTGCAGACACCGTTGGTTATAACTCCGGTAAAGGCAAACCACTCACTACTTCAATAATACATCTTTATACGAAAGATTCCACCAGTTACACACTCGATGAACCTCATACCATTCCCCTGGCTAATGTGGCAAAAATTGAAATGCAAAAATAACCGCTAGCGATACAAAGCAGTTTTGAATGTACAATTGATTACCCTGATTAAACAGCCTCCATTATTAACAATTCTTATGCTGGTATAACAAACAAACATACTGCCGTTATGTTATTCTATATTGACGTATTTGCTATCAGCTATCAGGAAGAAACTCAATACGCATTGATCTGCTGAAAGCTGATAGCTGACGGCTGATTGCTGACCACTTATGCTAGTTAGACTTTCTTATAACAGGTTAAATAATCAATATACCATTCAATCCAGAGAAGATTTTGTATACTCCTGATGCCCTGAACAATCGAGGAAAACTGCTTGCAGATCAGTATCCCAATGCTGAACTGTTAGCAATAAAACAGCATAATAAGCTGCCTGATCTTGATATTGGCCATTATAAAGCAAAGTCCAATCTATTAGTGTTAGGCAAGCTGAAAACACAGGAATGCAAGTGGAGTGGAAGAAGCTCAGATTATATTGCTCCCAGTTTAGCAAATGGTTGTTTTGGTGGCTGTGCTTATTGTTATGTAGACCGGCATAAAAAAATCAACCCTATAACAATTTTTACTAACGTAGATGAGATCATGGCCACTGTTGACAAGCATGTAATGTCATTGCCGTGGCCTAAGGAATCAAACCAGACTGATCGGTTATTCTGGACTTATGACATCGGTTGCAACTCTGATATTTCAGTTGATTACAGTATTTCTGATTCTATTGCTGACGTATTTAAATTCTACCGGGACCACCCAAGAGCTAAAGCCACTTTTGCCACTAAATTTGTTAACCGCAATATGCTGTCCTTTGATCCGCAGCGTAAGATCAGAATACGTTTCAGCCTGATGCCTTCACATATAAGCAAACTGGTAGATGTACGCACCGACAGTATTGAAACAAGGCTGCAGGCTATCAATGACTTCTTTGATGCAGGATATGAAGTGCATGTAAACTTTTCCCCTGTAATTGTATATAACAGTTATAAAAACACAGATAGGAACTGGCTAGATGATTACCGGGAACTATTTCAACAGCTTAATGCAGCAACAAGCAGTGCTGTTAAGGAGCAGATACAATGCGAGGTAATCTTTCTCACACATAATGCAGCACAACACCTGGCTAATCTCCAGATCAATCCTATTGCAGAAGACTTACTATGGGTTCCGGAGTTGCAGGAGACTAAAAGAAGCAGCTTCGGCGGTATTAATATACGTTATGATCATTCTGTTAAGAGTGGTATGATCGATAGCCTTATAAAACTTATGCAGGAAGAAATACCCTGGTGCGGGATCAGGTATATTTTTTAAAATATATCAGGTATTAATGCATTTGATGTCTTACCGTTAATTTATACTTGACATAACATTAGTATCATGTCAACCTTAAAATGACGGTTAGTTATTTGGATAGTGTTACTGGTACATTCCCTCCTGATAGCTGATAGCTGACTGCTGATAGCAAAAATTAATAGTCAGCTCATAATTGACATGACACTGTTTTAAAAATACTTTTCTATTTTCTGCAATTCAGTCTGAATCTCATTTTGCATATTCTCACCTGCTAATAGAAAGGAATTTTTGGTGAGATTAAGTTTATCTTTTGTTTCTACCATCTCCTGTGATAGTTGGCTGATTTCTTTTTTTAAAGCATTTACCTTGGCGGATAATGCCTGCAGTTCCTCCGCCTTTTTTTGAATAAGTTGCTCCCTTTGTTTAACTTCTTTCTGATACTGTTGTGTATGCGCACTTTGAAAAGCATTCAGGTCGCGGCCAATGATGTTATGATATTCGTGCGCAGTTGATATAAGGTTGTTCCTGGTCAGTCCTGTTCTTTTCAAAACATTAAAAGCTGTTTTATATTTTGTCTCTTCATCAGTTATATTATCAATATCCGTTTTACTGTCTATAAATTCTTTGTAATCAGTACCCTGAAACAAGGGATTCTTAGCATTAGCTTCATCAATCAATTTCTCGAAGTATTGCTTATGTTCAGGAAGAACCTGGGTAATGTTAGTACCGGCTATAGTAGTTGGTTTTGGAGAGAATGCAGTTACGTTGGTACCGGTAATAAGGGGATGCTCTATATTTTCTTCTACAGGTGCACTATAATTTGGTGTAACAGGTGGTGTTGTCTCTTTTACCGGTTCCTTTTTCTTATCACCTTCAAATTCTACAAAGGGACTTAGTATCTGTTTTAGCAAACTCATAATTTGTAATTTTATTTGTAAGTTGGCTATCAGCAGTCAGCTATCAGCTTTCAGGAGAACCGATACTTGCATTAATTTCCCGACTGCTGATAGCTGACTGCTAATAGCCTTTGTTACGGAAAGTAATATTTGTTTTTGAAAGTAATTAAATTGCTACTAATAAGGCATATTATTTATTTGCAATTGTAACCATTGCAACCCGTCCGCCTTCTTCCTTGGAAAGTAACAATTTCTTGCCCTCTGTCATTTCAACCATAGAACCAACAGGTATTTCTTTATTCTCTGTAAGGTCTTTTAACGAAGTAAGCTTTTGATTAACCAGCACCCATTTACCATTATAAAAAGTAAAAAAACCGACAGGTACTTTTTGCTCAGGTGTTAACCTTTCATTTCTTACAACATTCTGGTTTACATGCCACTGAAATAAATACTGGTTGTTGTAAACTATTAACCTGTGATGTTCGGGTTGCCATACTGTTGGCCTGGATTGATAATACAAATCCAACACCGGCACCGTACCTTTCACAGGTGTTCCGCAAAAAGGGCATTTGGGTAAAGTAGTATTATCAAATACAAACCATTTCTGATCGCACTGCTTATTGCTGCATGGCAGCATAAGATCAGTTGTTTTTAATAAAGCCTGTTCCCAGGAATCTGCGTTAGGACGTAAGTTTGGATTATGTAACCCTGTTATGAATGCCTCTTCGAATAATTTTTTCAGGTACGGTCCTGTTACAGTGTAAGGAATTTTTTCAACATTAGCCCATGGCAAAGCAGATTTAGAAACCTGGTCTATTTTGGGCCTGTTAGAAAGATCGGTAGGATGTTCTATAAACAAAGCTTTTTCACCCATACTCAGGAGGTCATCTTTCTCGGTATCCAGGCTATTCACTTTTCCACCTTTTAACGGATGCCGATACAGTAAATACATATATATCATTACCGCCATGGCATGAAGATCCGTTGTTCGGTTAGCATGTTTGCGGTTAGCATCTCTAATGTCAAGATGTTTTGTAGCCAATACTTCAGGAGCTATAAAATCAGCCGTACCAATAACATCAGGGGGAAACAAACCCGGAACCACCAGGCCGTCAATGTCAATAATAGTGGCAGCTTTGCTTACCGGATCAACCAGCACGTTTTTATATGACAAATCAGAATGTGCCAAACCTGCCGCATGCAATCGTTTTACTCCCCTGGCTATTTTTACATTTATTTGAAAGTAACTTAACCAGGTTCCCAACTCTGAATCATCAAGCCTTAAAGGAAACTGCTTGTTCCGGAATTTAGCTGAAGCAAACCATAGTCCCTGCTTTTCTTTACCTTTTATACCTTCCCCGTTTACATACCCTTTTTTAAAAAAGAAATTCTTATTGTAAGCCGGTACAATCAAGCCAACTCTTTTATCCGCTTCTACCATGTCTGTTGGCCAACAGTACAATTCTTTAAAATAATCACCATAATCCCTATTAAAAAAATTATCATAGTACTGTGTCACAATCTTTTTTAATCGTTCTTTTGTATTGTAGTCCTGCTCATCCCGGTAAAATGCAACTACATATGATTTATCCGGCGCAAAATATACATCTTTCATTCCTCCCCGCATAGGCTCTCCATTGTCAACATACTGGTATGTTTTACCTGGGATAATAGTTGATGCTACAGTTTTTGTACTCATTAGTATCGCTTATTCAATATCATTTACTTAACAAGTTGGTTTGATATCTTAGTGCCAAGAATGTTTAGCAAAGTTGCAATGTCTTAGCTAACAGCATTGATTGCTATTATTTTATTCAATCTTATGTTTTTTCCTCCACATAGCTGACAGCAATTAATATGATATCTTGGCCTGACAAGGCACCAGCGCAAGTTCAAATATTTAGAATACAATTGCAAGTGTCCTGTCATCATGGTTGCCCTGGCTCCAGAAATCCATCCACTCAGAAAACTGATCTACTATCAATTTATTATCAGCGTTCAATTCAACTTTAATTCCCTCTTCATTTTTGCCATTCAGATCTGCTAAAAATTCTTTCCATTTTTTTATGTTTGCCAGATTGGCCTCCACCACAAATTTTGCATCATAAATACCATCCGACATCATCATTAAATAAGAAAAATCATCAGCCAGTTTAAATCCAAACCTGGTCGCGAATTTTTCATTCTGGAAAATTTCAGGCATGGTGATGAACCTTGTACCTCCACCAAATTCTCCCACATCTATCCAATTCATTAAAGTAACTTCAGATATATCCTTGTTTAACAAAGCAATAGGGCAATCGCCTACCCCAAACGAAAGAAATGCATAACCACTATCATATTTCTTAAACAAGGTAAAGATCAAGGTAGTATTCAAATCCTTTAAAGGAACAGCTACCTGGGTTGCAAAATCTTCCAATTTTTTATGTGCGTGAAATGCCGCCTTTCCTAACTTATTGTATACATAGTGGTTTAGTTTCTTCAGTGTATCCCCATCGCTATTGGTTTTATGTTGTTGCAACAGATCATCAAACTCTATCATACTTTCATTAGAAAAATTTTCTGTAAAATATTCTACCACGGAATTGCATGCTATAACGGAACCTTTTCTCGAAATTTTTGCGCTGCCTGCACCATCCGCAACAGCTACCAGGCTCCAGCCTTTTTCTAAATTCTTAAATGCAAAATCATCTTCCCTGAACGAACCTACATTAGCATGAGAGCGGCCTCTTTTAGAAGATACGAGAATATGCCTGTCACCAATAGGAGCAAACAGCGTTACATCATCTTCTTTCCAGTAAGGATCATTCCTATCGCTTTCAAGCTTTTTCCATAACGATTTTGGATCAGGGTTAATTATTAATGATATTGGTTTTTCATGATATGCTGAATCTTCAGGCTCCCCTGTAATTTTAAATTTAAATAAAATTTTAAACTCTCCGCTTTTTGCAGGAATGCCTGTGACCTGTTTTGTCTTTTCATCATGGATTAAACCAAGCTCTTCCAGTCCTTCAAACCGGAATGCTTCAATATCTTTCCATTTATATTTATCAAAATCAAATTTGGTTTCATAAGGTTTGCCCATTGTTGCATTTAAAATGCGAACCGGTTGTTGAATGATATCAGTTATCCTGTTTTCCATTTTCCAATTATCTATGAGCAGGTTTTGATTTTCAATGATTGCATGTATGATACCAACGTTTTGTTTATTCTTAATGAATTCATCTAATAAAGCAGCCCTGTTTTTTGGTACGGAAATATTATGAACCTTAAAAAAATTTTGGATAAATTGCTTTGCATCAGCCATGCTTTATTTATTTTAACTTCCGTATCAGGATAGATTTGCTATCAGCCGTCAGCTGTCAGCAATCAGGAGAACACTGCGTAATATGTTCCCTCCTGATAGCTGATACCTGACGGCTGATAGCAATAATACTACACAACCCCAAGGTTTCTTTTAAACAACAATATTTAATTCTGAGGGCGGTGGCGGTAATTCGCTAAGACCTGTAAGCTCTTTGCCTGCATCTTCCACTTTTGTAGAAGTGACACCGATAGAAGCGGTGACCCAGGTAAAGAATTTCGCAATACTTTGACTATCGGCAGTATCAAGACTTACTACATTATCGGTTATCTGTTTTAATACATTGGTATCAGCGCTGCTGCCTGCCGCGCAGGCAACCGTATAAGCAGTTTTGCGCTTTTTAAATTCCTCTAAACCAATTTGCCAATCATCGGTTGGAATACCATCTGTCATTATAAATACAAGTGGTTTCCAGTCGCCTTTTTGTTCTGCAGTGGTTTTAGCTACTTCATTATCTATGCAGCTGGCGACTAATTTTAATGCCTCCCCAAGGCCGGTTGTGCCGGATGCCTTAATTTCCACCATTTGAAAAGAAGCCAGGTCAGTAAGGGGCACTATCTGCTTTGCTGTACTATCAAAGGTAATAATACTGATAAAAGCAGTTTCAATAGCCTGGGGGTTTTGCCGCAACGAACTGATCATTACCTGCACACCATTTTTAACGGCTTCAATTGGTTCACCGGTCATCGAACCAGAGGTGTCTAATAATAAATAAACGGGTAGTCTTCTCATGTAATGAATGATTTAAGAGTTATATTTTAAAAGGTTTTTGGAAATAAAGTTTATAGAGGCAATACATTTTGATTATTATTGTAGGGCTTACATTAGTTTTAATTTTGGATATTGCAAATCCTGAGCCGCTTGGTTAGTAATCCCCCTGTTATTACCGGTAAAATGCAGTGGGCGGAACTGACGCTTTTGCAAAAGAAGGTCCTTTCCAGCTAAAGTCCAGTGAGTTTTGAAGATCAGGCTTACGGGCAAAATAAATTTTAAACGGATGCAGGCCGGCTTTTAACTTAATAGTACTTTCTTTTATACTACCAGCCACATAGCCATAGTCGGCATCTAAGATAGCTGCTTCATGGATACGCAAAAAAGCTTTGGAACCGGCACTTAGATAAAAAGTGTAATCGCCGTCTTCCGGTACTTTAATATAACCTTCGAACAAATAAATATCATGGCCGGATTGTTTGATTACCTGGATATCCGGCTTGCTATTGTTTCCACTGTCTACAGGAGTTAGCGTTCTAACGTCAGGTAACCATGGAAACCTGCCGTTAAAAGCTTTCCATAACACGCCCGGTACCACCTTGCTTACCTTGGTCGCCGGTATGGCAGCAGTATCATAAGGCCTGGGAGCAGTAACATCAACACTGTGAACCTGCAATACTTTTTCTTTCATCTTTTGCTGCATATCAGTCATTGTTCCGTTTACTGCAAGGTTGTTTGCCTGATGCGTGTCCTGTACCACGTTATATATTCCAAAATCATCTTCAGCCGACTTTATATCATAGCGTAAGCCAACCAGGTCGCCAAAACGTATCATCTGCATCTGGCTTCGCTGCCTGTTACGATTTGCAGGTGCAAACTCTTTATAACCGGGTGATTTTCCTCCCATAAAATATTCTATATATACAAGGCTTTCTTGTTGTATTGCCTTTCCGGTAAGTGAAGGCAGCAACGATACGCCATCTGTAATTACGGGAGCCGGCAAACCTGCTGCTGCGGTAAAAGTAGGCAGCCAGTCATATGAAATGCTGGGAGTATTGATGACTTTTTGTGCAGGAATGTAACCAGGCCAACGTACTATAACAGGCATCCTTTCGCCGCCCTCCAATACATCTCTTTTTATACCATCAAAAGGCCCGAAACTATTAAAAAAATTAGCCCTGTAAGGTACATGAGGTGCCGGCAGGTACGACTCAATAGAAGGCCCGTTATCTGAAGTGAACACCACTAGCGTGTTTGAATCTATGTTTAAATCTGCCAGTAGCTTTAATAGATCGCCGACCCCATCGTCAATCCTCCGGGTGCTGGTAGCATAACGCTTATAGGTATCGGGCCAGGGTACTTCGGGTGTAGCCTTATCGTTGTCGTCATCGTATGTGGCATTGGCATAATCGGGGTGGGTCCAGGTATCAGGGGTTCCGGTTGCCGTATTGATCATGTGCCCGGCCTTACCTATCCACTGCATTCCGCCATGCAGCCCTCCACCTGCTGGATAAGGCTGGGTAGGCAACTCGAGTACAGCATGTGGTATATCGTAAGCCAAGTACATAAAAAACGGCTCCTCCCCTTGCTTGCTCTTCTTATGCTGAATGATCCATTTTTTGGCAGCGGCTGTCCATAGATCACCTGTATAGCATTTGTCTAATCCTTCACTAACTTCTGTACGATTTTCCCATACTTCTTTCCGCCCTTCGTATACACCTTCTTTAGGATAATGCTCGTGCCCATCATTATGACGCATGTAACCATAATAATAATCAAAACCCCGGTTCAAAGGGTGCGCGGGCCATTTATCACCATCTTTTGACCACCTTTTATCGCCCTGTAAACCCCATTTGCCTATAGCCGCGGTAGCATAACCTGCCTTTTGCATTACGTTACCCATTGTATAATTGTCAGCAAGGTCTTTATCAAACTGGTTGTCGCGAACATTAGCATGTCCCTGGCTTAAACCTGTAAGAATAGACGCCCGGGACGGCGCACAAACTGGGGCAGCACAATAATGATGCATAAGCATAGCACCTTGGGATGCCATTTTATCCAGGTTGGGAGTAGATGTCCATGGTTCACTCGGGTCGTTATTCTTTGCACGCTGTTTCTGAAAATAAACACCTACATCACCATAACCCAGATCATCTGTGATTATAAAAATAATGTTGGGTTTCTTTATGGCAACCCCATTTCTTACCTGGCTATTTGCATAGTTGCCAAGCAATGTTACAATGAGGATTAAGCTTACAATAAATTTCATGGTTTGAATATAATCTTAAGTTATTTAAATTATTAATTAAGCTGTAGCTGTCAGCTATCAGCCATAAGCAATAATGTATCGGAAAACAATGCTGTACATATCTAATATTTAAAGCTACTACCCATACTTGATACCTGACAGCTGATAGCTAACTTTACTCTGCATACTCAAAAGTATTTGGCACTAATCCTAAACTTCCTAAAAAGTCGAGGCAGGCAGCTTTAAGATCATAACTTATGTTTTTGTGTTGATGCACTTCTTTAATAGTATTGATAAACGGCTGTTTGTTTGAAACATACTGAATATAATTAATAGCCATTAGTGCCAGCATGGCGTTATTGTTATTGCAAAAATGCTGTAACCCGGCTTCGGCTTGTTTATCATGAAAGTTCTGGTAAGCTATGGCCGAAGCGGTTATGGCCACGGGCGGATAAGGGTCCTTCATAACAGCGATGATAGCAGTTTTATATGGTTTTAAGATGGCTTCGCTTTGCGATCGCAATCCCGTAACAGCCCAATAGCGTATGATTTTATTTTGGCTGGTTAATAGTTTAACCTGCTGCATGGCAACCTCCTTGCCTCTTCTGCCTGATAAAGAAGCAGCGGAATATATCTCATTTACCGGAAAATTTTTGTCACTTAAACCAAACTCATAAGGCGTAGTAGTTTCTGAAATGACACCCAACTCATATTCAGGCAAAAACATAATGTCTTTTGATTTCAACACTTCCTCATCGAGTTGTTCACGCATGAGTTTTAAAACCTGCTGTGATGCATCCTCATTCACCAGGTTGTGCGTTTCCCATTTATCATTATCTATATCAAATAAAAACTCGGCAGGACGATCATCGAACAAACTTTTTTGCAGTGCATTCAGCGTACCCGCTTCCAGGTCTTTGCGCATCTGCTGTTTAATCTCTCCGATTTCCATATATCGGATGTAGCGTGCTTCGGGCATAAATGGCATATAATTGCGGCTGTAAATGTATCTGCCGTTAGTAACGCTCCTTATCATGTCAATACCATTGTCAGAGCGGTCGCTGGATATTACCAGGTGGTCAACAGGGTTGGAGCGGTTATTTCCTATCAAAATACGGCCTCTCATATATTCAGTAATGTTTGCACCTGTAAGGCTAATCATGGTAGGAGCCATATCATTAAAGTCTATCAGTTCATCTGTTACAAAGCCGCTGGTTTTCCAGGGAGAAAGATCTTTATACATCGGCGGAAACCATACTACAAACGGAACACGGTAGCCAAGGTTGATACCATTTGTTTTACCCCTGGGTATGCCCTCGCCATGATCTGCGAAGCAGAAGATAATGGTGCTGTCTGTCAGGTGATCCTGCTCCAGGCGCTTTAGCAATTCGCCGATTTTGTTATCTGTGAGTTTAATTGAATTATACACTCTTGCGAACTGCCTGCGCATCGCAGGCGTATCTTTATAAAAAGGAGGCATGCTGAAGGCATTGTCTCCTATCTTTTCCTCTTCAGGCAACTGGTTTAAAACCTGTTTCAAATAAGTTTCATAAGAGGTGGTCATGGTTCTCGACTGGTGCGAATCCATATAATTAAACACGGCAAAAAAAGGCTGGCCGGGTTTCCTGTTCCACCAGCCTGCCTTGTTTGAGCTTTCGTTCCAGGCATCTTTTACAAAGGCATCCGGGTTTTTAACATTATAGTCTGTTTTAACATTGTTGGTAGTATAATAACCTGCTTGTTGCATGTAATAGGGAAACCCATGCACAAAGCCAGGTATAGCGTAATTACTGCGGTGGTTGCCTGTTCCCGTTACATAAGATTTAATGCCGGTGATCAGCGTAGTTCGGGAGGGGGAGCAAACCGTACCTGTTGAAAATGCATTAGTAAACCTGACTCCTTCTTTTGCAAGGCGATCAATCACGGGTGTTTTAGCGTCTTTGTTACCATAACATCCTATAAACTGGGGTGAAGTATCTTCAAACGTTATCCATAATATGTTCGGCTTCTTTTGCGAAAATGCCGTTAACGTAATACAAAGCAATAGCAGCGTTCTTTTAATAATTTTCATTTTGTGGATGGTATTACCTTTTATTTTAATCAGTTAAAAAAGTATTTGATTAATGGACGATGTTTCTGAAACTTATCATGCAGACGCTGACTTCCGAAGTATTAAATTGTGAACTCTTATCCTACAAGTGCAGACTTCGAAAGTTGTGAACAAGGGGAACTTCCATTCAAGACTTTCGAAGTCTGCCTCTGTAGGATGAGATATTGCAATTCAAAGACTTCGGAAGTCAGCATCTTACCTTGAAGTTCCTTTCAAACGCCTCTTTTTAAGACCCTTCGGAAGTCAGCGTTTACTTTGTAAGTTTAAAAACTTTCTTTATTCAAAACTTCAGAAGTTGAACCCGAACATACCTCATACCTCACACCTAATCTACCATGTGCCTTTATATAAATGATCATTCTTAACACCATCAATTCGTTTTAAAGGGATCTGCATGCCATTTGATTGTTCGCACCAGTCCCATAACTCTTTGTTTAACTGTTTGGCAATTTCCTGGTGTTGCGGACTTCGTATCAAATTATTCACTTCGTATGGATCTTTTTGTATATCGAACAACTGGTCAATATCCCAAATGCCCTGGGTACGGATGAATTTATATTGATCGGTGCGAACAGCATACTGCGTAGGAGTTTGAGGGAAAGCATTCTCCCAATAATATTCGTAGAATATCCTGTCTCGCCATGCTAGTTGCTGACCTTTCAAAAGAGATAAGAAAGATTTACCCTGCATTTGAGAAGGCTGCTGTACACCTGCCATTTCCAGGATAGTAGGTGCTATATCCAGATTGAGCACCATTTGTATAACTTTTGTATCCGGCTTAATTAAACCGGGGCATCGTGCTAACAGGGGAACACGCATTGATTCTTCGTAAGCCTGCCTCTTGTCTATTAAGCCATGTTCGCCAAATGCGAACCCGTTATCGCCCATATAAATAACCATTGTTTCTTCATCCAAACCATTTTCTTTTAAATAATTCAGTATCTGGCCTATGCTATTGTCAACCCCTAAAAGTGTTTCAAGATACCTTTGGTAGAACTCATCAAAGCCAATAGTTTCATTATACATATGATCTACTCCATGCCAGCTATACCGCTGTGCACGAACCCAGTTAGGGATGTCTTTGTTATTGAATGTATAGCTGCTTATATCTGCCTGTACACCTTTAATAAATTTTTTGCTGTTCGGGCCTGCCGTAGTGTACATAGAAACCGGGTACCGGATAGCGATGTTTTTATAGTGATCTACATCACGCTTTGCAGGCGCCTCTCTTTCATGTACCGCTTTATGCGATAAGTAAAGAAAGAATGGTTTATTCTTATCTCTTTTTTTCAGCCATTCCAGGGAAAGATCGGTAAGCAGGTCAGTGATATAAGTACTGTCTTTGTACTGAACATGCTTTCCATCAATATTAAGCAACGGATTATAATACACACCCTGTCCTCTAAAGCTTACCCAATAGTTAAAACCCGGACGTGGGGCATCGGTTTCACCACCCATATGCCATTTACCCAGGAACGCTGTTTGATAACCTGCTTTCTGCAGGTATTGAGGAAAGTAAATCAGGCTAGCAGGAGCCGGGGACTGATTATCTACAACAGTATGGGTATGCGCATATTGTCCCGTTAAGATTGATGCGCGGCTTGGAGAACAAAGTGATGTGGTAACAAATGCATTTTGAAGATGAGCGCCTTCATGTGCCAGGCGATCCATATTAGGCGTTTCCAATCCGGGTACTTTACCGGTAAATCCCATGAAATCATACCGGTGATCGTCGGAAAGAATGAATATCACATTTCGTGGTTTAACTCCTTGTATTTTATTATACGAAACCGGCTTAGCCTGTTGCGCATATACTTTATTGTAAAGCATATTGCCCATCCAGGTGATAAATAGAAATAATGAAATTTTTGTAAGAATTAATTTTTTAATTGACATTGATGATGTTTGTTATTTGTTGATATAAGTGGTAATTGGCCTTCTATCGATTTCATTAAGAATGTTTTTTATTTTTAGTGCGATAGTTTCATCAGATAATTTCGGCTCTTTGATAGTTAAAGCGATAATAATTTTTTTCGCTTCATTCACTAATGGTTTTTTTTTCGGATTAACTTTTAACCAATTGTTCCAAAAAGCAATAGAATCTGCATCTGGTGATAAAACCCATTTTCTAAAGTTGTCATTCCAGATAAGTTCATTCATACTAAAATTCTGAAGTTTTCCATATCAGATAAATGTGTAGAGACAAGAATTAAACGTGCATACTGATTTTTAAAATATGTATTTTATTGCTTAATGAAAGTGAAAGGAATAAAGTAATTCTTACCCTTTAAAAGTTTCAGTAAAAAACTAATTTTAAGTGTTTAGCATTTTTTTGTAACCTGCATAAAAGCTTTCGTTATTATTTGCTGAAGAAGGCAATCATTTTGATCACTTAGCTTCTATTGTAACTCAGAATTGTCCGGGTCGCCAATCTCTACTCATCAGATAAAGAATCAACTACAACCCGTTCAGGGTTCCGTCCTTCATTAACTTTTAACGGATTATAATCAGGGTTTGAAACCGGATCTTGTGCACCTACTTTTTGCTTCCACTTTTTAATTTTTTCGTATAACATTGTAACAATTTTTGTTTCTTTTCCTGCAACGTCATTCAATTCTCCCGGGTCGTTCCTCAGATTATACAATTCCATTTTCGCTGTTTCATAAAAGTATATCAATTTCCAATCACCTTGCCGGATGGAACTGAATGGCGTGGCTCCTTCGGTATGGTAATGGGGGTAATGCCAGAAAAGCGCATCGCGATTTATTGTTTTCCCGCCAAAAAGTAAAGGTGTAATACTGACACCATCAATACCGCTAATGGAGGAGACGTCGGATGCAGTTATTTCAGCAACAGTAGGAAAAAAATCAGCATGAATAATTGGAATATCACAAACTGTGTTGCTCTTAATTTTACCCTCCCATCTTACAATAAATGGCACCCTAACTCCTCCTTCATAACTGGTACCTTTACCCCCTCTTAATGGTAAATTTGATGTGATACGATTCTTCATTCCCAGAATTCCTCCGTTGTCACTCATAAAAATGATGATAGTATTTTTTGCAAGATGTAGCGCTTCAACTAATTGAGTTACCTTGCCCACACTTTCATCTACACTTTTAATAACAGCAGCATAAACCGCATTTTTCTGGTTAGCGGTAGAATCTCTTTTTGCTTTGAAGTAAGCAACATCATCAGGTTTCCCCTGCAGTGGAATGTGCACTGCATAGTAAGACAAATACAGGAAAAATGGTTGATCCTTTTTCTCTCTTATAAATTGTAAAGCATCCTCTGTCAGCCTGTCTGTAAGATATTCTCCTTTAGGTCCATCTTTTAACCTGGGAATACGATAAGGAGAAAAGTAAGAAGGAGGACTTCCAAGATAGTTACCGCCAATATTCAAATCAAATCCCTGGTTTTCGGGGTAATATTTTATATCATCACCCAAATGCCATTTACCTATCGAAGCGGTAGCATAATTCTTTTTTTTTAACACTTCAGCAATAGTCGTTTCTTCCAGGGGAAGGAACTGTGTCCAATGTGGAGGTAACAGTTTTGCATAAGGCTTTTCATGCCCTTGTATCCAATCAGTAAGGTGAAGCCTGGCAGGATTTTTACCAGTCAGGATGCTTGCTCTTGAAGGCGAGCATACATTACAGGAAGCATAGGCATTGGTAAATCTTAGGCCACTTTGTGCAAGTTTGTCAATATTTGGTGTTTCATAAAAAGTACTTCCATAACATCTAACATCTGTCCACCCCAGGTCATCCACTAAAAGTACAATTATATTAGGGGCAGCTTCTGCACGCTTAGCACTATTTCCTTGTCCGGAAGAATTCTGAGCAAATACATCACCTGTAACAGCAAAGCAGCATAACAAATAGGTGAAGATTGTTTTAATCAAAATTTCTGTCATTATTTATTATTTTTTTTCCTAATGAAATTATTTACTTTATAAAGCCTGTTTAATCAAGGCCAGAAAGCTGATAACTGATAACTCATACCTCATCATTCACCGTTCTCATTATCTGTGCTTTTTGGACGATTAGGATTAAATTAATCCCATTCTGGCCGCACAGGTGTTATGTGTTCCTTTTTAACAATAGCATTAAACTGACTTATGATTTCAGGATGTTTTGCAGCCACATCCTTAGCTTCTTTTTCGTCTGTAACAAGATCATATAATTGCCATGCAGCCTGAGGATTTGCGTTCAATTCGGTTTTAATACCCTTCCACTTTCCCATCCTAACTGCGAGCTGTCCACCTTTATCCGGATATTCCCAATACATATAGGAGCGTTGTTTCTGTTGACCATCCTTTCCAAGTAAAGTAGGTAAAATAGAAACGCCATCATTCTCAGGGGCTTTAACCTGTAGCAGTTCCGCAAAGGTCTCCATCATATCATATGTAGCAGATGCATAGTTGCTAACTTTACCTGCAGCCACTTTTCCCGGCCATTTTACAATAAAAGGCTCGCGAATTCTGCCTTCATAAAGATCCTGTTTACGCCCACGTAAATTTCCTGCACTATTAAAATAATTACTCTCTGGCCCTAAAGAACCTGCGGGTCCGTTATCGCTACAGAAAATAACGATTGTATTACCATCCAGTCCTAAGTTTTTAAGTAACTCTTCAATCATTCCTACCTGCTTATCCAGGTAAGAGATCATGGCAGCGTACGTTGAAAGAGGATAGAAAGTAGGTACATATCCACTCACCAATAAATGAGGCTGCTCATTGAATAATTTTTTATAACGTTCGATCTCAGGTTCCGGTACTTGTAAAGCTGCATGTGGCAAGGTATATGGCAGGTAGAGGAAAAAAGGCTTGTTTTTATTGGTAGTAATAAAGTCGATCATATTACTCGTCATTCGGTCTATTGAATATTCCTTGCCCTTATAAGCCTCGGTGTCTTCCGGCTTAACATCTACTCCTTTAAATTTCGGATGAACATTGATAACAGGATTATTTAAAGAGTCCCATTTACGATTTTTATAAAGATGTATAGTATAATAATTATGGGCGTGACGCTGATCGTAATAACCATTGAAGAAATCAAAACCATGCTTTTGAGGATCACCACCGTTGTCGTAATTACCCAATCCCCATTTACCAATAGCTGCGGTAGCATATCCCGCCTTTTTAAAGAGGGTTCCCAGAGTAGGCATATTCTCGGGAATAGGAAAGGATCCCGTTTCGCTTACATTTTCTTTATAGCCTGGAAGCCCTACATTTCCGCGTACGTAGGCATGACCTGCGTTTCGTCCTGTAAGTAAATTACAGCGAGAGGCAGCACAAACCGGTGTGCCTACATAATGCTGGGTAAATTTCATTCCCTGTCTTGCGAACCTGTCAATATTAGGAGTCTGAATTTTTTGCTGACCATAGCAACCCAACTCTCCATAGCCCAAATCATCCGCCAGAATATAAATTACATTAGGCTTACCGGCGGTTAAATTTACCACTTCCTTTTTTTGTACAAACCCCAAAACAACAATTATATGTAAGCTAATGAATACAAGAGCCGTTTTAACGACACAATTTTTTAAAAATAAAACCATATGCTATTAGATTTAGGTGTTTAGATTCTACAGTGTATAAAGGGAAGTTTTAAAATTCACAAAAATCTTCACTGGTATTAAGCTCCAAACTTTTATTAAGAAATGTTTATTTTTTGTATAGTGCTTACCGGCTCTTTCCATTATCTCTGATTGATTTAAGCAGTTTCTCCATTTCTTTAACCTGTTTCTCATTGCCGGGCGCCAGGTTTTTCCTTTCAGCAAGGTCGGTTTTTAAATTGTATAGCTGAGGTTGAGAGTCGTAGCCGGTTTCTATATTTGTTTCCTTATTAAGTTTTATACCCTTACTGGGTTCTATATATTTCCAATTGCCTTTAATTAATGACAGCGTTCCGTTCAGTGCATGCTCAACCACATAGGTACGGTTTGTTTTTGAATTCCCTAAAAGAACATCCAGTGCATTATAACTATCCGGTGCATCATTGTTTAGTAATTTCTGACCTGTTAATGTAGCAAATGAAGCAAAGAAATCGAGTTGGCTTGTCAATGCATCCGATACTGTTCCGGGTTTTATTTTGCCCGGCCACCTGATAATCAACGGCACCCTTGTGCCGGCATCGAACGCACTGTACTTACCTCCTCTGAGAGGTCCTGCAGGCGTGTGCCCGTTGAGCTTAGTTACAGCTTCATCCTGGTATCCATCATCTAAAACAGGCCCGTTATCACTTGTAAAAATCAAAAGGGTGTTGTTTGAAAGTTGTAACCTGTCGAGTGTCTTCATAATTTCGCCGACAGTCCAATCAAGTTGAAGTATTGCGTCACCTCTTGCTCCCAGCCCGCTTTTTCCTGCGAATCTTGAATTAGGAACCCGTGGTACATGTATATCATGTGTAGCCATGTACAGGAAGAATGGCTGGTTTTTTTCTTTTTCAATAAAACTGATCGCCCTATTAGTCAGAACATCTGCAAGGTCTTCATCAATCCACCGGGCTTTCTTTCCGCCGGTCATCCATCCTATGCGGCTGATGCCATTTATAATAGTGTTATTATGTTGATGGGACGGTTTCATTTTCAACAGTTCCGGGTTTTCCAGTCCGGTAGGGTCATTTCCTACTTTTTGCTTGTAGCTTACCTGGATAGGGTCAGCAGGTTCAAGATCAACAATACGATGGTTTTCGAGATAAACACAAGGAACCCTGTCACCGGTAGCCGGCATGATAAAACAATAATTAAAACCAATCTCTAAAGGGCCGGGTTTAATTTCTCCATTCCAGTCAGGCCCGCCTGAAGGCCCTAACCCTAAATGCCATTTTCCAATAGCAGCCGTTTTATAGCCTGCTTTCTGCAACATGGCTGGCATTGTTGTTATCCCTGTAGGAATAATAAGTGCTGCATCACCCGGTGCTATGTTGGTACCTTGTTTACGCCATGCATATTCACCTGTTAACAGGGAGAACCGTGAAGGAGTACATGTTGAGGAAGAAGCATGGGCATTGGTAAAGCGTAGACCCTGCCGGGCAATTTTATCAATGTTTGGAGTTTTAATTTTTGTAGCTCCGTTTGCACCGATATCACCATACCCCACATCATCAGTATAGATAAGAACAATGTTTGGTTTTTGCGCAGATTGGGCAAAAAGCAAAAGCGTTTGAAGCAGCAACGCTGCAACGTAAAATAATTTTTTAATCACTGACAATCAATTTAGTACCTTTTTAGGGTGACCTGCGATCTCTCTTCTTTGAAGCAAAATAAGTAATGTGATGTTTGTTCGTGACACCTAATACCCCGGATTTTGAATCAATTTGGTATTATTCAGTTCAGCCAACGGAATTGGCAATATTTCATTCTTTCCTGTCACAAATCCCTTTGAAGCTAACACCGTTGCTGCTCTTCCTGTACGCACAAGGTCATACCAGCGATGGCCTTCGGTTGCCAGCTCCAAACGGCGTTCATTGTAAATATTATTTATTGTTGATGCTACCGGAGCAAGTCCAACGCGTGCACGCACAGCATTCAACAGAACAGCCGCTCTAGTTACATCACCACCGCCCTGAACTAATGCTTCTGCTTCCATTAAATATGAATCCGCTAAACGTATTTCAATATAATCCTGCGGATAATTTTGATTTGGCTTTCCAGCGCCGGCAGACTGATAAGCAAGCAGGGGCGCAAACTTTTGAATAAAATGCCCTGTGTTCATATAGCCAGGTACATATTTGGCTTTGCCTGCTTTTACCAGGCTATCAACATCGGCTACAGTAGCTTTATAACGCGGATCAAAATGAATAACATTAAATAATTCCGGCGTTATAGGATTAGCGCCAAAGCCGGAGTAATATAATAATCCACTATAACTTCTTGGCCCGAACATCAGACTTACCAACAAACCTTCTCTTTGATATAACGGTTCATTCCCGGTATTTGCCGCCAAAGATGTGTGGTTTATCTCAAGGACCGATTCAGTATTAAATTTATTATCAGCTCTGAAAACATCACTAAAATTAGCAAGCAGGCGATAACCATATTTGTTGGTTGCACCAGGAATTCCGTTAACATCTCCCAGTTGTTGTGATGCATCAGTCCATTTTTTCTCATATATATATACTTTCCCAAGTAAGGCGTGAGCAGTGCCTTTTGTAATGCGTCCCCCTTCTGTTGCAATATTAATTGTATTAGGAAGATTAGCCTCTGCGATAGCTGCCGTTAAATCTTTTTCAATTTGTGCATACACCGCTTCCGGGGCAACCTGCTTTACACTATATATTTCTTCAGTTAATAGTGGAGCGATAAAAAGTGGTACATTCTTAAATAACCGAACAAGGTCAAAATAATAATAAGCTCTTAAAAACCTTATTTCAGCAATATATCTTTTTCTGGTAGCATCGTCTAAACCGGTAATTATATTATTGCTTTCGAGTACTGAAAGGAGCGTATTGGCTCTTGAAACACCGGTAAAATTCCTCGTCCAGTAATCCATTTGGGGACCATTTGCAGGGTCGACTGTATAATTATTCATTACGTTTATAAACGGTACATCTGAAGAACTACCGCCTCCGCCATAGCAATCATCTGAAGCAGCATTCAGGCTTGCAAAGCTTGTATAACCTCCTACTGCTTCCCATCCCATGGGATCATAAACGGATACTATTCCATTAAAGACCTGGGAAGCATTTTTATAATAATTCGATTCAACCTGTGTAGCTCTTGGATCCACCTCAAGAAACTGCTTTTTGCAGGAACTCATTATTTGCAGCCCCAATAAAGCAATTACTATGTATATAATATTTTTATTTTTCATGGTATATACTTTAACATTAAAAACCAACATTAATTCCTAATAACAATGATCGGGATTGCGGGTAAACAGCCCGGTCTATTCCATAGCTGCTTCCACCAATCTCCGGATCAAACCCAGTATATTTTGTAATAGTCAGCAGGTTATTACTGCTCACATATATGCGCGCTCTTTGCAGGCCGATATTATCAATAACAGATAACGGTAATGAATAACCTATTTGGAGTGTCTTGATTCTGAAATAATCCCCATTTTCTAAATGGAAAGATGAAGGGTAAGAGAAATTTTTATTTACGTCATTAATAGTTAACCTGGGGTATGTGTTAGAAGTTCCTTCTCCCGTCCATCTTGCTAATGTTTCTGTTTGCCAATTGGCGGTCGGAATATCTAACCGGCGTAATGCCTGGTAAATCTGGTTACCTGCAATACCTTGTCCGAATACCAGCATGTCAAACCCCTTCCATGAAGCATTGAAAGAAAAACCATAAGACCAGTCAGGAGTTGGATCTCCGATAAAGGTGCGGTCGTCAGCAGCTATTTTACCATCATTGTTTAAGTCTGCCCATCTAAAATCTCCCGGTTTTGCATTAGGTTGTATTAGCTGACCACTTTTATCTTTATAATTATTTATATCTTGCTGGTTTTGAAAAATCCCCATTGTTTGAAATCCATAAAAAGAGCCGATAGCATGACTTACTGCCGTACGGGTAATCTCATAAGCGGCATTCTGAACTTTAATGCCTCCTTCAATAAATGCTTTGCCTTCGCCTAAATAGGTAACTTTATTCCGGAGGTAGGAAACGTTTCCCTTCATATTTAAATTAAACTCGCCCAGCTTTTTGTGGTATCCCAACTCCAGTTCAACACCCTTATTTTCCATATCCGCTACGTTGCCGAATGAAGAACCTGTAGCACCTACATAAGCCGGGAATATTACGGTTTGAAGGATTCCGGTAGTTTTCTTTTTATACCAGTCAAAAGTCAAACTGAAATCCCTGAATATGGTGGCGTCGAAACCAACGTTTAGCTGACTGGTTTGTTCCCACCTTAAATCCGGATTCGCTGGTGCGTCCGGACTGTAACCTATGTTATAATTGCCAGTACCGAAAGCATAGTTTCTGCCACTGCTTACGGTAGAAAGATACCTAAAGTCTCCCAACACATCATTACCTGTGATACCATAAGATCCCCTAACTTTTAAAAAGTTAACCATGTTATTTTCAGGCCAGAAATTTTCCTTTGTAGTAACCCAGCCAATAGATGCTGAAGGAAAGTATCCATATTTGTTTTTAGTACCGAATCTTGAAGACCCATCCCGGCGTATTATACCTGTAAATAAATATTTTTCATTATAATTATAGGTTAACCTGCTGAATAATGAACTAACCCTGTGTTGTATTCCCTCATATCCATTAGAGTTTTTATTAGCTGCCGATGTGCCATAATTCATGGAGGCATCGTTAAAATTAGTTACAGGTAAATTGTAATAAGTTACATTAATTCCACTGCTGTTATTATCTGAATACGCGCCTTGGCCTAACAGCACACTAAAACTATGTAACTTAATAGCCTGGGTGTATGAAGCTGTATTCTCCAGGTTCCAGTTAAAGGTTTGTTCCCTGTCCCGGTAAAAAGATGTTTGAGAACTCAATACATTGGAATTAAGGAAAAAAACGGGCGTAAATGTTTCAGCACCCCAATAGCCGAGTTTAGCGCCCAGTGTTGAGCGTAACTTCAATCCTTTTATTGGTTCTGCTTCTAAATAAGCATTGCCTACTATATTATCATTCCAATCATAATTCCCCAAACGGGTTTGTATATACCCTAAAGGATTGGTCATTTGTTGCTGAACATATTGCGAAATACCGTAAGGATTGTTCTGAGCATCTTTTATTACAGCCTGGTTTGAATAAGGAGCAGCACCTGCTGCGGCCGGATCTGTTATAACAACCGGTGTTATCGGGTCGAGATTAATAGCTGAGCTAAGCGGCCCTCCAAAATCAGAATTTTCACCAAGACCGCCTTTACTTCTTATTCGGGAATAACCTACATTCTCACCGAAAGTGAGCCATTTTTTTATTTTATGAATGGAATTAAGGCGGATATTGTATCTTTTGTAGTTTGATATCTCCGTAGCAACGATACCTTGCTGATCGAAATATCCAAAAGAAAAATAGAAAGTCGACTTGTCACTACCACCACTGATACTTATTTCATGATCCTGGATGCGGGCCTTATTATTAAATATAAAACTTTGCCAGTCTGTGCCTTTTCCGTAAGACACGGGATTGGTAAAAACGATTGCTCCACCACCATTAACAGATTGTTCATTGCTTAATTGCGAATATTGAGCGGCATCCAAAAGATCTAATTTTTTAGCAGGAGCCTGAATGCCGGAGTAAGCATTATAGTTAACACGAATGTTACCGGCTTTACCCTTCTTAGTAGTTACAAGAATGACACCGGCAGATGAACGGGCGCCATATATAGCCGCAGAGGCAGCATCTTTCAAAACTTCTATTGATTCAATATCGTTCGGGTTCAAATAGTCTATTCCGCCAATATCCACTACTACTCCATCTACTACATAAAGAGGATTGCTGGCGGCGCTATTTAAAGAAGTGGCACCTCTAACTCTTACTGTTGATGCCGACCCTGGTGCACCGGAAGTAGATGCAATGGTTAAACCGGAAGTTCTTCCCTGTAATGCCTGTTCTACCCGGCCAATCTGCTGGTTTTCCAGATCAGATGCTTTAACACTGGAAATAGCGCCGGTTACTACGCTTTTCTTTTGTGTTCCATAACCCACTACCACTACTTCCCCCAAAGAAGACGTAAGTGAATTCATTGTAACGTTAATAACAGATCGTCCATTAACGGTAATCTCTTCAGGGATAAAACCAACATAAGAAAATACAAGAGTTGCACTTTCAGCAGGAACTGATAAAGAAAAATTTCCATTAACATTGGTGGATGTTCCTGCTGTATTGCCTTTTAAAGAAACGCTTACACCGCTCAATGGATTTCCGTCAGCATCTGCTACTTTACCTTTAACAACAATATCTTTTAAACGTTGGTTTTTGTTTGGAATGATCCGCTGATCTTTGATTTGCAGTGTTACTCTTTTGTCTGCAATGTCCTGCGAACCTGCCTGGGCGTGTATTATAAAAAGAAATAAGAATGTAAGCAAACAAGCAGTTAGTTGATTAGTTCTCATAAGTGGCCACTAGTGTTTCGATGTTGAATTAATAAGTTCTTTGAAATTGATGTGAGCGAAATTATGGATGGTACGATTTGAAACTTTATAAAATTAGCCCTTTTTAATGTAACGATATTAATTATACTTTTGAATATAGTGCCGTGTTAACTGTCGAATTGCGTATCGATAGCAACCAGTAATAGGTTCACCCGCGAATGATGTTTCAGTAAAATAACTTCGGAAATTTGTATTCATTCATTTCAATGGTCATATTTCCAGTTATATAAAAGTTACTAAATGCTGTCTGCATAGTGCCGATTTATAAAAACATACGCTGACTTCCGAAGTCTTACATTGCACCAGCTTTCAATACAAACGCTGACTTCGTAAGTCTTAAATAAGACATTGCAAAACAGATGAAATTTTAAAAGCTTAAAGGGCAACGTATCCATTTAAGACTTTCGAAGTCTGAACCCGAGGTGTAAGATATTGATCTTAAAGACTTCGGAAGTCATCGTCTGTTTTGTAGGTTCAGAAACTAATTTATATCAAATGAAATATTTAAAAGAGCAATTGTTTTTGGCACTTTTCATTATTGCACTATTAACGGTGAATAGTCCATCAGAAGGACAATCGAAAACACCGGCATCTGTATATAAGATTTATAATGGTAATACCCATGCTCATACATCTTACACATGGTCGCATGGTGAGCAATTTAGTAAAAGCCCCTGTAAAGGAATTGTGGTTTTTGGAGGTGATCCAAATCCTGACAGTGTTGAAACCTGGAAAGCAGGTTACGTAAAGGGAGAGGGTTGTCCGGCAATATTAATAATCAGATCAAGTCAGTATCCCGGACCAAATGAAACATTAAAACCTGACTGGCAAAAAAACCAGGGCCTGCCGTCAGTACATTTTGCAATGGCCAAAGATAATAATTATGATTTCTATATAACGACCGACCATTCACAGGAATATATTTTTAGTCCCCAGAATATTTTCAACAAAGCATGGGTTGATACGAAGCAGGCAGCGGAAGCAGCAACTGATAATAATTTCGTAGGGATAAGAGGTTATGAACATTCGGAGAATAATGGGCCCAACGGGCAGGGCCACATAAACATTATCAATAGTTCGGAATACTTAAATGCATTGGATCGGGGGGTTGATCTCCCATATTTATATAACTGGCTGAAAAGCGCAAAACCAAATGGTGACGGCCCTGTGGTGGCTATTTTTAATCATCCCGAAGCGGATCAATATAACAAGTGGGCTTACCGGGACCCGCAAGTAACAGACATCATAACGATGCTTGAAGTGATCAATTCAAATAACAAAATACATTACGAAGGTTTTTTAAACGCACTGGATAAAGGATGGAAGGTTTCACCGGTATGTGGTAATGATAACCACGGCCTTACAGGAATAACACATCATACTTCACGAACATTTATTTTAGCCACCGATAAAACCAAAGCAGCAATTTTAGATGCTATGAAAAACCGGCGTACCTATGCATCGCTGGATCAAAATATACAATGCAGCTATACAGTTAATGATAAATTTATGGGTTCAACACTCCCTGCTTCAAACGTGTATAAATTTAAAATCTCCATAAGTGATCCGGATACTCAAAATCCTAAAGATAAAATCACTAAAATTGATATTGTAGGAGATAGTGGCAAAGTATTACAGACTTATAAAGCCAATGCCTATTCAGTACAATGGAATCCAACAATTAATGATCCTGTCAGTAAATATTTTTTTATAAGAGTATATAACTCCGGAGGCGGTGATGCTGCCGGTGCCGATCCTGAGAAACCAATTGCATGGCTGGCTCCTGTATGGACAGGAAAGTAAAAAATATTGTAAAAGATATAAACAGGGTTTATATCTGGTTTACCAATAGAAAAGCAACTTGCTAAATAAATATATCTTCATCTTTTAGCTAAAGGGTCTGCATCTTTTACGCATCTGAATCCCAGATTATTAGAACCACTACTTACCTCACCTTTACCCCGGCTACCCGGCCGGTAACGAATACAATACTGATCACTGCATAGAAAAGAGCCCCCGCTTTGAACACGTTTTACTGCATTTGGCTCATCAGGATCATAACTGTTTGAAGGGCCTTTAGGATTGTTTGCAGGGCTTACCTCATAATAATCAGGACGGTAAAAATCATTGCACCATTCCCATACATTACCATCCATATCATATAAACCATAACCGTTGGGAGGGAAAGATTTTACCGGCGCTATTCCAATAAATCCATCTTCTCCTGTATTCTTACTCGGAAAGTCTCCCTGGTAAATGTTGGCCATCCATTTGCCACCTGGTTTTAATTCATTACCCCAGTAATACTTTTGCCCCGGATGATTGCCTTGTGCCGCATATTGCCATTCAGCTTCGGTTGGCAATCTCTTACCCGCCCATTTTGCATACTCAAGTGCATCTTCATAACTAACATGAATTACCGGGTTATTTTCTAATCCCTGGATGTCACTTTGCGGGCCGAACGGATGGCGCCAGCTTGCACCTGGTATATATTTCCACCATTGCAATGGGTTATCTAAAGTAACCTGTTGGTCAGGTGGAGAAAATACACCGGAGCCAGGTACTAAACTTTCGGGAGGCACATCAGGAAAATCTTTAGGATTTAACTTCCTTTCAGCGATGGTTATAAAATTAGTAGCTATTACAAATTTTTCAAACTCGGCATTGGTAACTTCATGCTCATCCATCCAAAATTCATTAACAGTTACTTTGTGAATAGGATGTGCATCAGGGAATGCGGGATCATCAGTTCCCATTTGAAAAGTTCCTGCAGGAATATGAACCATTCTGGAAGTAACAATTTCTTTGGCTGCTGCCGGTGCTGCTTCCGTTACATTTTGCGATGCAGGAGGCTGTTCTTTCTGCTTACAACAAACCAATGTAAATAGTAAAGAAAAGCAAACACCTGTTATTATCTTTTTAATCGGCATGGTTGAATCTTTTAATTGTACACTCAAGATACATTTATTCAGAGCTGCTACTGCTTAACATTTACCAAGTCTTTATAAAAATGTTGTAAGTTAATAAATCTTCAATAACTGGTTCTGGAAGTAAGTGGCACCCAAAGGAGAAGCTTATCTTCGCTAACACACAGAATGTTCATTAAATCTTATCTTTAAATTCTATGATCAGTAATATTCCACCTAATACCATTGAGCGCCGTATGCTGATTATGAAGGAATTGGATTTGAAGGGGCAGGTAAATGTTATTTCTTTAAGCCAGGAACTTGGTGTAAGCGAAGTAACCATCCGCAACGATCTTTCCCGCCTTGAACAGAAGAACCTTCTTGTGCGTGCAAGGGGTGGCGCTATGAAAGCAGACAGGGTTGCAGTGGACTTCAACCTGTCTGATAAGAAAAAACTACATTATAAGGAGAAATTACTGATAGGCAAGGCTGCGTCAACACTTATTGAAAACGGAGATACGATCATTCTGGATTCCGGCACCACCACCATGGAAATAATCAGGCATCTTTCTGCTTTCGAATCCTTAACTGTTATTACCAATGCGTTGAACTTAGCCAATAAACTGGCGGAACAGGAGAAAATAAATATAATAGTTCCTGGTGGATTTTTAAGAAGGAACTCTTTATCGCTGGTAGGCACAACAGCGGAAGAAAGCTTTAAGAATTATTTTTGTGATAAGTTGTTTCTCGCAGTAGACGGGTTTAATACCACTCATGGTCTGTCTACGCCTAACGTGGAAGAAGCGCATCTGAACCGCGTGATGATCTCAATAGCTAAACAGGTTATTGTTGTAATGGATTCAAGTAAATTTCATAAACGCAGCTTTGCATTTATCGCACCATTGTCTGCTGTGGATATTGTTATCACAGATTCAGGCATACCTGCGGAAGATCAGAAGAAACTTGAAAACGCCGGTGTTAAGGTAATGATCGTTTAGTATAATCATTCCACTTTAGATGGAAATCCCGTTGTTTTAATGAGTGCCTGCGTGCAAATTTATTCCTTGCCTTTACCGTTTCATCAGCCCATTCATCCATCGGGTACATCAGTTCACGGTAAATCAGGTAGCTCATATCAGCAGTTCTTAACGGCCGGTGGTCTTTCACATCATCCACTGCATACAGGTATTTACGGCCATTAGCTTCTTTTACCAGTGGTAGCCAGTCTTTATACCAGACATTTATGGAAGAATCCAACACATCGTTACGTGCTGTTTTCATTTGCACAGCGAGATCCAAACATTGATCTATCAGGAATATAGCGCTGTCCGGATGCTTATCTGCCGCTTGAGACGCACCTTGCAATAACCGGTTTATATTTTCAAGATGGCTCAGCATCAAAATATTTTGCCTGCACAAATTTGCAACTGTCCGAATCACCTCGATATTATACCGGTTACTCTCAACTGCATTTGCATTACTGATCAACAGCATCAATTCATCGCTTTCTTTCATAAATGATTGAGCAAGTTGCAAGCGTTTGAAATTGCTGTCGACCCAATTAAATGGAAGGGAAAAGTCAATAGAATCAGGCACGGGTAACCGTAACAGGCCCTGGTCTAATGCTGGTTTTGGTTTGGTATGTACTGCCGCACTATTGCCAAATATAGGGGTACGAAAATTTGATGGCCGCCATTCCCAACTGTCTTCATAAAACTGAGCCTGCCTGCTCGTTAATTCAAACATTTTTTTCAGGCCGGCATTTTCCTTACCGTAAAAAGTTGCATAAAATCTTTCCGCCAGTTCAGCGGCGTTTGCACCGGCATGGTTCCAGCCTATTGCCGCGCCGGTAGCATATCCAAGCCAGAACGTCTGCGGATGCAAACCGGCATCAGACCAACCTGCCACGATAACGCCAGCAAGGTCTGCTGTTTTTTCGTTGATGGCTTTTGTGATTGTTTGTAACAGGTCGGGCACCCTTGCCGTAAGATGTCCGTTTTTAGCATGAATCGTTTCATTTTCCAATAGTGGATAATAATTTGGGAACAAAGGTTCTTCGCCCTGCATGGAAGTATAGATCAGTTGCCTGATCCCTCTTTCTTTAAATACAGGTGCCCAGGCGCTGTCATATACGCCGTTAATGAGATGACGGGGCAATGTTTTTATGTCATCCGGAGTCAAGGGATATTCACCCCAGAATATAACCTTGCGTCCATATTGTTTTAAGGTGTCTGCCATGCGACTGATGAACTGCGCCAGCAATTTTCCGTTTCCGCCAAGTGACCTGGCAGAATCAATTTCGTTAGCTGCCTTGCCTGTATAGTATGCCTCATCATTTGAGAGTAATACATACTCTACTCCTTTATTGGCATCAATTAATTCTTTAAACATGCCGGATAACAGCCGGTAAGTTTTCGGATTATTTACGGTAAACTGGTAATTGGAATTCGGGAAGGCCCGCAGTTCTTTATACTCCGGATGTTTTAATATGAAGGACACATGCGCGGGCGCATCCAGGTAAGGGATAAGCTGTACGTAATGAGCCGCTGCATAATCAGTTAGTTCCTGGTATTGTGCCGCCGACAACGCGTGAGGCTCTACGATCGGAGCCGCTGATTTATATTGAAAATGCCCTTCCAGTTTTAATGCAAACCCATTGATTTTATACAAGGAGGCTTGTTTGATCTCGCGTTTCAGCACTCCCAGTTTTTCAAGGTGGTGGGCATCATCCCAATAGATCATGCGAAGGTTCATATTGGGCCAGTCCGTCAGTTCTCCTTCAGGATACGATACTTCATTGTTTTGCTTTTGTAATAATTGTAACAATGACTGCACACCGTAATATAAACCCTGAGCCACATTAGCAGTAATGATCACTTTATCCGGCGCCATTTCAAGCCGGTAAGCCTGACGCATCAAGGCGGTGCGATTCGTATCGGTTGTATTGCCGATTTTAACGGCACCATTTTTAATAACCAATGAAATGGCATGTTGATGCTTACTGTTATTTAGCAGGGTTATATTAAAGCGGCTTAACAGTTGTTCCTTTAGCGACAATACTGCCGGCGAATTTTTAATGCTATCCTCACTATTTATACTCCAGCTCTTATCCAGCTTAAATAGCTCATCTGTCAGCTTTACCTGTTGTGGAACCGGCAACAACATCTCTGAAACAGTATGAAGATCAAAAATCAACAATGCTTTTTTTCCGCTGATAGCCTCTCTAATCTCTACCTTCCATTTGCCTGCCATATCGTTAATAGCGGTGCTGAACTGATACTTGCCGGTATTATTAATGATATCACAGTTACCTCCGTAATATTCTATCTTTTTTCCGGAAGGGTCATAAACAGCAATGCTTGCAACTGAATGTAATTTCATCGAATCTGAAACTTTCACAGCAAAATGAATGTTCACTGTTCCGCCAGGTCTTATAACCTGTAAAGGATCGGCAACTATTCCATCAATGGTTCCAGGCACAAGGGCCATCAATGCAGGAACCCAGGGTTCCACCAAAATCTTAACATCCTTTCCGTGGCTTACATATTTACTGTTCCTTATATCATATACATATTTTGAGCTATCCAGGTGAATAATGATAGTGCTGCCTTTACTATTTTTATCAGGAAGCAGCCCTAATAAAGTGGTTTTACCTGCCTGCTCACTGAAAGAATATTTAGCTATGCCGCTAACCGGCCTGCCGTCTTCATCAGTGATGCTGATTGCGGGTGCAATACCTGCCCTTGTAAAAAGCGTTCTTAACTGGGCTAGTGCACTGTCATTGGTATGTTTTGCTTTTTGCTCCGGGTATTTATCCAAAAAATAATTCAGCATAAAAGCATTTCCCTTTCCGTAAGAGTGGCAAATCAGTTTAGGGGTATTCTTATCGCCAAGCAAGGATTTTGCTTCTTCGAGCAGGAGTTTTTTATCTGCAGATGGAGTAATAAGATCCTTTGCCGTATAGCCCGCCGGTTTAACACCAAAAACACCAGCCAGTGCGCCTGTGTTGCGGAACCTTGCATGCGCATCCATTATGCCTGGTAGCGCATCACTGATTACAGTGCCGCCATTTTTTACGAATGATTCAATCTGTGTTACTTCAGCATTGCTTAATGCAGCGCTCATAGGAAGGATAAGCACTTTGTAACCTTTTGCTGCAAGGTCGCCGTTTTCAATTCCGCCGTACGAGGTAAAGTCAAAACCCAGTCCTGCATCCTGAAGAATTTTTACCCATCCGTCCAGGTTCCTTCTGAATTGTTCGAGCGTTTCACTGGTATTGCCGTATGTACGTCCGGGTTTTATCCGTCCATCAACTATCCATGCCGCATGTATGCTTGGATAAGAATAATGCACGGCAATCCTGTTTTCATTTTCAGGAGTATAGGAGGCAAGTAATTTCCCGATACCTTTTTCGCGCATTTCAGAAAAGCCATGCTGCATATCCAATCCGCTCTGGCACATAGTGAGGTCAGGATTAAGGGCAGACTGCTGCCAGAAGATATAAGCACCTCCTGTTTCGTTAACGAAGATGTGCTGGTAAAAATCATACAGCACACTTTTACCCGAAGCGCCATAGCCTGCCTGACCCGAAATTTTTAGCGCAGGGTTGAAGTCGTGGTGGTATTCTAGCTGGTTGCCGATATCATACGGATTCATCTGGCCCACATGTTTATTGATGAGGCTGTAGTCATAACCATTATGTGCCCCCGATGCCTGAGTGCCTGATAGCTGTACCAGTCCACCCGGATCTATCTGGTGCAGCGCATCCTGCACATACTCGAACTGGCCTGCCCATGATTTTTCCATGAATGAACGATGGTCGGCCCAGGAAGAGTAATTTCCTCTTTGCTGCGCTTCGCGGGAATCATCCGGCACTACCTCCTCCCATTGTTGAAACGAGGTACCCCACTGATCATTCAACGCTTGTAAAGAGGGATACACTTGACGCAACCAGGTTCTCATTGCACGCAACGTGGTTTCAGAAAAGTCAAGATCCAATGCGTCGTCGTATCTTGTTACGGACGGCTCTTCATAAATATAGTAAGCGGAAGGAGAGAACTTTCTCCATTGCGGAACCATCTTGCCCAATTCCTTTTTAAGGGAACGTAAAAAAGCTGACTCGTTCAATCCATATTTTCTAACCAGCACTTTTTTATCATGGGTTTGCAGGTACCTGGCTTTTATGGAATCATAATACAAAAGATCGGGACCATTGTCAGGAGATTCTACGCCGCTTATCCGGGTCTGTGCCTGCACTTTGTAATTGGCATGCATGCTTTGCTCCAGCGTATAAGCGGCCAGCGTTGTAACATTCATGTTACGCAGTTGAGAATCTATAGCGGGCCAGGTGCCCGGCACGGGATTAGGTCCGAAATGATACAGCGTTACATCATAATCATCCCATTTCCTGGGTTGCAGAAAAAATATGTCCTTTGTTTTGCGGTCAGCCTGTTTATTATCCTGAGTGAGTACAAACTCCACTCTTCCAAGGTGTGAAAGAATGTTTTTAGAATCGAGCGCCACATCGTATTGGTTGCTGCCAGTAAATTGTACATTGTTTTGTTGCCGGCTTACCAGCCTGTTGTAATTATCATAGAGGCTTGCCACCAACCTGCCTTCGAAAGGCTTTTTTGAAAACACTTTTACGTTACTATGCACCTGCTCACCGGAGGGCACTTCCTCCTTTTCATTGCTGATGGATACGATTTGAGCATTGCCTGGTGTAGTAAAAGCAAGAGAATACCAATCGTACACTCCTTTTCGGCCCTTCAGTCGAAAATTAACGATATGGCGGCCTCCGTTAAGATTAGCCGGTAAGGAGATATTTACACTAGCCTGTAGTGGCTTCACTAATACGGAAAATTGCTTTTCAGGGGTTCCAAATTCATCCTCTATAAATATTGCAAGCGAGTCGCCAGAATTTGTTTTATTCAGGTTAATAATAAAAGAAGATGATTGCACCGAAGCCCCGGTTATAGCTGTCTGCGGTTCCTTAGCCGCTGCCCACACTACTGACCGTACCACCATTGACCACATGTACTCCCAGTAAGCATTGTGCAGACCTGTTTCCCATGGATCCTTTAACAACGGTATAAATCCATTTTCCAGGTAAGCCATGGCTACGATCCTGCCCTTTCCATATTGCCTAACAGCCATTACCGGATTTCCCTGCCTGGTTTTCAGCAGCACTTCTCCGTTATTATTATTAAAAGGCAGAACACCTATGCTGCCAAAGGGAAATGCCTTCAATTCAACTCCCCTTGTTATGTAATGATCCTTAACCTTAATCCACTGCGAAGTATCGGTGATCTTCCATAGGTTGTCAATTTCATGATTCAGTTTTTTGATACTATCTACATTAACGGATGCACTGATGGTTAAAGGTGAAAAGGAAGAAAAATTTCCACTGTCTTTTCCTGATGAATACAGCAGAACCAGTCCTGTACCGGCGTTTACCCGTTTCATTATTTCCTCACGGATGTACTGCGGATAACTTTCCCAGGGATGCAAACCTGGCCAGATGATAACATCGTAAGCGGCGTTGAAAAGCAGGTCATCGGCAATATAATCGAATGCCAGGCTGTAGGGATGATCGCCATCATCGCCCCCCGGATTGCGGCGGTTATAAAAATCTCCGAAACCCCACCGGTTAATTCCAGAATTGCGTCCCAATGTAGCAACGCGGTAATTGAGGGGCAGCCTTTCCGATAATTCAATAATTCCCCTTCCATCGAATACAGGGGAGATGCTGTACGTATTTATTTTTTCAAAAAAATCGCTGCCCCAGGGGAAATGAGCAGTCTTTACTTTATCGGAATAACCAACATCCCAGCGTCCTGATTTTGCTAGTACATCCTGGAACTGATCGAGTGCGATATAATCCAGGTACCATTCGGCTTTTGCGGCGCTGCCAATGCTAAACGATTTTATTTTATCTGTATTTAACCGGGTAAGTTTTGCAAAAGGAAGCTGCAAATGGTTAGCCCCTGCTTTAAGGTTGAACTTTGTTCCAGCCACCTGCGAGGATGAATCTTCCACAAGAAGTTCCAGCTCACCGGGCTGGGACGCCCAAGCAAATACTAATAAAGCATTAACAGGCTGATTCTCCCCTCCCAATGCCTTGCTCCATGAAGGCACGCTGAATTTTTGAATGGTAACTTTTCCGCCCTGGTCAGGAAAAAGACATTGTAACGCATGCGCGTTCAGGGCTGCGAAATCTTCAGTCTGCCGGATGGTTACACCGGAAGATGCCTGCACAGTTTTCACATCCGCTTCGGTTTCAAACGAACATAATACCTTCTGGCTATAAACTACCGTTGACGACAGTAAAATAAAACAGGTAATTACTGAAAACAGTATAATTTTTTTCAAAGCAACTAATATTATTGGTTAAGTCTTCTTTTTCCTTCCACCAGTTCAAGCGCCCGTAAGAAAAGCGTGAAGTTGCTTACGGGGCCCAATAGTTTATCATTATTTTTAAGCGCTTTTGTATCCGCTACCGGATCTTTGATTTTTGTTAATACCCATTGCATCTGTGTGGATTCGCCGCTGTTTGAAATATGCCAGACGCTCAGCGAATCCTGGAAATGTTGCCAACCTTTCAGCAGTTCACCTGCCTGGTTTTTATGACCCTGTTTATTAAGCACCAGTAAAGACAGGTAGTTTGCGGCCGCGTTCCGGGGAGAATTAAACCTATCCGGCTCGTTGGAAAAATCTATAATATTTTGGTAACACTGCACAGCCGTTTTTTCATCTTTTAATTGTTTTGCGCAGTAGGCAATCAGGTAATCCTGAAGGCGATAATCCGGATCGTAGGGTTTACCTTCCCCAAGCTTTTCAGGATACTTTTTTGAATTTACCAGGTACTTCGTTGCTGCTTTATAATTGTTGAGTTCCATATAATCCAGCGCCAATGCTATATTAGCCAGTTCAAATAATTCATGTCCTTCTTTGGCGCCTTCCTGCGGAAGAATCAATGTTTTATTAAGTACATTAATGCATTCTTTAGGTTTCTTATAATTCAGCAGGGCCTTTGCATAATCCACACTGATCACCGGGTTGGAAGGAAATAACCAGTAAGCATCTTTTGCATTTCCATAAAGGTTTGCAAATTGTTGATGCGCCTCGTAGAAACTGCCTAGCCCGTGCCAGGTGCGCCATTCTTTCGGATCCATAGTTACTGCCTTTTTAAAATCTGCCAGCACCTCAGACTGTTTCAATTCATCATCACTGAACAAGATACCTCTTGATGTATAGAAAGGCGCGTAATCAGGTTCGTTGCCGCATTTGATAAATAATTCTTTCGCTTTAATTACATTGTTGCTGTTCCATTGAACCAGCGCCGCATAGTAATCCGTTTTCCAGGAATGGTGTTGCTTCGCTGCCCATTCCAGTACCATACCAGTTTCCGGACGGAAAGGAAAAACCATAGAGGGTGACATCGCTTCCGCCCGGTTAAGAAATTCTTTGGTTTTCTGCTGTGATGTATTTCTATGAAGGTACGCCAGCCAGTAATAAACGGTGGGATATGCAGGGGCAAGCTCCAGCACTTTAATGGCCTCGTCATCCATGCCTGTATTTGCATATTGTACGGCAAGCTCCAGGTAGGTTTCCTGGGGAAATTCATTCTGTATACCTGCCTGAAATGCAGTGCTGCTTAATGAATCATGAGAAGCAGACAAATATTTTTCAAACCTTGCAAAGTGATTCAGGGGATCAATCAGCAATAATTCATTGATTGATTTTTGTAATTCCTCCGGCTTGTTTAACTTCCTGTTAGCGGCAATCATATAACCCGCGGCAGTAAGGTTGTACCTGTTATAATCAAGTGATTTTTTGGCGTTCAATAATGCCTGTTCGAAATCTTTTAATTTTAAATTAATCGCAGCAAGTTGCGCATAAGCTGCGGAACGAAATTCCATTGTTCTGGAAGCGATGCTGAAAGCTTCTTCCGATTCATCGGTGTTGTTCAGTTTATCCTGCAGTGCTCCATAAATATAGTTTGCGGCGCCATCATAAGCGCTAAACCCCAGTACTTTCCTGGCAAAAAGAATTCCCTGCTCATATTCTCCTAGCCGATAGTACAGTTCGGCGATCCTTGCTAACGCTTCACTATGTGTCGGCTCTTTTTCAACACATTGTTTATACAGGGTCATTGCCTCATTGAAGTTGCGCATGGCGTTCTGCTCCTCTGCCATAAGGAATAATCTTTCGCCGGAATCATAATCTTTTATGCTGTCATCAGATCCCACCGGTCTTGATAAGAGACTTTCCCGTTTATTCGAATAAAATAATTTTTTATTGCCGAGGTTTACAATAAGTCCATCATTTGTATTGATTGCCACAGCAAATAAACGGGTAAATGTTTTCATCGGCTTTAGATGCACCTTTTCTGAAAAAAGTATGTTGTTGTTTACCCGGATAACAAGGCTATCTTCCACCTGCTGCAAGGGACTAACAGTAACGGACAAGCTATCTTTACCCGTTGTTACATTTAAGGTGCCATAAATACCCGCATCAACCATAGCACCTGTTTCTTTTACCGGGAACCAGTAATCTGTTTTTGTCTCGGAATAAAAAGGCTTATGCGACAACTGCCTGAAAGGGCTGTGATAGCCGCTTCTTTCCGCAGCCTGGTTGAGCTTTACCCCTGATTGCGCTTCTATATACTGCCCGTCTTTATCAGTTAACAGATCTTCCCAGATTCCTCCCTGGCGATCAAGCGACCATATCCATAATTTTTTCCCTGGAGCATCTGTATATGATGACCAGTGCCCGAAACCAAAAGAAGCGTTTTTCCAGTAACCGCCAAACCAGTTTCTATAATCACCTACTACATGGTAAGACTTGCTCTCTCCGAAATTATTATTCCTGTAAACTGACAGATCACGACCCTTACTGTCTATTGGCCATGGGTTGGCCAGGCCATCATGCCCGATATGATAATTACCCGGAAAATAAAATTGCAGGTCATCAGTTGCTTTAAACGCAGCATTTTCCCACGACAGATAAGCCTGGTGTAATGGAAGCGGATTGAACCACAGCACTTCTGTTTCAAAATATGCTTTGTCCTTTGGTAAATTTATTTTCACCCGCCATTCGCTGCGGGAGGCAAGATCCAGTCCGCCAACCACACAGCTTACGCTGCCATCAGGATTATTGATCATAATGTAATCCACCGGAGCTGCGGCCCAGGGTGCATGGCCAAGGTCAAGTCCAAAATTATGTTCAATGCCGCCGCTAGTCCACGGCCCTCTTATGCCTATAGCACGGAATTTCATTACATGGTTAAGGTAAACAAATTCTTTCCCGGTAGATTTTTCAATCGCACCCCATACTTTTCCTCCTACTTCAGGCAGTACCGTTACGGTTATATAATCATTCTCCATTGTTACCACTTTCCAACTTTTATTAACTCCCTGATCGGTGTACCCGTCTATCATGGAATATGGATAAAAAGAGGATACTTTTTTACTGATCGCCATGGCCGGTAAAGGATTAGGATCAGAAAAGGGATATGTTTTTATTGTTTGATGTGCTTCTGTTATAGTTGCTTTTTGCGCATACACGAACAAAGGAAAGATATAAATTAAGGATATTAGTATCAATTTATTCTTTAGTAAGTAATGCATTTCAGGTATCATTATTAAAACATTAAAAGCGGCCTGGTATAAATTGAGGAGTGACGAACATGTTAAACGCTGCCTTCTATCTATAAATGAATTTCTTTCATCTTAATAACCAAACATAGGCAAAAAAATTAAATCTTTTATGATTCTGGTCTAACGGAATTTTAAAGCTTAGCAGAAGCTTAAAAGCAAAAATTTTGACTTAGATATCAATGTCGTTGACTTAACAACGTTGAAGTGTTCTTTTATATGTGAAATTACAATTTGATTTAAAGTCTTAGAGTCCCTTGTGGGATTTCCATTGTGTTCCTTGTGGTTAAATGCGGTCTATGATTTTAGTAGTCTTTTAACCACAAGGAACACAATGGAAATCCCACAAGGAGCACAAGGGGTGCCTGCTACATACGAAATCCTTGAAGTCAACGACATTGACTTAGATATTATAATTATATGTTGCATCAAGGTGGGTGAATAAGGATTTTGAGGCTGAAGGCTGAAAGCTTTATAAAAATAGATTACCTATTTTGCACCTGTTAATCTATTATTATGAAACGAGCAGTAATTGCCTTTTACATTTTCTTTGTTACCATTACCAGTATTTCTTTATGTACAAATAACCTTTGCGCACAAATGATTAATCCATGGAAAATTACGGCGGCCACCATTGATGCTTCCAATTATTACGGTATTACGGTTGCTAATGGAATGATAGGTATTGTTTCTGCTGCCGAGCCTTTTAAAGTGAAAGATGTAGTGCTTGCCGGCGCTTACGACCAGTATGGACGCGGACGTGTAAGTAATTTCCTGCGCAGTTTCAATCTGCTGAACATGAATTTAGATATTGACGGTAAGAGAGTGGACGGTAAAAACATCAAAAATATGCATCAGGAGCTGGACATGCGTAAAGCCGGATTTACTGCATCTTTTAATTTTGAAGATAAGGCTTCAATAAACTACACTTATTATTCTTTACGACACCTGCCCTTCACGGTTCTAATGGATATCAGCATCACCGCTAAGAAAGATATTACCATAGGTGGTGCCAGCGTTATGGAAGCACCGGATGCATTAAGGGATGTACAAAATTATTACAATGAGATCGACCGGCCCCATGTAGTGATCAGTTTGCTCACATCTTCGGCCAGGAGCCCGACCGGTAAATTGCTTATGTGCGCTTCCAATACTTTTTTATTCAGTGAAGAACACAACCAGGAACCAAGAGTGATCCATGAAATGTGGGATAATAACATGCACCTGATGAAGTTCAGCAAAAAAATAAGGGCCGGTGAAACATATCGCTTTTCAATTGCAGGTTCTTCCATTACTTCTGCACATCATGATGACCCTTTGAATGAAGCAGAACGCATGACTATTTTTGCAAAGCTGGAAGGTAGGGAACGCCTGATAAGCTTTCATCAAAAAGCCTGGGATGAAATATGGAAAAGCGATATTACTATTGACGGCGATGCACAAACGCAGCAGGATGTACATAGCATGTTGTATCATTTATATTCTTTTGTTCGTGAAGGCACTGCCCTCAGTCCTTCCCCTATGGGATTATCCGGATTGGGTTATAATGGCCATGTTTTCTGGGATACTGACTTATGGATGTTCCCTGCTATCCTGGTACTGCATCCTGAAATGGCAAGATCACTTGTTGAATACCGTTACCAACGACTGGAGGCTGCAAAGCGAAATGCTTTTAATCATGGTTACAAGGGCGCTATGTTCCCCTGGGAAAGTGCAGAATCCGGTGTTGAAGAAACTCCTGTTTGGGCCTTGAGCGGTCCATTTGAACATCATATCACAGCCTGCGTGGGCAATGCTGCCTGGAATTATTATTGTGTTACTCAGGATAAAAACTGGCTCAGGGAAAAAGGCTGGCCTATATTAAAAGAAACAGCAGATTTCTGGGCAAGCAGGGTAGAGAGAAATGGCCCGGGTAAGTATGATATCAAAAATGTGGTAGCTGCCGATGAATGGGCGGAAAACATTGACAATAACGCATTTACTAATGCTGCAGCCAAAGCCAACCTGAAAAATGCTGTAGAGGCTGCGAAAACATTAGGCATTATTCCCGATGATGATTGGATGAATGTGGCTGATAATATCCCTATCCTGAAAATGGAAAATGGCGTTACCAGGGAACATGCCAGTTACAATGGCCAAGGAATTAAACAGGCTGATGTAAACCTGCTTGCTTATCCCCTTAAAGAAGTAACTGATCCTAAACAAATTTCAAAAGACCTTTCCTATTATGAAACAAGGGTACCTAACCAGGGAACCCCTGCCATGACACAAGCCATTTTTACTTTATTATATGCCCGTTTGGGAGATGGAGACAAAGCGTTTAATTTCTTTAAAGACGGGTACCTGCCTAACCTGGTACCTCCATTCCGGGTTATTTCAGAAACCAAAGGCGGAACAAATCCTTATTTTGCTACCGGGGCAGGAGGGTTAATTCAAAGCATACTAATGGGTTTCGGCGGACTGGAAATTACTTCAAAAGGAATCATACAAATAAAATCTAAATTACCAAAGGAATGGAAAAGCCTTACTATCACCGGTGTGGGTGTTGATAAAAAGACTTATACGATGAAATAATTGTTGGGGTTCGACCTGTGAGTTTTCTAAAAACCAGTGAGTTTTAATAAAACTCGCCAAGTCGAACCTTCCTTCTGAAATAAAAGTAGTTTCCACAATAGCTGAAAATATCAATATGATAACCATCTTTCATAAATCCAAACTCGTAACAATATCCATTATAGTGGGTTTTGTTGGTTTTACTCAACCTTCCATCGCGCAGAATCAAAAACCCGATTCGGCAAAGCCTAAATTTTTAAATTAGCCCTTAATAAGTGATTATCCGGGAAAACGCACCTGAGAAATATTAAAGTAACCGAACTTGTTCATAATGCTGACGGTACTATTCAACTTATAGACCCTTTTGTTAAATAATTCTTTAAGATCCTCTTTAATTGCAAAACCGCTTTGGGTGAGTTATGATTTCAAAACAAATTAGCCCTGAAGCTTGAAACAAATTTCACTCATCGCTGTTTAGAAGGCTGATCTCTCCTTAGCTTATTAAAATATTTAATCTTTAATCTGATCTTATTTTCGAACTTATGCAAGATAAAATAGCTTTTCTTTTTGATATGGACGGTACCATGATGGATAATATGCAATATCATTTACAAGCCTGGGAAAAAGTAATATCAGAAGAAGGATCTAAACTAAAGGGTAGCGATGTTTCTAAACAACTGTATGGCAAAAACACTGAAATTCTCGGCAGGCTTCTGAGCAATAAAAAATATCCAATCGAAAAGCTTAAAGAAATAGCTGCAAGGAAAGATAGTTTATACCGCCAGTTATATTCACCTCATATTAAACTGATACCGGGTTTTAGAGAATTTTTAGCTGATGCAAAACACCAGGATGTATTGTTGGCAATAGCCAGTGGCACCGCAACCAAGAACGTTGATTTTGCACTTGACAAACTACAGATCCGCGATTATTTCGATATCATAATATGTGGTGCCGATGTAAAAACCAGCAAACCCGACCCTGAAACCTTTGTAAAAGCAGCGGAACAACTGAAAGTATTGCCTTCTGATTGTATTGTATTTGAAGATGTGCCAAAAGGAGTGGAAGCTGCCCAAAATGCCGGAATGAAAGCTATTGTAATGCTGACTTCACATCAAAAAGCAGAATTTGAGCCTTTTTCAAACGTCATTCAAACAATTACTGACTACAGACTATTAAATATTCAGGAATTAATATATATTGCCAGCCGCGAATAAGAATGGTAACAAAATCTGCTTCCATATTCTTTTTAAGTATTTTCCTGTTTAACTGGTTAGGATACCGCCTGTTATCTTCTTTTTTAGAAGAAAAAGCAAATTCAGCATTGATAGCATCCCTTGACAATGATCAATATAATGATGATGATCTTATTACAGTAAAGCTACCTTCTAATCTCCCGTATTACATTAATTCAGATCATTTTAACCGGATGGATGGGGAGATTGAGCTCAACGGCAAACATTATAACTTTGTAAAATGCCGTGTTTACGAGGACTCTATTGAATATCTCTGCATACCAAATAGGGCCAAAACAAAATTTAGCAACGCCCGGGATGAATTCTATAAATTGGTAAACGATCTTCAGCATCCTTCTCAAAGCAAAAAGTCAGGGAATTCAGGAAGCATTAAAAGCCTGTTATCAGAATATTATCAGGAAAATAATTCCTGGAGCTTTTCTTCTTATTCACCTGATATATCAATAACCAGTTCCTTTTATATTTTCTCTTTTTCAAAGCCCTTATTGTTACCCCACGAGCTTCCACCTGATGCCTGATTGTGTTGTGTCAAACATAAAATGGCTTTAATGGTTGCTATCAGCCGTCAGCGATCAGCTATCAGGAGATCACTGCCTTGTACGTTTCCTCCTGATTGCTGACAGCTGACAGCTGATAGCACTGCAAGCGTACTGATTTTCAGAACAAATTATTACTATGATTAAATTAACCGCCATTGTAGCGACAGTATTGTTGCTGCAATCGTGTAAAAATTCAGGCAATTACCAGGCTTTTACCCATGATCCATTATTGTATTGCAACACGGTAAAAAGGCTTAACGATATAGTGCTGGAGAATAATTTTCCACCAATGATCGGCTCCCGCAATTATGCATACGCAAATATTGCTGCTTATGAAGTTATTGCCTCAGGTGATGATAGCGATTACCTGTCTTTGTCCGGACAGGTTAAAAGTTTGCCTGTCATTAATAAATGGCAGAAGGGTAACATTGATTATCCACTTGCCGCAATACTGGCTTTCACCAAGGTTGGCAATGCTGTAACTTTTCCTGAGGGTAGCATGATGGAATACTATGACAATATTCTAAAACAAGCAGATAGCGCGGGCATGCCCGGCGAGGTGCTTGATAATTCCAAGCTGTATGCAGACCAGGTTTCAGATCAGATTTTGGCCTGGGCTAAAAAAGATAACTACGCTCAGACCCGTTCTTCTGAAAAGTTTACTGTTACCGATGAAGATGGCAGATGGGTGCCAACACCACCCATGTATGCGCAAGGTATGGAAGCCCACTGGAAAGAAATAAGGACACTTATACTTGATTCTTCTTCTGAATGCATGCCGGGACGCCCTCCAGCTTATAATATGAAAGACAGTACCAGTCGTTTTTACCGGTTAGCAAAAGAAGTTAAAATGATGGGCGATAGCATTACTAAAGAGCAGAAGCATATAGCTGATTTCTGGGATGATAATCCTTTCAAAATGAATGTCAGCGGTCATGTGATGTTCGCTACTAAAAAATTCTCACCTTCCGGGCATTGGATGAATATTGCAGGAATCGCTGCTAAAAAATCCAAAGCAGACTTTAACGCTACCGTATACGCGTATGCAAAAACGTCCATAGGTTTATTCGAAGGATTTATCAGTTGCTGGGATGAAAAATACCGTAGTAATTATATAAGGCCTGAAACAGTTATTAACAAGTTTATGGATCCTGAGTGGAGACCTTACATTCAAACTCCGCCATTCCCTTCTTATACCAGTGGCCATTCAGTAATATCAGCGGCAGCAGCAGAAGTAATGACAGATATTTACGGTGATAATTTTCGTTATACTGATACTTCTTCAATAGAATTTGGGATTGCGCCACGCTCCTTTAATTCTTTCCATCAGGCATCGTTGGAAGCAGGCCTTTCACGCGTTTATGGCGGCATACATTTTCGCAGTGATATTGACAGCGGATACCTCCAGGGCGTAAAGGTTGGCAGGTTAGTAGTGGACCGTCTTAAAATGCGAAAAACAAAAACACTCGCGGTAGCCTCTTATCATTAAATTCATCAAAACAGATTAATTCTATTCAAACTACATGCAATGAAAAATATTTACCTACTCGTTTTAAGTGCTGAATCTTTATTCAGCAATCCTATACACAGGGTTGCGTAGCCGTTAAAAGTAATGGTGCTAATTTCATGCTGACACATCCTGATGAAACTGATAAAACAAAAGGTGGCTGGCAGTTTAATTCAAGTGTACGGTACTTTAAATCGTTCCGGCATTTTTCAGGTACTACAGAAAACAAGAACAGGCAAGTGCTGGGTAACGAAATAATTAATCACCAGTCAAGTCTTGACTTTTCTATAACGCGTTTTAATGACCGCTGGTCTTTTATGGTTGATGTTCCGGTGCTTGCCAATAGCCGTTCATCTTTGTATGAGCATGACGGAAAAGAAAGGCATTCCACCCATTCATTTGGTGTGGGAGATGTTAGGGTAGCTGTTTATAATTGGTTGCTTGATCCGGCAAAAAATCACAAGGGCAATATCCAGGTAGGATTGGGAATTAAATTACCAACGGGTGATTATAATTACAAAGACTACTGGTATAATGTTGGTGTTGGCGGCGCTAAGGAATTACGAACTGTTGATCAATCTATTCAATGAGGTGATGGAGGAACAGGCTTAACAACAGAAGTTAATACATTTTATAGCATACACCGTGACCTGACTGTTTATGGAAATTTCTATTATCTCATCAATCCCCATGAGCAGAATGGAACTCGCACCTATCGTGAACTGATATCGGCTACACTTGCCAATGAAGCTATTATGAGTGTGCCCGATCAATACATGGGCAGGGCAGGACTAACCTATTCTTTCAGGCATATTAAAGGCCTGGGTCTATCTGCCGGAGCGAGGTTAGAAGGGATTCCTGTACATGACCTGGCAGGTGGCAATGGTGATTTCCGAAGACCGGGTTATATCTGGTCTGTAGAGCCTACAATAACTTATGCTGTTAAAAAACTGAACTTTTTTGCAGCCGTACCTTTTGCGGTAGAACGTAACAGAACTCAAAGTGTTACCGATAAGGAAAACTCTGTTAAACTGAATAAACAGGTGCAGGGTGACGCCGCATTTGCCGATTATACTATTAATGCGGGTTTCTCCCTAAGATTCTAAACTTAAGTAGGTACAGATTAGTTGAGTAGGTAATATCAACCTGATGCACTTTTTTTGAACCACGGAGTTATACCGTTAAAATCCAAATATTTTGCAAACTTTTTTATATGTTTGCATCAGCGGTTGGTGAGCCCGTATTAACTTCATTAGAAGCTTGGGATGCCAACTGCTTTTTTCTTGCTTTAAG